>SAMEA5043665__coassemble_129_pt1 | contig 23397 bp, 17 predicted proteins | sample SAMEA5043665__metabat2_low_PE_004 | metagenome-assembled genome bin SAMEA5043665 (sample SAMEA5043665) | Gadus morhua | reverse complement strand
GATGGAAAAGGTGAAGTCGTCGTTAAACAGGTAAAAATAGAAAAGTATAATTCCAGCAGATTAGCTACGAGAGAAGCTGCATTTCTTAGCAATTTGGATCATGAAAATATTATCAAACTGGTCGGATTTTCCAGGATGATGGTTGGCTCGAAGATGGAATACTGGCTGAGCACAGAATATCATTCAGAAAGTATCACTCTATGGGATTGGATACATTCGTATGGAGCTCTCAAAGAAGACATTGCTCGTAGCGTTATGTCTAACGTCCTGCATGGTCTTCAGTACTTGCATAATAAGGATATTGTGCATTTGGATATTAAGCCGGCAAACATCCTTCTCCTACACATGAAAACAGACTCTGATGCTCAAGAAGTGAATCAGTCAGATATTGACAAAGCTCTTATTATCGATTTTGACAGCGCCGCCATAAATAAGGGCAAGCTTAAGATGATGGGAAGCACTTGGAATCATGCTGCTCCAGAAGTTATTCAGAAAAAACCAGAATATGATGGTAAAACGGCAGATATTTTCAGTGTTGGAACCTCTCTTTTCGAGGCTAGCAGCGCTGTGGGGTTTTTTAGTTGGGTCCCTTTTGATAAGAATGCAAGCAAGGCGATCCAAATTGATATGCGTCGAAAACACAAAAACAATACTATTGACTTCGAGCGCATAAAAAATCGTTATACTCTTGACATCTCTGATGGTTGCCTCGGTGTGGTCAAGGATTGCATCAATAAGGATCCCAAAAAAAGACCGAAAGTTGAGCAGCTTTTGGGGCATCCCTGGTTTACCTCTCAATCTTATGGCGCTAAAAGTGCGGGCCCTTAAGCGTTGTTAGAGCTTTTGGCCGCCTGAAAAGTCGGTGCGCCGCAAGGACCGCAGAGAGCGAATTCAGATTCTTAAGGGGGTGCGAGTGCAGTTTATCGTCCCGAAAAATAATATTTATCGCTTAACCTGAAGTTCTCGCGTTAGAATCAGCCATCTTTTCTCTCTAATGGAGCTCTCCGTGGTTACGCTTGTTGCGTATATTGTCGTCGCAATCGCGGTGTCATTCTTCTGTTCGATATTCGAAGCCGTTCTACTCAGTATCTCACCTGCCTACGTGGTCAGTCTGGAACATAAAAATAGCCGTTGGGCGCCACTTATCCGGGAATTACACGAACATATCGACCGACCTCTTGCCGCTATTCTCACCCTCAACACAATTGCTCACACCATTGGTGCGGCCGTTGCCGGTGCCCAGGCAGCAAAGGTGTTTGGTGACGCCTACCTCGGCGTGTTCTCCGGTGTACTGACGCTGCTGATTCTGGTGCTCTCCGAGATTATTCCAAAAACCATCGGAGCTACCTGGTGGCAGAGTCTTGTTCCGTTTATGGCGGTCTCTGTGCGGGCTATGGTGAGGCTGCTGCTGCCTCTGATATGGATGACAGAGCTATTGACCAAAAAGCTGACCAACAAGGACAAATCCAACCCTTACCTGCGTGACGAGATCCGGGCAATGGCTGACCTTGGTCACCAGGAAGGAGCCCTGCAAGGGGTGGAATCTGAGTTAATGAAGAACATGCTGAAGTTTCGGGATCTGGAGATCGTGAAGATCATGACGCCCCGCTCGGTCATGTTCGCTCTGTCCGATTCCATGACCACCGACGACTATGTCCAGGAGTTTGCCGGCAGCGGCTTCTCCCGTATCCCGGTGTATGGCACGGATCCCGACGATATCAACGGCTTTGTGATCAAGAGCGATATCCTGCTCTCCCATTTCAAGGAGGGCGAAAGCGCAACCCTGAAGACACTGACGCGCCCAATCATTACCGTTCTGGACAAGGAGCCACTGCCGAAGTTGATGGCCACTTTCCTCGAACAGCGTAGCCACATTGCCATTGTGGTTACCGAGTATGGTGATGTGCGCGGTATCGTCACTCTGGAAGATATGATTGAGACTCTGTTGGGTCGCGAGATTGTTGATGAGAGCGATGAGGTCGTTGATATGCAGCAGGCTGCACGTACCAAATGGGCAGTACGTTTGACCAACGCTGCCTGATTTTAACTTTCAGGGTCTGTTGATGCTTTATTGTCCAGCTCAGCAGTCCCTGACAAGCCGCCCTGACAAGCCGCCCTGACAAGCCGCCCTGACAATTGGTTCTAATGGCTAACGGGAGATCATCTCCTGAACCTTTCAATTCCTTAAAAAAGACTACACTACCTAGCTTCTTTTTTCAGCGTAGGATCGTATGAAGTCCAAAGAGAGGGGGGGCGTTCGACTTGTTCTGGTACTGGTGACTGCTGTCTGGTTTCGGTTCGGGCACTGCAGTCCCGTTATCCTGTATCTTCCAGAAGGAAAGCTTAAACCTGTTTCCGGATTTATAGGATCCAACGCCACAGGTACGAATAACAATCCGAACAAAGAGCAGGCAAAAATGCTTTATCCCTATGCCCTCGCCTGCATGACGGCTTACTGCTACGACTCGGAAGGATCTGATCAGAACACGTGTAAGCAGTACACTAAACGTCTCAATGACTTAGGGTTTACGTCACTGAGGGATGATGCTAAAGCTTTTGGTGAATTGTTTAACGCCGAAACGGAACATTTTGAACACCCCTCCTCGGGACTACTGGCACGTGGATTTATAGACGGGTCTACCAAAACTCTGATTTTAGCCTTCGCTGGTATTGATTGCGGCCTAAGCTGGCGTAGTCTCGCAACCATCGTATCAGCGGGCCTGATTATCAAAAACTGTGGCAGTGACGCTTTTACTCAAGCCAGAAAGCTTTGTACTCAACTGCGGTTGAGATACCGTCATATAATACTGACGGGACACTCCCTTGGTGGTGCTATTGCCCAATATGCAGGCTTGGCTTGCAACCTGCCAGTCATTGCCTTCAACAGTCTCGCTCTTCCAGACTCGTTAAAAAAAATCGCCACCATATGGGAAGGGAAGGATCAGACGTCGAAAGAAAAAAAGAACGCCTTGATACTGGCCCATGTTGAAGGGGAGATCTTGAACAACTCAGGCATAGTAGCTCGCTTTCTACAACACCCTCATCCGGAAGAAGCATGTGTTTTTGTTATCCCGCCGGAAAAACAAGAATCCACCTATGCTTCACGTCACAAGGGATCCTCCGTTGTCTCTGCGCTGAAAAAACAAGCCGAAGAACGACTCTTTTGCCCAGCATCACCCATAAGCAAGAGCAGCGGGTTGTGAGCTTTGTGTATAAAAGGCACTTGTACTAATAACCTGTGGCCGACAAAATCATCAGGTGTTAGCACAAAAGGAAGGGTAGCCATGGCTATTGTCGAGCGTCCAGAGCCTGAAAAAGAGATCACCCTGGGTATCAGCGCCTGCCTGACAGGGCAAAAAGTGCGCTATAACGGGGAACATAAGCGATCCGAGTTTGTCGCTAACCACCTCACCAACTTCTTTCATCTCAAACCGGTCTGCCCGGAGGTGGAAATTGGCATGGGGATTCCCCATTCGAAATAAAGGACATGCGAAATAAAGGATGCGAAATAAAGGACATGCGAAATAAAGGATGCGAAATAAAGGACACCCATAAAAATACCTGTATCTTTCATATGGTTAAATTTATGGGTGTCCTATTTTTTGCATATTTTTTGCATCCAGAGCGTGAATCCGATGGCGGTTTCGGTACAATCCAACTGATCCAACATATATAATTTTAGGTTAGCGATCATCTCTTCCGTCAAACTATATCCACGTCCACTCGTAAATTCATTAAGTTCCTTCTCCAGCGTAAGTTTCTGCTCATCCGTCAGATGCGGACTTCGTGCAACAATCCCCTTCGCAATGTTTTCAGCCGTAATTTTCTTATCCACTGTCACAATTTTCGGCTTATTCTGATTTTGATACCAGTTCAAGCCAGCATGGAGCAGTGAACGAGTGACGTAACTCCTGATTATTTCAATTCCCAAACCGGGTATGCCACGCCAGTGGCCGGGTATTTGTTGCCGCTCCAACTGAGACAGAGATTCGTTCATCGTCTCTCCAAATGGCTGGTCAGTGTTCAACCATAGTTCAGGAAGATCAATATCCGCTGTCTCGTTACGATCAACCAATAGATAACCACTGGCACCTGTTGAGAACATGGCTAACCGCCCCATGGGAGAGACCAGACCAGGCAATGGCTTCACAGACACCACCGCCTCTTTCTCACCTCCAACTATCAACGCAGTGATAGCGGAAAGAAGCGGAGTACTCAGAGGATTAATGACTGGCTTCAGGGGTGTTTCAGGCCAGCTCTTTTGCGTCAACCAGTCTGTCAGCCAACGTTGGGGTTCCGTCGATTCTGAGGCAATGGTCAGTCTGGTTTCGGATAATGCCCGGCTGTCATGCCACAACTGAACGATCAATCCATTAGGGCCCGGCCACAGGTGTATGGATGTCACATCATGATGACGACAGGCTGAAACCAACGCGATCCACTCCCCGGTCAAACCTGTTTCCAGTGTTGGCAGACTCACCGAATGATTAATTCCTATAGTCAACTGTGCACTTGTATCCTCATCGCCTTCAGAAATCAGCAGGTCAAGCTTTATCAGCCTGGCCAGAGAGGGAGACATAAACCGAATGCGCCGGGCACCCTCATGTTTACTCTGCAACTGCCTGTAAATTTCCGGCCAGTAATGACCCAAGAGTGCTGAGTGCCCAAGAAAAAATGCAAGGCTTTGATGCCATAATGCATCAGGGCTCCCGGGAATCACGCTACTCACAAGGTTAGAGCCAGCCCTGAAGCCAAAATCTTTCATGGAAGAGGACAACAAGTAATCCATCACGATCCGGGCACCAAAGGTAACAGCTGTTGTTCCCTTTGGTACCAGTGATGTAATGACTTGCCCCGCCACAATCAATGAGAGTAGAGAGACTGCTCTCGAACCCTCTTCCTGGGCAAGGCGTAAAGCGGTATCGCTGGCTGTCCAGTTTCGAGAAAGGAAGTGACATTGCTTGTACGTTGGCAAACTATGGAGGATGACATCTGCATCATGCTCCTTTAGGTGTAGAGACAGTGGGCGTGCAGAGGAAAAAACAAATGGCAAGGTACTTACTTCAGAACCATATCCCTTTGTCTGAAAACAAGTAAGAGCAACGGCGCAAAATAGAACTAATACCAGGAATCTGTCGCTAAATAACCTCATTAAGTCCCCTTCCATGCCTTCTCATCAAAGGTAGCTGACTGAATGTAGTAGTTATTACAGGACTTGCGAATTTGCGCTTACTGCTCTTATCCAGCCGAAATAAAGGACACCCAGTGCGCCGAGCTAAATCGGCAAAAGATTGAAGGTGAAAGCCCTTCATCCGGTAAGGTCTAGCAAACCGCCGGAACCCCGAGTCATGGGCTGTTGTCAGTAATGGCAATGGTTAAGCGTTGACAGGGGAACGTACGGCACTATTCGCTCAGCGAAATAAAGCGCAAGGAACCCTTGCCATATCACGACAGTCACTGTTCAAAAAGTGTAGGCAAATTTTAAAGCTGATTGGCTACAAGACAGTAATATCAAGGGGGTCATATGAAAAACGATTGATTTTGCCTATAAATTTTGAGGAGTTACTCGCGACAGTCCTGTGCTGGTTTTGGCTCTATTTTAGTCGGTCCAATGATGGGAGCCCAGTACCCGAAAGAAGCATGTGCTTTTGTTATCCCGCCGGAAAAACAAGAATCCTCCAATCTTTCACGTCACAAGGCATCCGCCGTTGTCTCTACGCTGGAAAAACAACAAGCCGCACGACTCTTTTGCCCAGCATCATCCATAAGCAAGAGCAGCGGGTTGTGAGCTTTGTGTATAAAAGGCACTTGTACTAATAACCTGTGGCCGACAAAATCATCAGGTGTTAGCACAAAAGGAAGGGTAGCCATGGCTATTGTCGAGCGTCCAGAGCCTGAAAAAGAGATCACCCTGGGTATCAGCGCCTGCCTGACAGGGCAAAAAGTGCGCTATAACGGGGAACATAAGCGATCCGAGTTTGTCGCTAACCACCTCACCAACTTCTTTCATCTCAAACCGGTCTGCCCGGAGGTGGAAATTGGCATGGGGATTCCCCGTGAACCGATCCGACTGATTGGCACTGCTGCAGACGATTACCGGGTAAGAGGATCAGATAATCCGGAGAACGACTTTACTGATCAAATGATGGAGTTTGGTCGTACAACTGCATTATCTCTGAAGCAGGATATAAGCGGCTACATTCTGATGCAGAAATCCCCTAGCTGCGGTATGGAGCGGGTAAAAATTTACCATGAGAACGGTCATCCGCTGGGGGCGAGTGGAGCAGGTATCTTTGCCAAAACCCTAATGGAGAGTTGCCCTCTGTTGCCCATAGAAGAGGAAGGTCGTCTACATGACCCCGTCCTGCGGGACAATTTCTTTGTGAGAGTGTTTGCTTTTCACCGCTGGCAACAGGAGATGCGTGATAACCCGACCTATAGCGGACTCGTTGCATTCCATTCGATTTACAAATATATGCTGATGGCCCATAGCCCCAAAAATTATCAGAAGCTTGGGCAAATCGTCTCTATTGGCAGAAAAAAACCGGTCGAAGATCTGGCAGACGAATATATCCAACTCTTTATGGCGACACTCACGCTAAAGGCCACCCGCAAGAGTCACACCAACGTACTGTTGCACTTGCTGGGCTATATAAAGAAAACACTTAGTGATGAATCCCGCCAGGCCATGCTGAAAGTGATAGAAGACTACCGTACAGGAATGATTCCGCTGGTTGTTCCCATCACTATGCTGCGCCATTTTCTCGATAGTCACGGCAGTGATTATGTGAAGAGTCAGATCTATCTGCAGCCTCATATAGAAGCACTTGGGCTGAGGAATGCCTTGTGAACAGAAGATGATAAAAAGGAGCAATTTGCTCCTTTTTATCAAGTTGAACTGAAAAAATCAGAGCAACAGTTTGCGAATATCCGCCAGCAGCGTGGAAAGCAGCACCGCAAAATGAGCCGCCTCCGCACCGTTAACGGCTCGATGGTCGTAAGAGAGGGAGAGCGGCAACATCAACCGTGGCACAAACTCAGAACCATTCCAGTGAGGCTTGATCGCCGCCTTGGAAATACCAAGAATGGCCACCTCCGGCGCATTCACAATCGGGGTAAAGCCTGTGCCACCAATGGAACCCAGGCTGGACAGGGTAAAACAGCCCCCTTTCATTTCCGCAGGTTTCAGCTTCTTGTTGCGGGCTTTGTCGGCCAGTTCCGCACACTCAGCCGCCAGCTCCCACAAACCTTTGTGATCCACATCCTTGATCACCGGCACCATCAGACCATCCGGCGTATCAACAGCGATGCCGATATTGATGTACTTCTTCAGGATGCGGGATGTGCCATCGGCAGAGAGTGAGGAGCAGAACTGCGGCATCTCCCTTAGAGCGTAAGCGGCCGCCTTGAGCAGGAAGGGTAGTGGCGTCAGACGCACACCCTTTGCCTCAGCAATCGCTTTTTGCGCCTTGCGGAACGCTTCCAGTTCGGTGATGTCGGCTTCGTCATGCTGGGTGACGTGAGGAATGTTCAACCAACTGCGCTGGAAGTTTTCGGCAGCAATCTGGCGCAACTTGTTCAGCGGTAGAATCTCAATCTCGCCCCATTGACTGAAGTCGATCTCGGGAATCGCAGGAATACCGGAGCCGGCAACCGCAGCGGCTGGCGTCGCAGGTTTAGCCAGCTGTTCCTTCACGAAATTCTGGATGTCCTCTTTCAGAATTCGACTCTTGGGGCCGGTGCCTTTGACTTGTGTCAGATCGATGCCAAATTCACGGGAAATGCGACGCACCGCCGGACCCGCATACACAACCCCACCTGTCGTCGGAGCCGCAACCGGTGCAGCGGCTGCAGGCGCGGCTGGCTTTTGTGCCACCGGTGCCGGCGCTGAGACCGGGGCAGGTTTTTCTGCTACCGGAGCCGGAGCCGATACCGGTGTGGCAACGGCACCTTGCACCTCAATCGTGACAACCAGATCACCTTCACCCAGCTCGTCACCCATGTTTACGTGAAGTGCGGTGACCTTGCCGGCATGGGTGGAAGGCACCTCCATGGTGGCCTTGTCGGACTCCAGAGTGATCAGGGCATCATCGGCCTGAATCTCATCACCAACGGCCACCGAGATCTCGACAACGGGAGCCCTGTCGCCGCCGATATCCGGCACCCGCACTTCGATGGTTTGAGATGCGGTTTCAACGGCAGCTTCAACGGCGGGCGCGGCAACCGGCTCGGGCTGTGCTGCCGGTACCGGCGTCGCTTCCCTGGCTTCAGGCTCGCTCGCTGCAGAGCCTTCCACCTCAATGCGCAGCATATCCATGCCTTCGCTGACGGTATCACCCATCTTTGCGAGCACTTCGATCACTTTTCCGGTGACGGGGGAAGGAATTTCCATGGTCGCCTTGTCAGACTCCACCGTCAGCACAGTCTCTTCTGCGGAAATCCTGTCGCCGGGAGCAACATTGATCTCAACGACTTCGCCGCCATCACCACCCAAATCAGGGATTTTAACTAACTCTTCTGCCATTCTTAATAGCCTTTCGGTCGACCCGGTCTGCTTTCAGACCGGGCATCAGACGTTCAATACAACCCAAAACAGTTAGCTGTATAGGGGAGAGGTTTTCTCTGGATCAATACCCAGCTTTTCCGCAGCCTGCTTAAGAATGGACTTGTCCAGCTTCCCGTCTTTGACCAGACCCGTCAGGGCTGCATAGGCTACATAATACCGGTCAACCTCAAAGAATCGACGCAGGTTTGCACGGGTATCGGAACGCCCATAACCATCGGTGCCCAGAACGATGTAAGTCTCGTTAGGCACAAATTCGCGGATCTGGTCGGCATAGAGCTTTATGTAGTCAGTGGCGACGACCACCGGCCCCTTGGCTCCGGTCAGCTGCTGTTCGACCCAGCTCTTGCGTGGCTTTTTATCCGGATGCAGCATGTTCCAGCGAGCTGTTTCCAGACCATCCCGACGCAACTCGTTAAAGCTGGTTGCGCCCCAGATATCGGAATCAACATCAAACTCTTCCCGCAGGATATCCGCCGCTGCACGCACCTCCTCAAGGATCGTGCCGCAACCCATCAGCTGAACCCGTGGGCCTCGTTTCTTGCCCGCTTTGCTGAAGGGATAGAGACCTTTCAGGATGCCTTCAACAATATCATCACCTTCCGGTATAGCCGGCTGAACGTAGTTTTCGTTCATGGTGGTGATGTAGTAATAGACGCTCTCCTGCTCACCGTACATGCGGCGCAGACCATCCTGAATAATCACCGCCAGCTCATAACCGTAGGTGGGATCATAACTGATACAGTTGGGAACCGTGCTGGCCAGAATATGGCTGTGACCATCCTGATGCTGCAGACCTTCACCGTTCAGCGTGGTGCGACCAGAGGTGGCGCCAATCATAAAGCCACGGGCCCGAATATCACCGGCCGCCCACGCCAGATCACCGGTGCGCTGGAAGCCAAACATGGAGTAGAAGGCGTAGAACGGTATCATCGGAATATTGTTATTGCTGTAGGAGGTCGCTGCAGCAACCCAGGCCGCATGAGCTCCTGCTTCGTTAATGCCCTCTTCCAGAATCTGGCCAGACTTGGATTCTTTGTAGAACATCAGCTGGGCAGAGTCCTGGGGCTCATACTTCTGACCGTGGGCCGAGTAGATACCGAGCTGACGGAACAGGCCTTCCATACCGAAGGTTCTGGCTTCGTCGGGAATAATCGGCACGATGTGTTTGCCGAGGCTCTTGTCCTTCAGCAGTACGCCCAGAATACGGTTGAACGCCATGGTGGTGGAGATCTCCCGATCACCGCTGCCTTTCAGGATGGCATCAAAGGCAGACAGCTCTGGAATGGTCAGCTGGACATCGGTTTTCTGACGACGCTGGGGAATAAAGCCGCCCAGTTTCGCCCGTCGCTTACGCATGTAAACCATTTCCGGGCTGTCGGCATCTGGTTTGAAGAATGGCAGATCATCAATCTCTTCATCTTTGATGGGCAGACTGAAACGATCGCGGAAGTGCTTCAGATCTTCAACAGGCAGTTTCTTCACGTTATGGCTGACGTTGGCCGCTTCACCGGTGGCACCGGTACCGTAACCTTTTACAGTCTTGGCCAGAATGACCGTCGGCCGCCCCTTGTGGTTAACCGCCTCATGGAACGCTGCGTACACTTTGTACGGATCGTGACCACCCCGGTTGAGACGCCAGATATCATCATCGGTCATATTCTCAACCATCTTCCCGGTTTCAGGATAACGACCAAAGAAGTTCTCACGGGTCCAGCCACCACCTTTGTTCTTGCAGTTCTGGTAATCGCCGTCAACCGCTTCATCCATCAAATGCTGCAGGGTGCCGTCTTTATCTTCAGCTAATAACGGATCCCAATGGCGCCCCCAGACCACTTTGATTACATTCCAGCCCGCGCCGCGGAACACGCCTTCCAGCTCTTGGATAATCTTGCCGTTACCACGCACCGGGCCGTCCAGACGCTGCAGGTTGCAGTTAACCACAAAGATCAGGTTGTCCAGATGCTCTCGCGCAGCCAGGGAGATTGCACCCAGGGATTCCGGCTCATCCATCTCACCATCGCCAAGGAAGGCCCAGATTTTGCGGTTCTGGTTGGGCATCAGGCCACGGTTGATCAGGTAGTTCATAAAGTGAGCCTGATAGATCGCCTGCAGCGGGCCAAGACCCATGGAGACGGTCGGGAACTGCCAGAAGTCGGGCATCAACCAGGGGTGTGGATAAGAGGAGAGACCTTTGCCATCGACTTCCGAGCGGAAGTTATTCATCTGATCTTCAGTAATACGACCTTCCAGATAGGCGCGGGCGTAGATACCGGGAGAGATGTGACCCTGATAGTAAACCAGATCACCATCACGGTCGCTGTCCGGACCGTGGAAGAAGTAGTTGTAACCAATATCGTAAAGAGTGGCGCTGGAGGCAAAAGAAGAGATATGACCACCCAGATCTTCACCGCGTCTGCCCGCTTTTTGCACCATGACCAGTGCATTCCAGCGTACCAGAGAGCGGATGCGACGCTCCATAAACAGATCGCCGGGCATCTTGGCCTCTTTGGCGACGGGAATGGTATTTCTGTAGGGGGTGGTGATGGCGTAGGGGAGCTGTGTACCCTCACTGCTGGCTTTGCGGGCGAGCTGGGTCAGAAGGTAGTGAACGCGCTCTTCGCCCTCATTTTTTAGAATGGCTTCAAGGGCTTCGAGCCACTCTTGAGTCTCAACTGGGTCTGTATCACGTTGCATGCTTTGTTCCCGACACTGCGTAACATCAGTATTAAAATGAGGAGAACTGTAAAAATGCCAAACCAAAGACTACGCGTTTCGAATCAGACAAATACAAAAGGTGTGATTCCCGCACAGGTAAGTATTCTACGCTACCCCATTTAAAATCACTGGAAGGTTTACCACAAAACGATACAGAAACAAACAGGCACTCAACAAGCCCGTGCAGGAAATATCAGTGATCCAGCCTGCTGTTTTTCTGTACACTGAAGGAAAAAATCCATACGCAGGTGCTGCTTAATTCCTGCGATAACACTTATCTCTGCGAACAAGGGCAATCCAGGTGATGACTACACCAGAGCGCATCCTTTCATTCCAGCAGCAACGCTTACAGACGTTCAGCAGTCTGCTCGTTGAGAACAGTCTTTCCAGTCCCCGGTGGACGGCAGAGACCCAGCAACAGTTTCAGCAGTGTTGGACCGGCAGTGAGTTTGTCTGGGATATCTGCTTCAAGGTGCCCGCTCTGGCGCTTACGCTTTTGGATCGGGGTCTGCTACACAGAAGCTACACCTCAACAGAGATGCATGACACCCTGGACGTGCTTCTGGAAGGATGTGATTCGGAAGAGCTCTTGATGAGTCGCCTGCGACGGTTCCGGGAGCAACAGCAATTCCGCATTATTTTCCGGGATCTCAACCGACTGGCTTCCATGACCGAGACCACAACGGATGTCTCCGCCATGGCCGATGCCTGCATCCAACGGGCCTGCGACTGGTTATACGACGATTGCTGCCAACAGCTGGGAACACCCTATGGGACTGAGTCTGACGCAGCACCATCACCGCAAAAGCTGATTGTTCTCGGCATGGGAAAGTTGGGCGCAAATGAACTTAATCTGTCGTCAGATGTTGATCTTATTTTCTGCTATCCCAGCAAAGGGGAGACTCGCGGCGCTCCCCGATCCTTGAGCAGTCAGGAGTTTTTTGTCCGTCTGGGGCAGCGCTTGATTAAGGTGCTGGACAGCAACACCGCAGAAGGTTTTGTATTCCGTGTTGATATGCGGCTGAGGCCGTATGGTCAGAGTGGCGCACTGGCTCTCAGCAGTACGGCGATGGAACAGTACTACCAGGATCAAGGGCGGGACTGGGAGCGTTACGCCATGATCAAGGCTCGCTATATCACTGGCGACGATGAGTCTGCACAACAGCTGATGGATATGCTGCGTCCTTTTGTCTTCCGCCGTTACATCGATTATGGCGCTATTTTGGCATTACGGGACATGAAGCGGATGATCAGTCGGGAAGTGGCACGCCGCAATTTGCACGACAATATCAAACTGGGCCATGGTGGAATCCGCGAAATAGAATTTATTGTTCAGAGCTTTCAGCTGATTCATGGCGGCAAAGACTGGTGCTTACAACAGCGCAGTCTGCTGGCGACGATCGACCAGCTTGAATACGCCAATTACCTTCCCTCTGTCGTTTGTAATGAGCTGCGGGAGGCCAATACCTTTCTTCGCAATGTTGAACATGCGTTGCAAGCCTTTGCCGACAAACAGACCCAGACTCTGCCCAATAATCCCGATGAACTGCTTCGTTTGGCCTGGGTTATGGGCTTTGAAAGTCAGGATGCCTTTATAGCTCAGCTGAACCTTCACCGGGGTCAGATAGAAGAACACTTCAGCGCCATCGTCTCTGAAGCGGTGCCGGAAAAGAAAGGGTCGGAGTGTTCCGGCACAGATTGGCAGGCCTTCTGGAGTGGCAGAATGGAGCCGGATGAGGAGATTCCCTATCTCGAAAATCTCGGGTTTTCCCAGCCCACAGAGGTTCATAAAAAGCTTGTTATTCTTCGGGATGGCAAGATTTTAAAAACCGTTCGCAGACAAAGCGCAGACCGCATTAACCAGTTTATGCCGCGCCTGCTTGATGTCGTCCTGAGCCTGGATGATCCTGATCAGGTGCTATTTCGCCAGATCCCTATCGTTGAGGCTGTCCTTCGCCGCACGGCCTACCTCGTACTTCTTATGGAGAATCCGGGCGCTCTTGATCATCTTGTCTCCCTGTGCGCTTCCAGCCCATGGATTGCAGAACAGATTGCCCGTTTTCCGGCACTGCTTGATGAGTTCCTCAATCTCGGCAGCCTGTATACTCCGCCAGACAAAACCGAACTGGAAGATGAGCTGCGCCAGCAACTTACTCATATTCCGGAGGATGATCTGGAAAATCAGATGGAAGCTCTGCGCTACTTTCGCATGGCTCATATGCTCAGGGTGACGGCGGCACAGGTCACTGGCAAAATGCCGCTAATGAAAGAGAGCGACTACCTGACCTGGACGGCGGAAACTATCCTCTCTACTGCTCTGGATATTATCCGCAACCAGCTAATCAGTCGCCATGGTGTACCGGGGCTTGATGAGGGCAATAAGGCGCCGGGATTCCTGATTATCGGTTATGGCAAACTGGGAGGCATTGAGCTCGGCCCCAGCTCGGATCTCGATTTGGTTTTTATCCATAACGGCGACCCGAGCAAAATGACAGACGGCGAGCGCAGTATAGATAACGCCATGTTCTTCACCCGTCTGGGACAACGTCTTGTGCATATGCTGTCCACCAATACTGCGTCCGGACAGCTCTATGAAGTTGATACACGACTTCGTCCATCTGGTCACTCTGGCTTATTGGTCTCCTCTCTTGCGGCCTTTGAAAAATACCAGACAAATGACGCCTGGACCTGGGAGCATCAGGCTCTGGTTCGAGCGCGTTGCATTGCCGGAGATAGCCATCTGGCACAAGCCTTTGAGGCTGTGCGAGTAAAGGTCCTTACCAGAAAAAGAGAGCGAGAGGCTCTTTGTAAGAGTATTCGGGAGATGCGTCAGAAGATGGTCGCCAACTTTGGCACCAAGGCTACAAAAGGCGGCACTCTTGCGGCTGGCTGGAATGAGGGCCGCGAGTTCCATATCAAACACGACCGTGGCGGTATTGTAGATATTGAGTTTATTGTTCAGTACGCGGTGCTGGTCTGGTCACACGACTATCCTATTCTAGCCCGCTGGACCGATAATATTCGCATCCTTAAAGAGCTGGAGCGGGTTGGATTACTGTCCACTGATGATGTGCAATCACTCAGTCAGGCTTATCAAGCCTACCGAAAAACGGTGCATCGCAGAGCCTTACAAAATCAGAGTAGTTTAATCAAAGGTGACCAGATGCACAGCCATCGACAGGCTGTTATTCGTATCTGGAATGAGCTGCTTGATGATGAAGTTACTGCGCACCCAGCCCTCTCGCCCTGAAATAAGGCCTTGAGAGAAAAGAGGCGTATAATAACCACCCGAATACAGACAAACCTGTAGCCAGTAAGGTTCACAAGCCGCTGGGTAACAGGTACGAAAGGAACTAAGAGAGCCAAGTGAAGTATTTGATTGTCGGCCCGTCCTGGGTTGGGGACATGGTCATGGCCCAAACGCTGTTTATCGAATTGAGACAGCAAGACCCAGAGGCCATCATTGATGTACTGGCGCCGGCATGGAGTGCTCCTCTGCTCGCCCGCATGTCTGAGGTTCGGCGCGGGCTGAATATGCCTCTGGGACATGGCAAACGGGAGTTTGGTGTGCGCCGAAAGCTGGGCAAATCACTGATCAGTGAACAATACGATCAGGCTATTGTCCTACCCAACTCCCTGAAATCAGCGCTGATACCTTTCTGGGCCAGAATTCCAAAACGGACTGGCTGGAAAGGCGAGATGCGCTACGTGCTGCTCAATGATCTCCGCACTCTCGACAAACAGCGTTACCCATTGATGATTGAGCGCTTTGTCGCGCTGGCACACCCGAAAGGGGCCAGTCTGTCATCTTTGCCCCAGCCATCGCTGATGGCCGATAGCCTGCATCGTGATGCCGCGAGGGAAAAATTCCATCTGGGTAGCAGCAAACCGATTCTCGCTCTTTGTCCTGGTGCCGAGTTCGGGCCTGCCAAACGCTGGCCCGAACGACACTATGCGGCGGTGGCTGAACAAAAGTTGGCTGATGGTTGGCAGGTCTGGCTATTCGGGTCGGAGAAAGACGCTCCAGGCAATGATGAAATCATTCGCCAGATCTCCGAAGACTGCTCCGAAAAAAAGACAGAATCTGTCCACAATCTTGCCGGACAAACCTCTCTGGCGGAAGCTATTGATCTGCTCTCCTTTGCGGATGCAGTGGTCAGTAATGATTCCGGTCTGATGCATATCGCCGCCGCCCTCGGCCGGAATCTGGTTGTGGTCTACGGCTCAACATCACCCGGTTTTACACCACCGTTAAATGATAATCATCGTATTGTTCAGTTGGGTTTAGCATGTAGCCCTTGCTTTAAGCGAGAGTGTCCGCTTGGGCATCTGAACTGCCTGAATCAACTGGAACCACAACGGGTATTGAGTGGGTTAAATGAACTGGCAAGCCAGAGTCTGTCTCCTAAAACAGAGGGGACAGAATGAGCAATAACACACCATCACCGTGGCAGACCAAAGCCCCGAAGGTACTGATTGTAAAAATCAGCTCCCTAGGTGATGTCATTCATACGCTACCCGCTCTCACCGATGCTGCCAGAGCGATCCCCGGCATCTCTTTTGACTGGGTTGTAGAAGAGGGTTTCGCCGAAATTCCGGCCTGGCATCCCTGTGTCGATCGGGTTATTCCTGTCTCCATACGACGCTGGCGCAAGAATATCATTGAGATGATGCGTAACAGAGAGTGGAGCCATTTTCGTCAGCAACTCAAAGCGGCCAAGTATGATCTTGTTATCGATGCTCAGGGTCTGCTGAAAAGTGCCGCATTAACCAGAGGGCTTGGCTGCCCTGTCTATGGGCTGGATAAAAATTCCGCCCGGGAGCCACTGGCAGCACGCTTCTACACTTACCCTCTGGTAGCTGCCAAAGAGCAACATGCTGTTGAGCGTGTGCGACAGCTGTTTGCTAAAGCGCTGGGCTACCCATTACCGAACGACAAGGGACGCTTCGAGTTGCAAGAGAGCCTGTTCGCTAATATCCGTGAATTGCGCCCGGCACGTCCCTATCTGGTGTTTGTGCACGGCACCACCTGGGATGATAAACACTGGCCGGAAAGTTACTGGCGGGAGCTTGCCAAAAAAGCGACAGCAGCTGGTTATATTGTTTGCCTGCCGTGGGGCAACGCTAACGAGAGAGCACGAGCAGAGCGTATTGCTGAGGTAGATACCCGTGTTCTGGTACTGCCGAAACTCTCCTTGCTGGAAGTGGCCTCGGTTCTGTCTGGTGCAACAAAGGTTGTTGCAGTGGATACCGGGTTGGGACATCTGGCAGCAGCTCTGGAAGTTCCAGCCGTTTCACTTTACGGTCCAACCAGCCCCACCCTTGTCGGAGCCTATGGCGAAAGACAAAAACATCTGACACTGGACGATTGCCCGAAAAATAACACTCCGACGGACGTTTATCCTGCCATTTTTGCCCCCATGACCCCCCAAATTGTATGGGATGCTCTGGCACTGAAACCGCAGACAACAGTCTCGGCACAGGAAAAGCATTCCTGATGAAATTTGCATTTATCCTTTACAAGTATTTTCCGTTTGGCGGGTTGCAAAGGGACTTTATCCGCATCGCCAAAACCTGTCGGGAGATGGGACATGATATCGTCGTTTACACCCTCAGTTGGGAAGGGGATATTCCAGAAGATTTCGATGTTCACACTCACAAACCCCTGGCAATAACCGCACCGGCTCGAAACAGACGTTTTCAACGGTGGGTGCAACAGCAGTTACAGGCTAGCCCTGTGGATATCGTCATCGGTTTTAACAAAATGCCGGGGTTGAATATCTACTATGCCGCCGACACCTGTTTTGAACACAAGGCCCGTCACCTGCGTAAAAGCTGGTACAAATACACCCCCCGTTACCGCCATTTTTCGACAGATGAAGAGGCTGTATTCGGTCGACAGAGCCAGACCATCTCTCTGCTGATTTCAGCGAACGAGAAAACCCTGTTCCAAAAGTATTATCAGACTCCGAAACAACGGTTACATCTGCTGCCTCCCGGTATTTCTCGTGATCGTCGCAGACCCGATAATGCTGATGAAATTCGCAGAGCATTCAGGGAAGAGTTCCAATTACAAGACGACGAACAGCTTGTTTTGATGGTTGGCTCCGGATTTAAAACCAAGGGGGTGGATCGGGCTCTATTGGCATTAAAAGGGCTGCCATCGGGGCTTCGGGATAAAACACGACTGTTTATTGTTGGTCAGGATGATCCCCGAGCTTTTCGCACACAGGCCAAAACTCTCGGAATCAGCGATCAGGTGACCTTCTTTCAAGGGCGTGATGATATTCCCCGCTTCCTTATCGGTGCCGATCTGTTGGTCCACCCGGCCTACAACGAAAACACCGGCACAGTTCTGCTTGAGGCACTGGTTGCAGGTCTGCCAGTGCTATGCACGGATGTTTGCGGATATGCCCATTACGTGACCGATGCCAATGCCGGTGATGTGGTGCCATCGCCGTTTCAACAGAAAGATATTAACTGTCGTCTAAAATCCATGTTGATCTCAGATCAGAAAACAAAGTGGCAAAAAAATGCGTTGGCCTTTGCCAATAGCGCAGATATTTACAGTATGCCCGAACGTGCCGCTGCCATTATTGAAGAAACTGCGAGACGACATGCAAAACAACATACACCCAGCCAACAGACTGATGAAGCAGGAGGGTCACGTTGAACAATCACTCTCTCTGTGAACTCTTTCTTCGCACAGACTTCCAGAAAGCCTGGGCTGACTGTGATCCTTTTGAGAAGGTCGAACAGCTACAGGGCGCAGTTTTCCGGCAACTGGAAGCGCGAAAAACCCTCCGGTTTGAACAGAATGGCAGCAGTTTTTTTATCAAGATTCACCGGGGCGTCGGCTGGTACGAGATTATCGAGAACCTGATTCGCCTGCGCACACCGGTACTTGGTGCAGAAAATGAATACCTGGCAATCCGAAAGCTGGAGGAGCTGGGTATTGATACAATGACAGCTGTCGCCTATGGCAAAAAAGGGATTAACCCTGCACGACAAAGGTCGTTTATTGTTACGGAAGATTTGATAAATACCATTAGTCTGGAAGATTTTTGTCATCGTTGGCAGCAGATCCCTGCCACTTTTCGTTTCAAAAAAAATCTGATTGATAAACTTGCAGAAGTCAGTCGTCGTTTACATAAAAATGGTGTAAATCATCGGGACTATTATATCTGCCACTTTTTGCTGGCCATCCCTGATGGTGTGGAAAATATCGACCCAGACAATTTTAAAGTTTCGCTGATCGACCTGCACCGTACCCAGATTCGAAAACAGACGCCGAAACGCTGGATTCGCAAAGATATTGCCGGGCTCTATTTCTCGGCACTGGAGGCGCATTGCGGTCTGACGCGCAGGGATGTTTTCCGGTTTATCAAAGTTTATACCGGTCTGCCGCTGCGTCAGGCTTTGCATGATTACCACTGGCTCTGGTGCGGACTGGAACAGAAAGCCCAAAAGCTACTGACCCGCACGCAACGTAAGTCGGGAGGGCAGTCATGCTGAACTTCCTTCGAACCGTCCGCTGGTCGGTCGTGTCAGTTTGGCATGAAACCTTAATAGGCGAAGCTTTCGGATCGCTGGAAAAAGTGTTTGCGCTTCCGCAAGACAAAGATCTGGTTAGCCGTGACTCAGACAGTGTCGTTTTTCGTTACCATCAGGATGGGCAGACCTTTTATATTAAGCGACTGCACAGCACCAAGGGCTTACGGAGCTGGTTAGGGCAGAGTCGTCTGCGCGGCGAGTGGAATAACCTCAAATTATTCGCACGACTCGGTATACCGGCAGCCAGACTGGTCGCGTATGGTGAAGAGCGCTGCCTTACCCGCGCTCGTCGTGGTGCATTAATCACCGAGGCTCTTAAAGATACCCGCGATCTGGCATTCCTCGCCCTTCACAACGATAAACGCCTTGCCGATAGAGGTTGGGTTGACCATGTGATCGCCCAGGTGGCGGACTACGCCCGAAAAATGCACGACTACAGGTTTGCCCATAACGATTTCAAATGGCGCAATATTCTGGTTGATAACAATCCGACCGAACCCATGGTCTATTTAATTGACTGTCCCACAGGTCAGCGCTGGTTTGGCCCGTTTCTCGCCTACCGCATTATCAAGGATCTCGCCTGTCTCGATAAACTGGGCAAATATCACTTTTCCCGTACCCAGCGGTTACGTTTTTTCAAGCTTTACCGAAACCGGGGAAACCGGTTGAACTCTCAGGATAAAAAAATGATCCGTCGTATAGTTCGTTTTTTTGAGGGGCGGGAATGAATCCGATTGATCCTTACTCACTACCAAAGCTCAAGGATGCTCCCGCAACGCCTTTCACGCTGGCAATAGCCGATGGACAGCTGGAGTGCAGTGACATTCTTCGGTTTTTGCCGGGCAAGCGACTGGTACTGCGGGCGAAACTGAATGGACAGGCCATCATTGCCAAATGCTTTTTCGGCCCACAGGCTAAGCGTGACAGGCAGCGCGAAGTTCGCGGAATCCATGGTTTTATCAATGCCGGCATTCGGACTCCCGATCTGATAACGGAACTTGATGACTCTGCATTTCAGCTGGTTATTACTGAGGAGCTGATTTCGGCAGAGAGCTTTGAACAGTTTTGGCTGCAACCTTTAACTAACGATCAGCGTCGTTTATGGTTAATAAACCTTGGTCGTATGATTGCCGCATTACATAAGTCTGGTGTCGTACAAAAAGATTTTCATCTGGACAACCTGCTGTTGCACAACGAGCAACTCTATATTATTGACGGCGGTTGTGTGGAGGTTGTCGGCCAAAAATTATCACAGGCAGCAGCCCTTAAAAATCTGGCTCTGTTTCAGGCTGTGCTCTATCCGAAATACGACAAACTGCTGAATGATATCTGGACAGCCTACTCAACGGCTGCACCAGAGTTGGCAAAACAGACTTCTATTACCGAGTTTTCTGGTCTGGTACAAAAACAGCGCAAATGGCGGGAAAAATTTGTCCACAAAGCCCTGCGTAACTGTACCCAGTTCCGGGTTGAGAAGAGTTGGCACCACTTTCTCTCCGTTGATAAACAACTGGACAATCCGGCTCTGCGAGCGGTATTGGCTGATCCGGATAGAGCGATTGTTGAAGGTAAAATAATCAAATTTGGTCGTACGAATACTGTCGCCGTATTAACGCTGGGAAGTGGCGAGAAGGTACTGATCAAACGCTTCAAAAGCACCAAAGGCTTTCTGCACAAATATCTGCGTTGCCTGCGGCCATCTCGAGCCAGAGGCTGCTGGCTGAACGGACACCTGCTGACCATGCTTGGCATTGCCACACCGCGCCCTTATGCCATGTTGGAAAAACGCTTTGGTCCACTAACTACTTGCAGTTACATCATCACCGCTTATCAGCCAGCGCCCCACGCCATGGACTGGTTCACGCAATCACCATTACCCGGGAATTATCAGAGCGTGGTCGACAAGATTGATGAGATGCTGACCACCTTGCAAAGGGCTCTGGTTTACCATGGGGATCTGAAGGGTAATAACATCCTGATTGTTGACGGCGAGCCGGTATTGATCGATCTGGATGCCATGACATCGTACAAAACCCCGTCGGAGTTTCTGCACGCGAACAAGAAGGATATTAACAGGTTTTCTCGGAACTGGGCCGGTCTGCCCGACAGTGAAGAGGCGTTTTCTCCGGTCATCAGCAAACTGCGCAACAGGCTGGACTGATTTTCAGGGGAAGCTTTGACTGAAAGCCACCACACCCACCTTGTCGGTGGCTTTAACTGTATTTTACGGATATAAAACTGATAAGCAGGTATAGCAATACGGCACTGGGCTCCAATCATTTGACCGACTAACATAGAGCTGAAGTTAACTCCGGACTGTCGTATGAAGGTAACTGCTCATAATTCTCTGGCAAATGAGACGCCTCCTCCCCGGAAGCCCAGTATTTTCGGGAGTTACGGTTTCAAAAGTGCAGATTTGCCAGTTAAAAATGAGCAGTTACGTATGAAGCTGGACCAAAGTGCTACCTGTCCCCATTGCGGAGGTGCGCAATTAGACATTGAGAGAGTCTACGAGACAAAGCACAACGGCGTTCGTTTCTTGTTTTGTTCATAGGGAACTATTGACGTTTTCTTTGTTGCTGCAATCACGGTATAACAGATGGATAATAATAAATGTACAGAATAATTAACCATGAGTCTGACCCGCGAAAAAACCGATAATTTTTTCCTGCCTGATTTCTGTTCACCGCAAGCAATCTTATTGCTGGTGATGGTCACTGAGCTATTTATATTGGTGCTCGCTCTGGCCGGGACCGCCGCCAAGCCGTTTGACTGGAACTTTGTCGCCCTCACCTCCCTGTTCGTGCAATGGGTTGTGCTTATCAGTGCCGGCACCCTATGCATCCTGCGCCCGCGGCTCTCCCGGATGACTGTATCTGGTGCAACATTGATGAGTCTGGGCATTTGCCTGTCCGTTACCACCCTGTGTACCTTTGGCTCGCTCTGGTTATTGAATGATTCTTTGCAATCAACCAGTTTCTGGCAAAGTCTCAGCGGCACACTGGTGCGTAATAATCTGATTGCCCTGATCATGAGCGCCATGGTTTTTCGCTACTTTTATTTACAGAAAGAGCTTTCCCGACAGCAGCAGGCCGAGCTGAGTGCCCGTATTCAGTCCCTGCACTCCCGTATTCAGCCCCACTTTTTGTTCAATAGCATGAATACCATTGCCAGTTTAATCGCTACCCGCCCCCAGGTGGCCGAGCAGGTGGTGGAAGATTTGGCTGATCTGTTTCGGGCCAACCTCAACAAAGCTTCGGTTCGGGTCTCCGTTGAGGAGGAGCTTACTCTGGCCCGGCAATATATCTCTATTGAATCCCTGCGCTTTGGCGAGCGTTTGAACGTGGAGTGGCGGATAGACGACATTGATGGAGAGATCACCATTCCTCACCTCTTCCTGCAGCCGGTGCTGGAAAATGCCATCTGCCACGGCATCCAGCCCGATCCCAAAGGGGGAAGGATTATTATTGAGGCCACCAGTAACGAGCGTGCTGTCACTCTTACAGTGATGAACACCCTGTCTGAATACACCGGAAAACCGACACACTCAGAAGGCAATCAGATGGCTCTGCAAAATATCTCTGACCGCCTTCGCGCCATGTATGGGGAATCTGCACGGTTGCATACCGATACATTTGAGCACAACGAACGAAGCTGGTACAAAACAGTAATCCACTGTCCGATTGGGTAGGAAAAAAATATCTGTTTATGAGCACACAAGAGACAACAACTAATAAAATAATAACCAATAAAATAACTGTGCTGATTTGCGACGATGAACCCTTGGCCCGTGAGCGCATGCGCGTTCTGCTGGCACGCATAGACGATGTCCATGTGCTTAAGGCGGAGGCCCGTGATGGTGCAGAAGCATTGGCATTAATCCAGCACCATCTGCCCGATGTCGTGCTACTGGATATTCAGATGCCCGGTATGGATGGTCTGGTCTGTGCCGGTCACATTGCCCGACTGGATACTCCGCCCGCTGTCATTTTCTGCACAGCCTATGATGAGCATGCGCTGGATGCGTTTCAGGCGGAAGCCATTGCTTATCTGCTTAAACCGGTTCGGCAAACGCAACTGGAGGAAGCCTTGCAGCGGGCTCAACGCCTGAGCCGTTCACAACTGTCTGCCTTGCAAAGCAGAGAGATAGAAACAAACGACCAAAATCATATATCTGCGAAAACCCATAAAGGTATTGAGCTGATTCCCGTTAAAGATATCTCCCTTTTTCATGCGGATCAGAAGTATGTCTCCGTCTGCTACAGCGAAGGGGAAGTGCTTATCGATGAGCCGCTGAAGAGCCTGGAAGAGCGGCTGGGGGATGACTTTATTCGCATTCACAGGAATGCACTGGTCGCCCAGAAATCGATCGAAGGGCTGATCCGAAACAAACAAGGTTCCTACGAGTTACAGGTAAAACACCGGGAACAACCGATTGCGGTGAGCAGACGTCAGGTGTCACTGGTGAGGCGTCTGCTTTCCGGTAGGTTATAGGATTTTACTTACTGCTCCCACTTGCTGAACAGTGACCTGTAGTTACATGATGCATGTCACTTGGAGAA
>SAMEA5043665__coassemble_127_pt1 | contig 23796 bp, 19 predicted proteins | sample SAMEA5043665__metabat2_low_PE_004 | metagenome-assembled genome bin SAMEA5043665 (sample SAMEA5043665) | Gadus morhua | reverse complement strand
TTCGTTTCAGCGAGGCCGCCATTTTACCGATGGCCCGTTCGGTGTCAAGTGATTTATTTTCGCTAACTTCTTTTTAATCAATCCGTTAGCAATCACTCAATCATGTCGTCCTCGGCGCTTGCCGGTGACAACGAGGCCGAATTATAGAGAGATACGAATAAAGGTCAAGGACTCTTTAATAAGTACTTATACGACAACAAAATACTACCTTAACCTACCGGGAATCACTTTGATAAGAACCACGGCAACGGCTTTTCCAGCCCCATCGCATAACCCATGACTTTCTTTCTTCCATAGGGAAAGTTGCCAGCTAAGCCCAGCCCGATATTACGCACGATCTTCAGCGGCAGATGCTCATTGCTAAAGAGGTGGTAAAAGAGATCCATCACTCTTTGCATCCGGACATTTTCAGGACGACGCTCTTTTTCATATTGCGCCAGCACAGCCAGTGCGCCCGGGTTCTGATCACCCCTATAAGCAGTCACAATAATATCCGAGAGTGCAGACGCATCCTGAAAACCAAGATTAACGCCCTGCCCCGCCAACGGGTTAATCGTGTGTGCTGCGTCGCCGACCAGTGCGATACCCTCCTTTATATAGGAAGAAGCATGACGACGGGTCAGCGGGAAGGAGCTTCGCTCAACCAGGTTCAACATCTCTGGCAGCTCTTCCGGAAAGTGACTGCGCACCTCCATCAGAAACTCTGCACCGGACAGCATCATCAGTGCTTTGATATTTTCAGGATGGTTATACCAAACCAAAGACGCATAATTTCTGCCGTCACAGGCTGGCAGCGGCAGAAGCGCCAGCGGGCCGGTGGGGGTAAAGGCCTGCCAGGTGATATCCAGCGGGCCGGTGGGAATCTCAACTGTCGCAACCAGAGCCTGCTGTTCGTAATCCTCACTGCTCAGACCGATACCACAAAAACGACGCACAAAAGAGTTGGCACCATCAGCACCAATCAATAGCCTTCCGTGTACCACTTGTTTATTGTCGAGAGTAACTACAACACCATTGTCGCTTACGTGTACATCAACAGGCCTGGCTGGCGTTATCATCTCTACAGACGACAGCGTTTTAAGCACTTCGTACAGTCCAAGCTGAGTCACCCGGTTCTCAACAATAAAACCCAGCTCATCAGCACCAACTTCATGACAGTCGAACATGGTCTGGTTAAATCGGGAGGAGAGTTGCCTTTTGGAAAGTGGTTCCTGGAGTTTTTCCCAAACCGCCATTCTGCGGTAAGGGCAAAGACGCATAGCCTCTATATAGGACCACGCGCCCAACTGCTGCAGAAAACTCACCGAAGCCGGACTCAAAGCCGAGACACGAATATCCGGTGCAGAGTCAACAACGAATGGTTCAGGAATGGCCGGGTCGATAAGCGCTACACGCATACCGGCACGACCCAGCGCGCACCCTATGGCTGCTCCAACCATTCCGGCGCCCGCAATGACAACGTCGTATTTCCCAAATTCCACAGTTTACTCCCCAGGTCTGTTCTTGTGCACATTTTGTTATATGCAAGATAGCTTCGGTCTCAATATCAACTCAAGGGCTCTGGATCAATTCCAGCTGAAGGTTGGGGAACAGGTGTTGCAATGCAGCAACATGGCTGGCGTGATGAACGCCGGTGCGCTTCTCCACCAACACCAGACGAGCAAGTTCAACTTTTTTACCGTGACTCAGGAAACGCAACTGGGAAAGCGCTGAGGCCAGCGGTTGCAAGCTCGGATTATAGGCGGCGTTTTCTGCATAACGGCCCGCAACTCTCAGACCATCTGTGGTTTCCAGGGCAACGCCCGCATAACCGCCAGAATAGGGAGCATAACTGGTTTGGGCGGCTGCCACGGCCATAGCAACCAGTTCGTCGTTGGTTTCGATGGCGAGATCAATACCATGGCCAGACAAAATACCGCCATCAACATTCAAATCTGCAGGGCCAAAAGCGTCTGGCAGATAGCTCTGCAGCAGTGCGCTGTGCTTTTTACCAGCAGGAGGCACGACACTCACCAATAGACGGTCAGAGCAGTTCAGTTCATGAAGAAACTGACGACAGTGGCCGCAGGGAGCTGCATTGACTGTCAGAGCCTTGATCCCCCGCTCCCCGTGCAGCCAGGCATTATTGATGGCCGCCTGTTCCCCATGGATGCTCAAACCCAGAAAGCCACCATCAAATTCCATATTGGCACCGAGGTAGCAGTTTCCGGATTCTCCCTCCACTACCACACCCACATAGAAGTTGGAGATCGGTACAACAGCAAAGGCCGCCGCCAAGGGCAGAAGCTGCTCTGGCAAAACGGTTCGATCAACAGCAAGTATTGCAGCCAGTTCATCGGCCTGTTCGGATTTCAGCACACCGCCCTGAACAAATAGCATTATTTCCAGGATATGGTGGGCAGCTGCGGGGAATTTATCCAGCACACTGCGGTCATAAGAAAACTGGTACATATGAAAAAACACTCAGTACGGGTGGGCTGTATAAACAGCCTCACATGAAAAACGGTACTCGAATTCTATCAGGAGATCGGCCTGTTTTTCTTGCCAGAATCCTGCTGGAACGAGAATTACCATCTTGTAGCAAACCATGCAGGGCAGACTGCCGAGTTATTCGGCAATACCATCCAAATTGTTCTACCTTTCCCTTCTTTGCATGGAATCTTATTCGATGCCACTTAGGGATACAAAATGACATCAATTATAAGGTTAATCCTGATCCTGAGCATGTCCGCTTACATATTCAGTCAATCGCTCTGTGCATCTGTAAAAGGTGCAATCATATTAATAATAACATCCACCAAGACGTTTGCTGATTATCCCTTCGACATAGACACACCAGAAATTGGCGAGCATATTAAAAACTATTGTAATCATCTAAGTTCTCCACTGTTCTTTATACCCGATGCTCGTGTCATCGTATTTCCAATAGAAGATCTTCAATCTGCAGATGCAGACCCTATAGAATTTATGAACAAATTCTTCAACGGCAATAAACACAATTGGTCATTTGAAACTGAAGAAGACAAGCCAAAGCCTATTTTGGTTTCAGTAAAAGATTCTTTTGTTTATACAACCTGGCTGCATGCCCCAAAGGATATGAACTTAGATTCTCCACTGCAGATTTCCACATTTGTCTCCCGATTTATTTTCAACATGGTTTTTAATTCCGGCTTAGGACCATCACCTGCGGAGTTTCCCTATTCACTTGACAAACATAAGAATTTCAATATAGCGAACATATACGAAACAGCCAATATTATTAATCACCCTACCGAGAGCAAAAAGTCTTACTTGCTCAAAGGAGACTTTATTAAAAATCATAAGCGCTACAAATTAACACAAGAAGACAAACAATATTTTCTTAGACAGGTAAACGAGGAAGAATTTTCAGCAAACATACTTACACAATTGTCGGATCAATCTTCTATAATGGGGATAACGTCTCCCATAAAAAAAACAAATTTGTCTTTTAGACGCGGTAATTTTCGGCTATTAGGCGGCCAAAAACATAACAAAAGGCACCATGCCTCATCGAAAGAAAACCATCCAACCAAAGCCAACACACCGTCAAATACAACTCAAAACAAAAACTCTCCCTCCCCCCCCCTGATAAAGAGACATAAATCACAGAAGCCTTTAAAACCTATCCAGATTAATCTTGATGGCTCTGAGTCGGATACATCCCAAAACGGCTCGTCACAAACTTCAAAAAAAACTGCACGGAAGCGGTTAAGACCGCAAAATTCAGCCACGCCCCCCCCCAGTCGCCGTAAACTGTGCGCAACTCGACATAATCCAAGCCAAAATGGTCACTGGGCGGGACTTACATCAACCCCAGAGGGATCACCAGTCGACGCACACACGGGATTGACCGAAAAACTGTCTGAACTTTTTTCTCCCATAGATTCTTCTAATGACGCAGATGATTCCACAGCCTCTACGGATTTTGCACCAGTTATATCGAACATACAGAGCAACAGCCGTTCGCCGCACAATGCTTCTGGAGACGAACATAGCTCATACTCTTATGGCCCTGTGAAACACCCCCCCCGCAGGCCACAACTGCGGGACACCCCTAAAATAACCCTACAGAAGCACCACCGACCAATAAGAGGAAAGATATTATTCACGTCGCCTGGCCCTGATCGCAAATAATCAAAGATTTGGATGGGATGCTTTTTTTGGTACTGTACCCTCCGGCAGATCGCCCAATATCAATGAGAAAGGAACCAAACCAGTTTGAAGCCAATTGTGATTCTAGACTCCGGTGCCGGTGGTCTTACGGTCTTTGATGAAATCAGCCGCATGATACCCTGGTTGCCGGTTGTCTACTGTGCCGATAATGCCGGATTCCCCTACGGACCAAAGCCGGAAGCAGAAGTCACCGAAAGAGTCTGTCATCTACTGGATGTTCTCACCCAACATTACAATCCAGTATTAGCTGTTATTGCCTGTAACACTGCCAGTACGGTGGCGCTGTCTGCCTTGAGGGAAAAACTGGACATTCCCATCATTGGTGTTGTTCCAGCCATAAAAACGGCAGCCACTCTCTCCAGAAATCGCTGTATCGGCCTGCTGGCAACACCGGGAACGGCCAACCGCGCCTACACAGATAACCTGATTCAAGAGTTTGCCAATGACTGTCAGGTCATTCGGGTTGGCTCAACAGAACTTGTCCATCTGGCTGAGCGGGTATTTCGAGGGGAACAGGTCGATCACCAGAACTTTCATGACATTCTGGCTCCCTTCAAAAAGGCGGATGTTGCTCCAGACCATATCGTACTGGGTTGTACTCATTTTCCACTGGTAAGACGTGAACTCTCTGACTGTATGCCAGGAGTGACCTGGGTCGATTCAGGAGAGGCTATTGCCCGACGAGTGCACTCTCTGCTTCCTGATATTTCAGAGACTCATGGCAGTGCACTCCGTACAGTGGTATTCACTGGTCAAACGGACTCCCTGAACCTGTTTCGGACCGCATTTTCTGGTTACAGTTTCCACACTCAGGTTATTCTTTCCTGCCCCCTCCGTCAGTGAACCTGACAAAATATCCCTTTTGAGGAACTTTTCTGTTGCGGAACAAGCCTAACGTAGTCGAACCATAGTACTTGCGCAGCGTCAGGATATTTCAAACAATGAATGAGAACGACAAAACCAGCAGCTCTCAGAGACTGCTCAGATCAACTCCAACGTCAGGCCCCGCAACACCCTGTCGATCTGGCAATACTTGGCAGCACCCTTTACGCAGCACCTCTTCACCACCTCCTTTTGTAGAGAAATGTTCCAACTCTCCATCTATCACTGACAGAAAATGCAGCCCTGTGCGAGTCGTTTCAAATATTGTGATAGATGCTGAGAAGAGTCTGCTTGAATACACAAAACAACTGGAAACCACCCTTGATGAACTACTTGATGAACTAACTAATCCGACCCCCCTTCCACCCTCACCCAAAAAACAACAAAGAGACAACCAGGATCTTCTATCCAGCATAGATGTCACCAAATTACACAATTTACACAATTTATCTACAAAGATGATGCTCTGTCAGAAGTTTTTTGAAACGAAAGAAGCCTCCCAGTCCGAGTCCGAGTCCGAGTCCGAGTCCGAGTCCGATACTCCTTCTTCTTCTGATACATCAGCTGATCCAGAAATCGTTTCAACTAAAATTAAATATTTAAAGGAACTGTCTAACACTCAGCGCACAAAACTCAAAGAACTATGCCTTCTCATTTTCTCCAACAAGGAGGGGCATGTACCAAAAGGCATTCAGGGACGGTTAATGTCCTTATCACTCTGGAAGGAAATATGTAAGTCCAACATCGCTATCAAAAACCTTGTAGCACAGCTACATCAATGTATTCTGGGACAAGCTCCCCCTCCGCTCCCTGCCAGCGAATCGCTTTTACGTCTGGAAGATATAACCAATTTTTCACCCATGAAAGAGGAGGATTCCACCCCAAGCCCACATCCTCGTCGTTCTCCCCGCAAAAAACAGCCGTGGCAATCCATCTCCATTTCCCCAAAGGACAAACTCGAGATTTTGGACAAAACACGTACCCTGCTGAAAGAAGCTTTTCCACCGCGGGATAGACCCTATTCAACCCGCCAGGTTCAAGGACGCATGTATGAGCTTGTTGTGCAACTTGCTCTGCAAAAGACCTATGGGGAAGCATCTGTTTGTGATACCAACACAGTGAAAAAGAACTTCCCTGTATTCGATCTTATTTGGAAAGAGGGCAGCTCAAAGAGGTTTGTATCATTAAAATGCCATCTCTCTGACAGCGCGACAACAAGGGGGGCACAAATAAACAGGGATAAATCCCTCAGCGATGAAAAACTTGAGAACTGTCCTGAGCTACTCGCCAAGGCCATTCGTCAAAATCACCAATGTCTGCAAAACTATTTAACTTCCCCAATAAACAAAAAGGTGGAACAAATAAACGAACTGTTTGAGCTGGATTTTATAGACTCCCCTGACTGCTGCGATCAGATCACATCCCGCTATGAAGATATCAGCTACGAAGCCCAGAAAAACCAACTGTTTGTTGTTACACGCAGCACCAAAAAAGAGTCTCAAAAGAAAGATCGTTCCATTGCCCAAAGTCTTGCAACTATTAATTTTTCCACTCAGGAGCTCAAAGAATTTCTGCAATCTCTGTCTAAGGACATTACCATGACGATGGACACCGGCAACGCTAGAGAGACCGACCCACCTTACGAACCGGGCAACACCCGGAAGGTGAGCGTAAAAAGAAAGCTTGCATTCTAAAACATCTTTTTACACAGAGGCTTTTACAACCCCATCCCAAACCTCAGGATGCTCACCTGAAGGGGAGTTAACCGGCCTGCGCTACAGACCGGTCAAACCAGAGAGGCTTAGGAGCAGGGCGTCAGCTTTGCATAGCTGACCATCAGCCACTTGCTGCCTTCTTTGTCGAAGTTTACCTGCACCCGTGCCTGGGCACCCTGACCCTCAGAGTTCAATACCACGCCTTCGCCAAACAGCTCATGGTGAACACGCTGACCAAGACGTAGCTCTGTTCCCGGCACCTCGACACTGGCAATGGCACGACGGGCTGCCGTGACCGGACGGCTGATGCTGGCATTCAGACGAACCTCATCCAGAAACTCTTGAGGAATCTCCTTCAGGAAACGTGAAGGCCGGTTTCTGGTGTCTTGTCCGTGGAGGCGACGATTCTCGGCATAGGTCATGTAGAGCTGTGTCATCGCCCGGGTAATACCCACGTAACAAAGACGACGTTCCTCTTCTAATCCATTCGGGTCATCCATGGACATTTTGTGGGGGAACAAGCCCTCCTCTACCCCGGCCATAAATACTACAGGGAACTCCAGACCTTTCGCTGAGTGCAGGGTCATCATCTGAACACTGTCGGTAAACTGATCGGCCTGGGCATCACCGGCTTCCAGCGCGGCATGGGCGAGGAAGGCATCCAGAGGCAACATCGCTTCCTGCTCATCATCATCGAGGCTCTGTTCCGGATCAAACTCCCGACAGGCAGAGACCAACTCCTCAAGGTTCTCGATACGCGCTCTGCCCTTCTCGCCTTTTTCCTTCTGATACATCTCGATCAGACCGCTCATCTGGATGGCGTGATCAGCAAACTCGTGCAGAGGGAGGTCTTTGGCAGAGGCGGTCAAACCTTCGACCATCTCAACAAAGCTGGCAATCGCATTAGTAGCACGGGCCGGCAGAAGTTTCTGGCTGATAACCTGCCGGGCTGCACGCCACATGGAGACATTGCCTTCACGCGCCGCATTCCGAATGATCTGCACAGTCTTGTCACCAATACCCCGCGGCGGCACATTGATCATCCGCTCAAGAGAGGTATCGTCATTCTGATTGCCGGCCAGACGCAGGTAAGCCATGGCGTTCTTGATTTCCGCACGCTCAAAGAAGCGCTGACCACCATAGATACGATAGGGAACACCGGAGCGCAGCATCGCCTCTTCCAACACCCTGGACTGGGCATTGGAACGGTAGAGGACGGCAATCTTGCTGTGGGCCATGCCACCGGCAACCGCATCGCGGATACGATCACAGATAAAGCGCGCTTCATCCACTTCGTTATAGCCGGAATAGACTTTGATCAGCTCGCCATCAGCGCCGTCAGTCCACAGCTCTTTGCCAAGACGACTGGGATTGTTGGCGATCAGAACGTTAGCGGCTTTCAAAATCGTACCGGTGGAACGGTAGTTTTGCTCCAGCTTGATGGTTTTAGCGTGCTTGAAATCATCGGTGAAGCGCTGGATATTTTCGATACGAGCGCCACGCCAGCCGTAGATGGACTGGTCATCATCACCCACCACCATCATGTTGTCCCGGTCTCCAACCAGATTACGCAGCCAGGCATATTGTACGGCGTTGGTATCCTGAAACTCGTCTACAAGCACGTAGCGGAAGCGCTCACGATAATGATTTCGCAGGGCTTCGTTATTGAGCCAGAGTTCATTGGAGCGCATCAGCAGTTCGGCAAAATCGACCACCCCCAGCTTTTGGCACTCCTGCTCATAGGCGGTGTAGACCCCATGCATAGTCTTCTCAAACAGATCGTGGCCGGGGTCAATATGCTGGGGCCGCAAGCCTTCATCTTTTTGGCCGTTGATATACCACTGGGCCTGACGGGGTGGCCACTTGGTATCATCCAGATTCATCGCTTTCATCAGACGCTTGATAATGCGCAGCTGATCATCACTATCGAGAATCTGGAAATTTTCCGGTAAACCGGCCTCTTTCCAATGCGCCCGCAGCAGGCGGTGAGCAAGACCATGAAAAGTCCCAACCCACATACCCCGCACCGGCATATCGAGCATCTGTTCAATCCGGCCACGCATCTCGGCAGCCGCCTTATTGGTAAAGGTCACCGCCATGATCGACCAGGGCGATAGCCCCTCAGTCTGCACCAACCAGGCGATGCGGTGAACCAGCACCCGGGTTTTACCACTGCCGGCTCCAGCCAAGACCAGACCGGAGCTGAGCGGCAAAGTAACCGCTTCACGCTGGGCATCATTCAATGAATCGAGAATATCAGTGACGTCCATAACTTTGGCCAGTAACTCCGGTAAGGCAAATAGTCGCTTAAGTGTATCGAAAACCTGTAGCTGTGTTTATCCAGAGATGAATTCCTGTGCGATTGCACCACACAACAAAACAACAACGGCTGTTATCACGCAGAGACTTACCCTTGTCAACTATCTGCATCTTTGCCCTTGGGCTCTGTGAAGTTGATACAATAGGCCTCACTACCAGCAGAAAAGCTTTAACTGGCCCAAAATACCCTTCAGGCGCCAAAGGGACTCCGTTCCATCCATTATGAACCAGGCAGTCAACACCCTTTCAACGATAGAGTCCACAACCGATTCCATAGATAGCAACTCGCTGAATGCGCAAATCCGTGCGGGACAGCTTCGGTTGGTACGTAAAGGATTTCTGCGCTTTCAGGCGCACATTGACTACCTGAAATAGTACGGCTGTGATTGTGATGTGGTGCAGGGTTATTTCATCAGCAAACCTCTGCCGGTTAGGGAATTTAACCACTCTCTCTTATTCAACAATTTGCTTGACGAAAAAGTCCCCAGAAGATTTTTTGTAGCTACGCTGTGCCAGTCAGCTACCTTAAATAAAAAAATCTTCTGAGGGTAACATGAACAAAGTAGGGATTATTTGGTTCTGCGTCGGGCTCCTTGCCCAGATCAGTTTTGCCTGTGCCACTCCTCCCGGAGCTGACAACAAACCACTCCACCAGTACATAGAACCTACACTCGGCACCAAGTGCCCCTATATACCACCCGAACAACCTGAACCTCCTCCTGATAACTGCACGCTTGTGCATATCAACCATCTTGGCAGGCATGGCTCCCGACACCCTGGAGACGGTAATGTCTGGCTCAAGGATTTCCTGAAACCTGCGGAAGCTTTGGGGTTCCGGAACAGCACCGGCAACACCCTAACCCCAAAAGGTCAGCAGCTCACTGCAACATTTAACCGGCTCAATGCGCTCTATAGCTCCCCTAAAAGCCCGGCAGGCAGCATCACCCTGCAGGGAGAGCAGGAGCTTGCCGGTATTGCTCAGCGCATGATTACCAGCAGCGGTCTGGAATCGAAAGAGTTTCTGAAGCAATTGCAACAACACTCAAGCACCGCCAAGAGCACCTTTGTTCACCGCACCCAGACCAGCCGAGCCGCCTTTCTCAATAGCTGGAAAGATACCTTCAACAGCCAAACCCCCTTGAATATCACCCTCAAGACGCCACAAAAAGGCGATATCGACACCGAGTTGGTGTTTTATTACTACTGCAAAGAGACCATAGAGATCTGGGAGCGGCTAACCACTGCCTATAAAGGCCAAACCAATGCCATACTCAACGCCCCCGGTGTAAGGGAGAAGATCCTCCGTTTCGCCCACTTTTTTATGGCAGACCCGGACAATAAACAATCGGAAACGCTCAGTGAGCTGGCTTACCGGTTATGCGCCCTGGATTCCAACCAGAACTACTCTCTCGGTATCTGTCAGCTGCTTATGGAGGCACCGGAATACCAAACCATCTTTCAGGTATTTGGAAGAATCACCAGCATCAAACAGTTTTATAGTCGGGGGCCTGCGAAAGAATATGAAGGACGCAACGGTGTCTGCTCCATTGATCTGCTCAACAATTTTCTGACCACTACGGCCAGCGCAATCAGAGCAAATGCAGAAAACAGGAAGAATACCCCTTTTGCTGAACTGCGTTTTGGTCATGAATCCGCCATCCTGCGTTTCTCCCAGATTCTGGATCTCATCACCTATGAAAATTCAACGGATAAGTCCGGCAATATTATCTGGAATACCTGCACCCTTTGCCCAATGGCGGCCAACACTATTTGGCAAACATTCCGTTGTGATGAGCCCGACAAGAAAGAGACGCCATCCTACAAGATCCGCATGCTGGTCAACGAGAGAGTCACCCATTTCCCAATACCGGGGTGCCAGAGTGACGATGGGCTGTGCGACTGGAGTACGGTAGAAGCGCATTACCGAAATGAGTACCGCGGCATCACTTTGGAGGGGGTGTGTGGTGAAATAGGGCCTCAGTACAACTATCAAACATGGGATAACAATTAGACAAAAAAGAGGGAGACCGATGGTCTTCCCCCTTACTTTCGTTTTTTTACCCTATCAGACCAAAGCGGCAACAGGCTCGCCGGTAAAACCACCGTCATGCAACAGCCTCACCCAGGCCGGAAGCGAGGGCCAGCCCGATAGCCTCAAGTGCCGCTTCGGCATCCGAGCCCTCAGCCACCACCGCAATTTGCTGATCTTTGCTCAGACCAAGCCCCATCAGCTGCCGTGGCACTTTGAATTTGCTCTTCCAGATCGGCAACAGAGAACACTCGGGGCAAGGTCTTGAGAGTGCCAGGGTGTTCACCAGAACCGGGGCAGCAATACCAATAGCCAGATAAGCCATCTGACCCTCATTTCCCCACGCACACCTTCCGGAAACTGGACAATCTAAACACCAGTTTTCAGCACATAATCACGAGCATCAATGGTGCCATGAGGAATCGCAACGCCATTACCGAGAAAGGTCGCAGCTTGTTGCTCCCTGTTCTGCATACCGGCACCATACCCGGCCGCAACCAGTCCACGCACGCTGCACCATCAGCGCGGCCACTTGTGCAATAGCTTCCTGTTTGCCTGGAGCAACCTGTCCCAGAACAATGTCAGACTCTGTGATTGTTAACATCTCTATACCTGTCAAATTGGGACAATCAAAAACGCCATAGCATTCTGTTTCAAATCACTATGGCGCTCGATTCTTATCTGTCAGGCAACTTTTTTCTGATCACATCCCTATTCGGGAGAAGAGACCAGATTACGCAGCCAGCGTCTGGAGCGTATACGCCAGACGACCATTACCATCTTCACAATCTCCTCACTCACACTGCAGAGAAACACCAGATAGAGCGGAAGATTCCATACGACAGCGCCAAGCCAGGTCAAAGGAAGACCAACACACCACGCGGCAACAACATTCAAAACTGCGGTGAAACGAACATCACCACCACTACGCAACAGGCCGATGATACCGGTGAAATTGATGACCCGAATCATGAGAACCATACCTGACACCAACATAACCTGTTCTGCCAGCGTGAGTGTCCCACTATCAAACCGTCCAAACAGGGTGACAATATCAGCCCGGAACAGCACCAGCATCAAGCCAACCAGCAGCGCAACCAACGGCGCAATCCCCATAACGGTAAAGCCCTGCTTCCAGGCTTGATCGAAACGTTTTGCACCTAATTCCTGCCCCAGAATAATGGAGCAACCAACACCAAAACCAATAAACAACGACATGAGTATGGACTCAATAGCCGACACGGCACTCATGATCGCCAGTTCATTCACCCCCATTCGGGCATAAATCAGGTTGTAGAAAATGACACCAAAGGCCCATGAACCATCTTGTAGAATCATCGGCCAGGAGACATGGAAAAAGCGCAGCAGATCTTCTTTTTTGAACGCTTTACGAGCATCGTCTTTCGTGGGAATCAAGAACTGTCGGTTCTTTCGCATATAGAGAATTAGTGCAATTGTATGAAACAGTCGAGACAGCGCCGTTCCCCATGCAGAACCTGCCACACCCATTTCAGGAAAACCAAAGGCACCAAAAATCAACAGATAGTTCAGTACAATATTGACCAAAATAGCGTAGAAGCCAATCCATGTTGGGGTTTTGGTATCACCCGATGCACGCAAGGCCGCCTCGATAGGAACGACGACGGCTGTACAAAAAATAGACGGCGCCGTTATCAGTATATAAATAACTGCGAACTCCAGCAGACCAGCATCACTACTGGCCATTGCAGCGATCTGTTCCGGTACCAGCATATAAGCGGCAATAAAAGGTATATTAACCAGTACCGCCGTCAGCAGCGCCTGACACAGGGTTCGTCGTAGTCCACCGTTATCTCCAGCACCAATAAACTGGGATGCCAGCACACTCATGCCACTACCCAGCGCCGAAGTGAGAATCAGGTTAAAGAAAAAGATGCGGTTTCCGAGACCAACCGCTGCCACAGCGGTTTCTCCAAGGTGGCCGACCATGACAATATCTATCAAACCAAGAACAGAAAACATCATCGCCTGAATAGAAACCGGCACAGCCAAGCGACAGAGTTTTTGCAGAAAGGCTCTATTCTCTGCACTAAATAAAGAGGTGAGAAGGGTCATTAATATCCACAAATATGTCTGTATTTTTAGTACTTATCACGTTACAACGACAACCTATCTGACGATAGATGCACGAATACTTAATACGACCAGGTGTAGTGGTTTTCCGAAATTTATTGTATAACATGAACTCACTGCCATAGCGGCACACCAAGCTCGACAAAATAATAAAATTAACGAATAAAAAGAAAGGAAATAACAATGGCTGCCAGGGATATTGACGACGACAACTCTGATCTCTATGACCTGACACCAGGCGTGGAAACAATGGAGATGCCAGAGAAAACCTCCCAGCGACAGCTATTTATACGACGGTCGATTGAAGACCGGGTAGAACAGAAGCGTCTGGAAGAGATGTCTGAAGAGAAGTATTGGGACAGTTTGTGACAAGTATTTCCGAAAATATCAGGAAGGTAGCGAACTCGAAAAACGATAGACGTAAATCCGGCTGCGCCAGAGATCGGTTGCCCGTATAACCTGCTCCGGCTCCACCTCTGGCAAAGCAAAAGTATGGCTGATTAACAGCAGTCTGCCATGCGATGCCTTTAGCTGTTCAGCCAACTTCCCCATAGCTTCAGGAAAAAGGTAACTATAAGCAAGACCGGCCTCCTCAAGAGGTGCATCATCAATACTCTTCAATCGAACCACAACATTCCCCAAACCGGCCAGCTTTACCCGCAGCCAACACACCATCCAGACCGGCAGATTATTCTCCAGAGCGATAATTTGATTATTCGGATAGCGCTTTGCCAGCATTAGTGTCATTCCGCCCCAGCCAGCACCTAACTCCACAATAGAACCATTGATCTGCTCAGGCAGCACAGTCACAACACAGCGCCGGACCGCAGCCGCTGTGGCGACCGGACCTATCCCGTTTACCAAACTCATACCAACCAACCACAAAGTGATAAAAGTCATCGTTACGATTATAAAAAAAGCAAAAAAATCAGAGAGTTCCATGCTCAAACTATCGGCGGGGGCGGTGCCGGACTGTAATCCGGAGGCAGAGGAGACTTGTCACAACCGGAAAATATTATAATATAACATTTCAATTTAGAGGCAGAAATACGCTTATGATCATTTCTATCCTGCAGAATTTGACAGGATTTTCCGCCAGATGGGTGCTTTCCACCGTGACGCCGATCGCCCTGCTGGCACTAATGGCGGCTTCAACCGGGCACGCAACCTCCCCAAATTCTCCAAAAAGCGTTCCCGCACAGGCCGACCCACTTAAAATCGTCGTCAGCATCAAACCTCTGGCCTTGATTGCTGCCGCGATTACCGATGGCATCTCCGAACCGGAACTTCTGCTGCCTCCCGGTACATCGCCGCATAACTACAGCTTGCGCCCATCTGATATACGTAAACTGACTTCTGCGAATCTGGTGTTCTGGATAGGCGGAGATATGGAGAGCTTTCTTGTCAAAGTGCTCAACCGTCATGTAGAAAAGAGCCATTCTATTCCGTTGATGGAAGCACCGGATATACGGGTGGAGGGTTCTCAGTACACCGGCGACCATGACCACTCATCCGATCATAATCACGGTAGCCATGATCCGCATATCTGGCTCAATCCGGAAAATGCCATCACCATAGCGCGCACGATGACACAAGCCATTACCCAGCGCGATAAAACCAATACCGATAAGTATCAAAAGAACCTCAATAAGTTTATTGATCAGGTACGAGCCACAGATCAGGCCAACAAAAGTATTCTGCAGGACTATCAGCAACGGGGCTTCTTTGTATTCCATGATGCCTGGGGGTATTTTGCCAATTACTATGGTCTAAACATTATCAATAACTTTACTGTTAATCCGGAACAGGCTCCGGGAGCCCGGCATATGGTAGAGCTGCGTAATGAGCTGGCCAATGCAGGAAAGACCTGCCTATTCCGGGAGCCTCAATTTCAACCTGCCTATTTAAAAACCATGATCAATAACCTGGACGTCAGGGTTGATATACTCGATCCACTGGCCTCGAATATAAAAACATCCCCAGACGCCTATCCTCGCTTTCTTGGCAAACTGGCTACGACGATCAGAAACTGCCTGAGCGCCTCATCCGACAAACCGGGCAACAAAACACTGGTCAGACAGTAATATCCTGCCACTCAAGCCTATATCTACACCCCTGCAACGGAAACGGTTGCAGGGTAATGCTGGATTCAAGCAATAAGAGCTATCGATCAGGGAGCCTCGCTCCCGATCATGGATATACCAAGAAAAACTCCCAGAAAGAACATCAGCAACATCATGGTTGGCAGCAATACACCCAGCAAAGTAACCAATGATCGAAACCGTTCCTCTCTGTCCCGACGATTCCACTGCTGGACAGATATAAAACGATCGTCGTTTAACTCTGTACCCATACCACACTGGCAGCAGTTGACCTGCCAAAGTTGATCACTCAATACAGGAAACTGAATCAGCTCAGCTTCTCCACGGCAGGAAGGGCAACGTTTCAGGCTTTCCATAGCAACTCACTCTCCGTACTTTCCGTTATTTCAGCATAGCGCTCCTCGAACAACTAAGCTGTCTTCGGCGTAACGTTTTGATGGAGTCTATGACAGATGCTCAAAACTCACCTTTGTTTAACCGCTACCCCCTGTTTTCTAATGGAAAGTGTGAACCTTGTCGGCAGTCACTCTGCCTGGGCCGCCCCGATACCGATCCGCCATATTGTTGTTTTTGGTAATGCATTCAGTGATAACGGCAACACCAGCGCCTTATTTGATGAACTCGCCGGTCGCAAATATCCCACCCGCCTGAGAGAAGATATTCGCTTCCATGATCCGGATATTGTCGATGCAGCATCATCCACGCTGATATCAGCTGCACCCCTGACTGGTGTTCGCTATCTGCAATGGCACGCTCATCTCGACAAGATTCCTTATATAAAAGATCACGCTATTCTATCTCAGGCGGCGTGTGTCTCTCTTCTGGCGACACTTCTCTACCGAACAGGTCTGGCTCACTGGCTGGCAAAACCGGTGGATCTGATCATTGATCGCCGTGAGATGCTACTGAAAGCGATGCTTTGGCTTTACCCGAGCATCGGCATGCCAGTCCTTCCCCCAGGGCAGCTTTACGACAAAGGCGGGCGCTTCACCAACGGAGACAGGGTGTGGGTTGAATTACTGGCCGAACGGATGGGCTTGAATCCTGACAACCGTACCGACTTTCTCAGCCTTACTTATGCCGGCAGCCATGTCGGGGAGGGGTTGTCTGGACAAGACATCCTCTCCTTCAATATCTGGCTGGATTACATCTCCCTCGGTATGAACTTTATAGATACCCTGATACACAAAAAACCTTCGTCTAACGAATCGTTCTGGGATCTTGCAGCTCACAATATGACTAAAGAGAGGTTGGAGCGTTTTGAAAATTTTTTGAAAAACGATATCCCACCGAGCCTTAAGTACACCACCGAAAGCTACAATGATAAGAATCATTACAATGAAAAAAGAGACCCTGAAGCCACGCTCTATATCATTGTTTATGGTGCCGACGATTACATTGTTGACGATGCCAAACCTGCCGATGTGATAGAGGCGCTTCGAGATGGCATGGAAAAATTAATTATTCGGGATCACGCTCGTCACTTTGTTATCAGTCACCTGTCTTATCTAGACCAACTGCCAGCCATGAAAAGGCTGGGGATCGAGCGCGCTGGAAAAATACAAGACAAAACCTGCGAACATAATATGAAACTTGATCAGATGATGGCAGAGTTAAATCAAAAATACCCCGAGGTCATCCTGACACCTATCTCCGGCGGATCAAAACTGCTGGAGCGCGCAAAACAAGAGAATCTCTCATTGGGGCCCTGTCTGACCATCGCAAATCGCAACAGCAGTGACGAAAACAGCTCCACTCTCCACGTACCAGGCATGGACAAACATACCATTTTTACCGATGACATTATTAAAAGTGGTTCGTCACTACAGGCCGCTTACCGCTTTCTGGGGCGCACGATTCAAAAATGCAATCAACCTGATAATTACCTGTTCTACGACGACTTCAACCTGACCAGCCGCGGACACCAACTTGCCTCAGAGCTTATGTGTAAACATTTGGCAGAAAACGGATACCTTTGCAAGTAGTTGAATTCTGTGGAGCCACGCCTTTGTTTCAAGTCAAAATGCTCTGGCAGAAAGTTGCTATATTACCTGTAAAAATAGCTACTCACCGCCGCAGCTCTTCTCGTTTCACACAACACATTAAATGACTACAAAGGATAAACATGTTCAGTTTTCTCGCCGCTCTGGCATTTTTGATAATAGGCTATCTGGTCTATGGGAAATGGGTGGATCGCCATTTTGGAGCGGACCCGGATCGGAAGACACCCGCCTACACAATGCAGGATGGCGTTGATTTTGTGCCTCTGCCCTGGCACAAAATTTTTCTTATCCAGTTTTTGAATATCGCCGGATTAGGCCCGATTTTCGGTGCTATCATGGGTGCACTCTATGGACCAGTAGCCTTCCTGTGGATCGCCTTTGGTTGCATTCTGGGTGGTGCAGTACACGACTACTTCTCTGGCATGCTTTCCGTTCGTCACCAAGGGCAATCCATCCCTGAAATCGTCGGCAACTATCTCGGTGAAGGCTCCCGCAAAATCATGCGTATCTTTTCCGTAATTCTGCTGGTGTTGGTCGGCGTCGTCTTTATGATGGGCCCCGCCGGATTGCTGGCGAATCTGGGCATGAAAGGCATTTTTGCTGAAACCAATTTCTGGCTGGCCATTATTCTGGCCTACTACTTTATCGCTACAGTGCTTCCGATTGACAAAGTTATCTCTAAAATTTACCCGGTATTCGGCCTGACGCTACTGATTATGGCGGTAGGCGTAGGTGGCATGATGCTGGTCAATGGTCTGCCAATTCCTGAAATCACGGACCCCCTCTCTCACCCTCAAGATCTACCAGCCTGGCCAATGCTGTTTGTCACCATCGCCTGTGGTGCTATCAGTGGCTTCCACGCAACCCAATCTCCAATGATGTCCCGCTGTCTGCCAACTGAAGCTTACGGACGTCGTGTATTCTTTGGTGCGATGGTTGCTGAAGGTATTGTTGCGCTGATCTGGGCTGCTGCCGCAATGTCGTTCTTTCCCAACGGGCTGGAAGGATTGAACGAAGTGCTTGCCAAGGGTGGTGCGGGTCTGGTGGTTAACGAGGTCTCCATCGGTTTGATGGGAACTATGGGTGGTATGCTGGCTATTCTTGGTGTTATCGCCTGTCCGATCACTTCCGGCGATACTGCCTTCCGCAGTGTGCGATTGATCTTTGCTGATGCGATGAACATCAATCAAACCAGTATCAAAAATCGACTGGTGCTGGCGCTGCCAGTTTTTGCTGTTAGTTTCGCTCTGACGTTTATCGACTTCAACATCATTTGGCGTTATTTCGCCTTCTCTAATCAAGCTATGGCGACCATCGTACTTTGGGCTTCCGCTATGTACATGGTGCATGAGGATAAAAGTCACTGGCTGGCTTCCCTGCCGGCAACCTTTATGACTGCCGTTTGTACAACCTACATTCTGATGGCGCCTGAAGGTTTGAGTCTGTTGCCCAACATCTCCTACCCAGCGGGTATTGTGGCCGCAATTGCATCACTGGTCTGGTTTATGACGGTTGCCAGTAAGCGTAAGTTGGCTATAACTACTTCTGTTTAAGTTTATTCCATTAACAACCCGATCAGAGAGTCAGGTTTCCTGACTCTTTGTTGGTGTTGTTCCATGCCTTTATAAAGCTCTTCGTAATACAGATGAAAACACGGTAAAAATATGGTTCATGACATTACGCCGAATGCACAAGAGTATTATTTTTCATCAGAAAAATGTTTTATTACGGAGTTGTCCAACTCAGAAGACGACAAGGAGATGTCTATCGCCAAAGCAAGGGTAAGACCGGGTATTACTACCTGCTGGCACAGGTTAAGGGGCACAACGGAAAGATACCTGATCTTGTCAGGCTGTGGTTTTGTCGAGGTGGGAGAATCATACTCTAGAAATGTGACAGAAGGAGGTGTCGTCGTAATCCCGCCAATGACCAGACAACGGATTACGAATACCGGGGAAGAAGATCTGATTTTTCTTGTTATTTGCAGCCCACGCTTCTTGCCGGAGGTCTATGAGTCCCTTGAGCAAGATTAAGAACTACCCCGCATCAAGCTGCGAGGTATTCTGATTTAACGCCATTTAAATTCACTTGTTGAGGTGCACATCACTCAACAGTCACACTCTTGGCCAGGTTGCGTGGCTGATCCACATCTGTCCCTTTAATCAGAGCCACATCGTACGACAGAAGCTGCAGAGGCACGGTATAGACGATAGGGGCCAGAAGATCACTCACCTCAGTCAGAGTGATAACCTTGATGCCTTCACCAGCAACCAGCATGGCGCGCGGATCCGAAAAAACGTAGAGCTGACCGCCGCGAGCACGCACTTCTTCCATATTGGATTTCAGCTTTTCCAGCAGCTCATTGTTGGGCGCAACCACAACCACCGGCATATCGCTGTCGATCAACGCCAGCGGACCATGCTTAAGCTCACCGGCGGCATAGGCTTCCGCATGAATGTAGGAAATTTCCTTGAGCTTCAAAGCACCTTCCATAGCAATGGGGTACATGGTGCCGCGACCAAGGAACAGGCTGTGATGCTTGTCAGCGAAGTCTTCGGAGAGCTCCGTGATCGCCTCTTTCTGTTGCAGAACATCCCTGATAACACCCGGCAACTCGCGCAACTCGGCAACAATGGTCGCTTCGTCCGACTCACTCAATCGATTCTTGCAGCGACCAATCGCAACAACCAGCATTAACAAAGACACCAGCTGAGTGGTAAACGCCTTGGTAGATGCCACGCCAATTTCGGCACCGGCACGGGTCATAAACGCCATATCCGACTCACGCACCATAGAGGAGCCAGGCACGTTACAGATCGACAGGGTATGTATAAAACCTTGCTCGTCTTTGGCAAGACGCAGGGATGCCAGAGTATCTGCTGTTTCACCAGACTGGGAGATGGTCACGAACAGACTATTTTCCGCCACAAAAGCTTTGCGATAACGGAACTCAGATGCGATCTCTACACGACACGGGATACCCATATCCTCGAACCAGTTACGGGCAACCATACCGGCGTTGTAACTGGTACCACAGGCAATCAGCTGAATCGCTTCCACCTTGCTGAAAATTTCGCGGGCGTTGTGACCAAACGACTCTACCGCGACATGGGCCTCGGTCAGACGTCCTTCCAGAGTATTGGCAATAGCTTCAGGCTGTTCGAATATCTCCTTCAGCATATAGTGGCGATAAGACCCTTTATCACCAGCCTCATGATCCAGATCACTGTCGATAATTTCATGCTGAACCAGGGCACCGTTTCGATCATAAACCTCCACCTTGCCGCAGGTAATTTCGGCAACATCACCCTCTTCCAGATACTGGAACCTGCGGGTTACAGGCAGCAGAGCCAGCTGATCCGAAGCAACATAGTGTTCACCGATACCATAACCGATCACCAGCGGGCTGCCGGAACGGGCAACAACCATATGGTCCGGTTCACGACGATCGATGACTACAGTGCCATAGGCGCCGGTTAACTGAACCACTGTCTTTTGAAGTGCCTCCAGCAGGGTTGTGCTGGTTTTACGCTCATGGTGAACCAGGTGAGCGATCACCTCGGTATCGGTATCAGAGGCGAAGATATAACCCAAATCCTGCAACTGTTCACGCAGCTCTTCGTGGTTCTCGATAATGCCGTTGTGAACAACGCTAATATCGTCAGACGTGTGTGGATGGGCATTACGCTCAGAAGGTTCACCGTGTGTCGCCCATCGTGTGTGGGCAATACCCGTTCCACCCTGCACAGGTTTTTCACCCAGAGCATCTTCCAGCTCCCGGACCTTCCCTATGCGCCGCAAACAACCCATAACCCCTTGTCTATCGATCACCGCCAGACCCGCAGAATCGTAACCGCGATACTCCAGACGCTTAAGACCTTCAACAAGAATGGGAGCCACATCCCTTTGCGCAACCGCACCAACAATTCCACACATCGTCTATTCACTCCAAACCATTGCTATCGATTAACTATCGCTGTCAATATTGCTATCAAAAATGTGTAAAAGTATCTGGAACTCAGGACTGCTTAACCGGCTTCTTCCAGCCTGAAATATTGCGTTGACGACCACGGGCAACACCAAGATGTTCATCAGGAACATCACTCGTTACCGTTGAGCCTGCACCAACCAATGCATCCTTGCCAATGCTAACCGGCGCAACCAATGCCGTGTTGGAACCGATAAAGGCACCATCGGCAATCGTAGTTTTAAATTTATTGGCACCATCATAGTTACAGGTGATCGTTCCTGCCCCGATATTCACACCACTGCCAACTTCCGCATCACCTATGTAGCTCAGGTGGTTAACCTTGCTACCAGCACCAATAACTACTTTTTTGGTTTCCACGAAATTACCGACCTTGGCCTTCTGTTCAAGCTTGGTACCAGGTCGGAGTCGTGCAAATGGGCCGACATCACACAACTCGCCAACCACAGCATCTTCGATAACGGAATTGGCTTTGATCACAGTGCCGCTGTGGATAAGTGCATCTTTAATATGGCAGTTTGGGCCGATCTCGATACCATCCCCAAGAACAACTTTACCCTCAAACACACAGTTAATATCGATAACAACATCACTGCCGCAGGTCAGTGTGCCACGCACATCCAGACGAGCCGGATCCATTAAGGTTACACCATCGTTCATCAACTGTTCGGCATTGCGCAACTGCAGCAGACGCTCAAGTTGAGCCTGTTGAGCACGGTTATTAACACCCTGCACCTCCATCTCACTGCCGGGGCGAGCGTTGACCACAGAAGTACCTTCCGCTACCGCCATGGCAACGATATCGGTCAGATAATATTCACCCTGAGCATTGTCGTTAGTCAGGCTGTTCAGCCACGGATGGAGACGGGTACCAGGAATCGCCATGATGCCGGTATTGGTCTCGGTGATCGCTTTCTGCTCGTGGGTGGCATCTTTATCTTCCACGATGGCCAGAATGGCACCCAGTTCATCACGAACAATACGACCATAGCCGCTGGGATTGGCAAGATCGACCGTCAGCAGCGCAAGATTTTCACCTCCACAGGCAGAGACCAGAGCGTTGAGCGTATTGGGACGAATCATTGGTACATCGCCGTACAGCACCAGAACCACATCAGCACCTTCGCAAGCGGTCGCAGCCTGCATAACAGCGTGACCTGTTCCCAACTGCTCAGTCTGCTCAATCCAGTTCACCGAAACATGAGCAAGACGCTCACGCACCTTATCGGCACCATGACCAATCACAACATGGGTGCTCTGATTTGTACCTGGAATGCTTTCTGAAGCACTCAGCACATGCTCCAGCATGGATCGACCAGCGATCGGATGCAGCACTTTTGGCAGAGCAGATTTCATGCGGCTGCCTTGACCGGCAGCAAGAATAATAACGTGAATATTCATAACTATTTTCAGCCACTAGGGCTTTTAATACCCGGAATTAAAAAATGATATGGAAGCCTTCCCTTGCTACCCATGATGAACAGACACCCTGCGCAATACTTTTAGTATGCGTCCATGTCATTGCATGCGTGACAAACTTTTATACTTCTAATGACTTTATCTTGATTTATTAGGGATACAATATCAATTGTCATAAATTTTTTGACAAAAATGGCAAAGCTTTCACAATCAACACCTCATTCGCAACACTCGCCCCAAATATGAACTTGAAAACCCTCGAACAACTGGGTATGTCCGAACGGAACATCACTCTCTACCTCGCCCTGTTTCAGCTTGGGCCTTCCTCTATTCGGGATATTGCCAGCCACACCGGCATTAATAGAGGGACAACTTATGAAGCCCTGAAGCAGATGGCCGCACAAGGAATCATCAGTTATGCCCCCAAAGGTAAACGGCGGGTTTTTCGGGCAGAAGATCCAGACAAACTTCTGGAGCTGGCCGAGGAGAAGCGCGGCGCTCTGGAGCAGACTATTGAATCCCTGAAAACAGACATTATTCCCGGCCTTCACCACCTCAAGCCCGACTTCTCCTCTGGCAACGTCCGCTTTTATGAGGGGGATGACGGTATTGAGTTTGTCCTCAAGGACATTCTGGCAACGGTCAGCAAACAGCCGGAGAAATCCTATTGTGTATTTTCGACCAAAAGCATTCGCCACCACCTCTATCGCCCCTTTCCGAACTACACCGTTCAACGGGTGAAACAGAAGATTAATGTGCGGGTGATCGCCCTGGGTGAAGGGGGTGAAGATGCTGAATATTCCAAGAGAAAATGGCTAAAAACAGAGGGGCAGGTCGATGCCAGCTATATTGCCATCTACCCGCCAAAAGTTGCCATGATCTCTATGGCTTCGGAAAATTATCCTGTAGCGACAGTCATTGAATCGCCGGAGATTGCTCGCTCACAGCAGGTTGTTTTTGAAGCATTATGGTCGTTTTTATAACAGAGCTGTTGTAACAAAATACATTATAACGAAGTCCGTTAACGTTGTAT
>SAMEA5043665__coassemble_122_pt1 | contig 24730 bp, 24 predicted proteins | sample SAMEA5043665__metabat2_low_PE_004 | metagenome-assembled genome bin SAMEA5043665 (sample SAMEA5043665) | Gadus morhua | reverse complement strand
TTGTCTCTGGGAAGCGTTGACTTTTCATTCACTCCAGATTTTGCAACAGAACCACCTTTGGCTATTATGGATGAACCGTCCGCAGCGTGATGGCGTAACTGTCCACTTCCTGCCGGAAGGAAGGATGTATGTCTACATTCTGATACCGAATCATTTTGAGGGTAAACATCGTTGAAGGCATCAAGATTCGTAGTCATCGCTTTTTCACTTCTACCTTGCACCGGCCTGCCCTCCGTTGCTGTTATCGATAACAAACTGGCTGAGCTGATTAACAAAACTCAGCAAATACTGGTTGTAACATGTTACAAATCCTCAAGTTACAGCGAGGTGGGGGAGCTGAAAAATCAATATTCAAAAATGGTGAAAGATTTCTATCAGGGGTTGGGGGAAGATGACCACAAAGGGCGTTTCGCACGCGTGAGTGACAGCATGTATGCTCTTGCAGCGGATTACGCTGACATGTCCACGCAGGTTTGGGGGTTAGCGTGCGCCACCGAGGTACAGAAAAAGATGATTGGCTGGATCAAGAGGGAGCCAATGTTTGATTCGGATCTCAATCCAAGACAGATGCTCTGTAAAGTAGCCCAAAAGGACACAATCGAAAGCAGGGAAGACTTTTTGAGAAATGCAGCTGAACTGATGGTGCCATTGGAAAACCTTATGGCTTTCCTTTACAAGGGGAAATGGATTATCCAACAATTCCTGGGCAATCAGACGGCCAAGGATGTAAAGATTACAATACCCCTAATAAGGCTGATGTCGAATGAAAAGCTTTCTTACCTGACCAGTGAGGCCGGTTACCCTGTGCCAATTTTCCCCGAACGGGGCGAGCCCGATGGAGCGGTAGCGCCCTGTCCCACACCATCATCACCTTTTGTGCATTCTTCTACGACCACCGGTCAAAAATAGGTTCTGGCGCCCCTGTATACGACGTAAAAATCAATACCACCGTGTTCTTATTAACTTCATCAGCACGGCACTGACAGGGTCAAAGTTTCAGGTTGCCTGTGGCCACTTTACTGATCAACTACTCACGCTCGGCTTTGCGGAATTTCCTGCGAGAAAGCCATGACTAATAACGATGAGGAACCAGCAGAATATCTCATACAGAGCTCTGGTAATCCGGAAGATCAGGCACCTCCCGCACCACTTCCCCATCCTCCACCAGCACCTTTTCCCCAACTTCCACACCCTGCCCTCTGGCCGTTATGGATGAACCGTTCCGCAGGGTAATCGTGCTGGTACCGTTACTCTTGTGATAGACGACGGTGCCAATCACCCGGCGGGGTTTGGGTAGTAGTCCCTGAAACGCTTTCCATGGATTCGTTGTTGCCATCAGTAGTGCCTCTCTATCGACAGGGATTGGACTACCCGCCCTGCCCCACTTCCAGATGTAGAAACACTGGTGGAGAGGCATAACCCTACCCAAGGCTTGCTATCTTCAAGCACCTCCACCAGCTGCCCTGGTAAAACCAATCCCGGTTCCTGACCCTTGACGGTAAGCGGCAATTCCAGAGTAATCAGAGCCTGATTGCCCCCTTCACCCAGTACATTCCGGCCTCGCTCAGTATTGACGTCTGTCGTCGTTAGCCACTCCTCGATAATATCTGGAGCAGGTTGATCACCGGCAGAACCACTTCGTTGCACCTCCACAGCTACGCCCTCATTGATTCCTGACACATAGACGGCGTTGTAGGCCGGTTCCGGTCGCCACTCGACGCTCATGCTGAGCACCATACTTTCCGGGATAGCATGATCAATAGGTGTCGTATCTTCCAACCAGTTCCAGGAACTGATTTTGTACCGTGGCTGCACCAAAAGCGCATCAACATCTGGCGCCGGAATAACTACGGCCCCTGCTGTTGTGGCAATACGGGCGATGACCTGCATGGGCGTTTGCTCCACATAAGAGAACAGGCCGCCGGGAAGAATCCAGTCCGGTGTTGCCCACGCTTCGTCAGAGTCCCAGTTCAGGGTAAAGCCCGTATTGGTGAGTTCTGCTTCTGCCGCCTGAACAGCGGAGATCGCATTGATTTCGGTCTTACTTCTCAGGGGTGCATAGGGAGCAGACAATAGGCGTGTACGACTCTCCCCTGCTATTCGATAACGCTCACGGTTAAAGGTGCGCTCAGCGTTGTAGCGGGTCACCATAAACACCCACTCCCAGCCGTTGATAGTGACTTTGACATCTTTAGTTCCATTGGCATCCGGCTCAATCATGGCCAACACTGCACGATTGGCGACAGTGGCAGAGAGCTGCCAACTAAACGAATCAATATCCAGCTCAATGCTGATATCTAGCAGTTCCAGTGGTTCATCATCCGGGAGACGTACGGCATTAACGGTATTCATCAGCAGGTAACACTCCTTGTTATCCAATGCAGGAGGTTCTGGGTTCGGTTCCGTCGGCTCCGGCTCAATTTCACCGCCATAGCTCACCCTGTGGTAATGGTCTTTGATGCGCTGATAGCGCCCTTCTCCCCACGGGAAAGCTGACGACAAATCCCGTTTATAAACCTGTTGCCACCGCACGGAACGCGAGCTGTCTTTCGGCTGTATAGGGTGGGGTGCAATGCCAGAAACAAACCGAAACCATAACTCGGGTACTTTGTCGGGCAGATAGACGCCACCCTCAAAAGAGAACGCCAGCGCATTGGAAGGCTCTGCCCAAAGAGGTGGAATCCGATGGTCGTTTATTTGCCACTTTTCACCGATGGTATCCACCCGAAACCATGGCCCGGAATAGGCTCGGTCTTTGGCGGGAGGCTGGCCCCAGAGTGCAGCTGTATTGTTTTGTTTGGGCTGGGCGCTATCGTCCCAGGGTGCAGACGACGGAGGTGGGTCTGTAGGTACTGTGTTGGTCCAGAGGCTTTCTGTAGCATCGTCTTCTGATGTTGGCGTTCCCCATCCTGTACCGCTCTTGCAGTCTTTTGCAGGAATGGAATCCCAGCTGCTTTCGTGAAGTTCAGCATCGGCTATTTGAGCCTGATGAAAGAGAATTGATGCCTGCTTGTTTATGGGCTGCGACTCTTTCCATAAAACATCCGATATGAGCTCGGCGCTTTTGCCGTTTTTCCAGCCAGGTCTACTTGTTACTATGAGCGACGGTGGCACGGGGTACTCGATATCGGTTCCCCGAGAAAAGCGCATCTCCAGCTGAGAAGCGTCGCTTGGGGGCGTATAGCTTCTCCCCTGAAAGTTGAATTTGGTCATGTTTTTGGTGCTGGTTGCACAGGTCCATGGCAGAGGGGCTGGTAGTACTGTTTCGCTCTGAACGTTGCTGTACCGCTGGTGCCGGTATTGCTCGATCCCGTATCCAACCACCACTCCGGCTCGCCGCTTCCGGAAATCCCGGCATCGATGCATTCATAAACAAATCCCTTGTATTGATCGGGACCTGCCGGATGAACAATATCGCCCTTGGCATAGGCGGCATTCGGAGCCCATGTCTGGCCGTAGTCGTCCAGAGCAATGACTAGCACCGGCTCTGAGAAAGTGCCCACATCCATGGAGAACGTGCCATCGGTGGGCTGACTGGTACCGGAGGCGAGTACGATTCTTTGCAAACCAGCGTCGGGAATATCCTGCTTTTTATACGACACCACCAACAGCTCCCTTGCCGCCGGAAAGCCGCTGACCTCCACCATACCGGCCACATAGCGAGGTACTTCCTCTCCGGAGGGAACATCCAGCACAACGTTCAAGGGCGAAGGTGGCGTATTGGCAGACTGACTGGCAATAATCAGATGGCCGCCGTCTGGTATATAGCTTGTTGCCATCCTTGAGCCCCTATTCAGAAGGTGGAATGTAAGGAGCGGGCGTTACAGGCCCTTCCACGATCGGTTGGCGAATCTTTCTCGCTTCGAAGATGGCCGTGCCGCTGGTCAGCTGATCTGTTGGCCATGGGGCTTGAGGTAATGGATCCGCTGTCGTACCCGCCTGGATACAGAGATAGCGATAACCGTTGCCACCCGCTGGATGAACAATGTCGCCCAACTCATAGTCCGTTGTTGGGCGCATTTCCAAACCGATATCGTCATGGGCAATAACCAGCAGCGGCTCCGTGAACGGGCGAGTTTGAAACTCAAACGTGCCATCGTCAGTAGAAAGCCCACCGGCCACATAACCGGGATAACGGGCTGTGTGGATTCGAACCATACGAGACTCGGGGATGCTATCCACCGTGGTCACACCTTTAATACGGGTGAACTGGGAGTAGTCGTAACTCACCTGTTGGGGATAAGGAACAGTGCCGTCTTCTATCACCCAGCCAGCAGGATCAAGAAGGTCATAAGAACTCGCCTGTGCACTCTCTTCAGCGGTGAGCACCTGATAATAACCTGCAGTTCGTACATCATCTGTCGTACTGCACAGTACATAAAAACCATTGGTTCTACTCGTCTGGGTATTGGCTCCGATAAAGGTGCAGGCACCGGAGACCATGCAGTCGGTGAAATAGCAACGATCAGGCTTTTCGGTATGGTATATCTGCACCTCGCTGACATGTTCATAATGCCAACGTACATTTGTGCAGTTGATGCCATCGTAGTAATAGGTGTGGGTTATCCAACCGGCCAGAATGTAAAACTCCACATTACGGAAATAGCAGGTACCTGCGCCATTGTCGGCAAAAGGATCATCAGCAAAGGTGGCATTTCTTACGCTATGGCCAGCGCCGTCTATGCGAACACTCGACCGGTTAGCGGATGGTGTTATCAGTGCCGGAATTCCAGCCATATCCAGATCACGGGTCAAACGCGCCCATGTGTATCCCGGATCATTCCAGTAATCCCACAGTTCCTGCTCTTCAATAATAAGATAAGGATCGTCTTCTGTTCCTGACCCAAGCGTTCCTACCCATGCCATCAGTCTGCATCTCCCCTGATTTGCAGTGTGAAGCGATCATCCTGCCGGGTTCCCTGCCCTGCCAGTGTCGTGCGTGCCATCCATAGCGGCGCCAGTGCCCCTTCGGTATCAAAACGCAGCACGTTTCCCGTTGACCAACCATTGCCCCAGCCATCAGCAAGCACTCCCCAATAGGGCGTACCGGTTTCCGGATTGACGGGGGCCGTGTCGGTTGCCGTAGAACCCGCACCAATAATGCCCAGCTTTTCCTCAACAATTTGAAAGCTGGCGCTGCTGGTAAACACCAACGCCCATCTGCCTTCGATGGCTCCTTTGTTATTCAGATCGATGGGGTAGTTGATCAGGTTGTATTGCGCCGAGGTTTCGCTACCAATGGGCTCTGTCGTCCAGTTGGGATCGCTGCTGTTCCATGTTCTTTGGGTGAAGATATTTTTGGTGCGTGCCTGAAGATCCCCATAAACAACCGCTGAACTTACCGTTGAACCTGTCGGAAACTCCCATGCCAGGGGCGCAATTACAGAGAGACTGCCGTTAATCTGCACATCGGACACCACCGACATCTGTTCGATGCGATCAATAACCGACAGAGGTTGTACAAGTGGCGTACTCTCTGCGTCCCTCAGCACCAAGGGATCAGCAAACAGGAGGGAACCGGCTTCTCGGTTAATGGTGACCTGTGTCGGATCGAGAGAAGATCCTGCAGCATCCACAACCTCGATGGCCACCTGATGATCACGACTCAAGGTAATAATCTGCCCTGCCGTCGGTGTACCGATCTCGGTGGTCTGTTCATGGGCAACGACCACCACATCCCCTTGCCGGTAAATCGGTACTCTCCCATCTGCTGGCAAGCGTACCGGATCAAGGCCAATCAGGGTCGAATCCAACGGGATGCTGGTTAATACGACAGTGTTGTAAGAGATGGTTTGAGGCAGTACATCGATATCATTAGCACCATCAGTGAAGTGGATTTTGCACCAGCCGGTCTGGGTATCGACAAAGCCATCTATCTCATCCGATTGAATCAAACCGTTAAAATCTGCCTGCGCCGAGATACGCTCGCCGGTATCGGCTCGGTTTGCCCATATCTGCAAACTTCCGGCCCGCAGTGGCGCTCCGGGTGTACGAAAGGCGACGGTGTTTGTTTGAAACCCGGCGCGAGATGTGCTCAAGGCTTTCACTTCAATAGCGCCATTTGCTCCATCAGGATAAGAACTGAATGTCGCCAGCCCGCCGGTATAGTCAATAGTGCCCACCGCTGTTCCGGCATTGGTCTGGGTGCTGACGTTTTTATACAAAACACCGGCACGGTCAAAGTAACTCTCTCCCGCCCACTCGAAAATGACACTGCCCGGCAGAATGGCATCTTCAACCAGTGGCAAAAGATCAACGGTCATCTCCGGAGTAGCGACCGATTCCACATGGGGGACATGGCTAAGACTGTTGCTCTGGGCTTTGGCAATAATTGAATCACCCTCAAAGCTCTCCTGCTTCGTGGTTGTTGTGGTGCTGATATGATAGTGGTCTTTGTGACCGTATTGTTTGGACACCGAGAAAGGGTAATCATTGGTTGTCTGTAGGGAGAACTCTCCAGTTTGGTAATTGATAGTCCCTGTCAGTGCACCACTACCGGTACGCCAACCGCTCACACCATCATCGGCTGCACTGCGGCTCAAAGTGATATCGAATTTCAGGTTTTCCCCGGTATCTTGCCAAAGTTCAAGTCGTTGTTTTTCTCTCTGTACCAACCAACTCAAACTGACGCTACCTGCCAGTAACGGAGCTCCCGGGATTGTTCCAGAGAACAGTCCGGCGCCATCGGGTGCGCCTGCTATCGTGGTATGGGTAACCGATCCCTCTTTATAAGAGAGCGAAAGGCTGGTGCCGTTATCAGGCATATCATTGGGCACAATATTCAAGACACCGTCCGCATAGTAAACAGCACCCTCTCCACCTCCTTCCAGCACACCGAAGCCGTTATCGGTGATGGTTTTGGTATCACCTCCTACCAGATAAGTGACGGTTACTGATCCCGGCTTGAGGCCCACCTTCTCTGTCAGATGGCGCACCTCAAACTTGGCGGGAGTTGTGGCGCCTTCATGGATGGTGACCTCATCATCCGACTGGGTTTTGTAGGCAATAATCAGTGCGCTATCAGCGTCGGGCATCGCCTGAAATGTCACCTGTGCGGCTCCGGTTGCATAATCCACCGTGCCGGTTCCGGATCCCGTCATCTGTCCATTTCCGGCATCGGTCAGATCATGCCATTTGCCCAAGGCCAGGTAGGAAACAACCAGAGTCCCGGGTTCTGGCTTTCCCTCATGGCCAAGGTCAAAAACGTAATTAAAACCACGGTTCTGAATGGTAATTTCCTGCTCCGCCGATACCGTACTGCCCGTCAATACAGCTCCCGGAAGATAAACGGCAAAGGCTGTGCTGGTAAAGGAGCCGGTGGTTTTGTAGGCATCGATCTGGCCGGTTTCGTAGTCGATGGTGATCCGCTCGAATGGATGAGTACCGCTGGTATGGATAAACTCCCCATCGCCCCTGTCCTTATAGGTCCCACCGCCAATGGCAAGCACCACTGTTCGAGGCACAGCTCCGGTTTGCAGATAGGCACGGGATTGATTACCACTAATTAAACCGAACGACAGGGTGACGCTTCTGCCGCTTTGGCTGCTCGCTCGCAGGGTACGGGCGGTATACGAACCTTTCTGATTAATCAGCGGGGTTTCTGATTGGGCGCTGGGTACAATCTCCCCATAGACGCTGACCACTTTCAGGGTAAGCGCACCGATGGGAGCGGATTCTGTCAACCGCTGCAGGCCATAGTAACGGGAGGAGTCCGCTACTTGTGTCGTTTGGATGCGAGAGGGGGTAACGCCATTCTGCGCCTCGGTTCTGCCAGGCGTCGGAATGCCTCCGGGAAAGGTCACTGTTAACGGAGCGGAAATACCCAGTTCCAACCGGCGTCGTTCAAAATCGACAAAGGTGGTATTCGAGCTGGAGTATGTGAATATCTCGATAGAACTTTCTACACGGGTAATACGCACATACTGCTCGTCACCTGTCGCCTCGTTGTAGAGCCGATAAACCTCACCGATCTCCGGTAGCTGCAGCTCTTCCCGTTGAATCGCCAACAGACTCCGCTGCCCCACCAATTGGTTACCCAACAGCTCCCAATTGGCATCTACTGCTGGCACCACATAACTTTCGATGCGATTGCGAGCCTCGTTGCGCTCATCGGTTTGGCTGTCGGTATTGAACAGAACCACACCGACCCGCTCGTCTTCCGGGGCTTCGGTCAAAATCACATGAGCGCCCAGATACGGATCAAGATTGTCCGTGCTGACGCTGACAAACACCTTACGCATGGACACATCACCAACCGTCCGGTCGATCCGGGAAATATCCCGAAACAGGTTGTTAACCTGTCCATCGACGACTATGTTTCCTGTTGCACGGCCACCGCCATCGATCTCATCGGTGAGCCGTTGGGATTCGAACAGCTTGATATCTTCTTTATTGATGGCCATTGGTTTCTATCCTTATTTGGAATTTTCTAAGGCGGGAGATTGCTATGAAGGCAATTAAGATGACGTTGCTTCGCTTTTTGCTATTTTGGGGTGGGCTGATTACGGGTTTGGCATCGGCTACTGGGGACATAGAAGAGCACCCCTTCATAAAGGCTTGCCAAGAGAATGACATTGAAACTGTTAAGCACCATTTAGGGCAGAGGCTTGATCCGAATACAGTATTTACTGGTGATCTCGCAGCGGGAAAACCTGTGTTTGCGCTTCATGTTGCTGTCTTACAGGGCCATAAAGAAATTGCTAAGACTCTATTAGAGGCTGGCGTTAATCCCTTTCAAGTGAGCTCCTCTATCATTCTGGCCACCAAAAAGAATCATGCAGAAATAGCAACACTTTTACTGGATACGGAGCATGTGGAGCTTGCACAAATAAACTGGTCCATATTTCTAGCCGCAGCAGAAGGCTGTAGTGAAGTGTTGGATGTCCTTACAAAAGTATCGGGAGTCGATCCTAATCAAACGTGGAATGACATGTCTCCGCTCTATAAAGCTGCAGAAAACGGTCACTCTAAGGCAGTTAGGATTCTCACCACTATGGAAGGAATTGATCCAAATTTGGGCTTGGGTGAAATGAGTCCTTTGCTTATTGCTCGTGAGAATGGGCATTATGAGGTCGTCGCGATTCTGGAGAATACTCTTGGCATAAGCCATGACTCGATAGGAGATGCGATGCTTCTACATCAGCGGTCGTGCGGAAAAAACGCCCCCCCCAAACACACTGACGAACCTGTACAAAGTATACATTCCGTCAACACTGGGCCATCCGATGCAGTACTACGATACACGAATGTCACGCCACAAAAAGGGCAATAGCAAAGGCTTGCGAGATATAAAGTTTCATCCTGATGATATTGTCATCAACCGGATAACTACCCCGTAAAAATCCGCATCGGAAGGTTGCGAGACAGGATGTACCGGATACGCCTCTAGCGGAGAGCCGCTGCTGCGGTCAAATATCACCGTAAACCTACGGCCATCAGGTAATACCAACGGCATCTTGTGATTCAGGGGCGCACTCAGCACAAACAACTCACCAAGCTGCTGACGGGGAAGCCAGCTATTCTCGCCATCACCAAGAACAATAGAGCGCCCGTAGGATTTCTCGCGTTCTGAAACCACCAAGGCACCGGTCAGGCTGCGCTCTGTACTTTGGGCCACCGGCGACCACTCAAACTCATTCACCCAAATAAAGTTATCCGGCAGGGTCAGGGTATCCAGTTGCATCAGAGGCTCCTTCCGCTGGCGGTTTGCAAGGCTCGCAGGAGTTTGGTTTCATCATTTTGACGAACGTTGACGTTCACTGCTCCGCCGGGATATTCAAGGCGGATTACTTTGCTGGGATAGGCGGCTTCCCGGATCGGAGTCGGTTTTGGCGTTTGTGATTCCTTCTGCTTACGCCGCCCTTCCCGATCCTTATCTTCACGCTGTTCTGTGGTTATGCTGAACACCTGCTGATTGATAGCCAGTGCCCGTTGCAGGTTAGTGATCGAATTATCGTCACCGGATTGCTGGGCATTTTTCAGCTGCTGCTCCAGCTCCCGCTTTCTGGCTTCGAATCGGCGTCGTTCAATGGCTTCCGTGTTGCCATTGAGTCGATCCAGTTCATCCTGCAGGTTTTCCAATGTTGAGCGAGTGCTTTTGCGCAGGTTATCCATGGAGCGCTCCGCCTGCTCCAGTGCCCGGTTCAATCTATCCATATCCTGCTGATCGAGCAGGTCCAATTCACTGGCGGCAGTACGGGCTTTTGCTGCAAATGCCTCTGCTGAAAGACCGCCGTTCTCATAGGCATCCATCAACTCTTCAAAAGCAATCTTCTCTTCCAGAAAGGCGTGTTTCACCTCCAACGATGCCTTTTTAGTGTTGTACATCCACTCCCCAAGACCGGTGGTATCGAGGCCAATAAACTGGTCCCCCATAGAAGAGATCTCTGTGGAGGTTTGGTCCAGGGTGTGGCGTAAACTGTCCATATCATCAGACAGAGTGCGGATATCGGCTTCACCCACCTGATTAATACTCTCGTAAGCAGCCAGAGCTGCCGGAGAAAGGGCAGCAATCTCATTTTTCAGACTCTGCCAGTGATTAGCCATCGCCTGGGCAATGGAACCACCGGACGACAGTTGCTGGTTAACCTGTTCGGAGTTATCACCGGTGGATTTGAATGCTTCACCGGTCTGCTTGACCGACTCTTTCAGCTCGTCCTGTTTGGCTTTGGTCTCCTCCACCGCTGCTGTAGTGCTTTGAGCGAGCTTGTTTTGGGAATCCGCTGACGTTTGATTGGCCTCAACGATCTCCTCTGCAGTGGTTTTAATGCTCGCCCTTGCCCGCTGCAAAGTCTCGGCAATCTGCGGCGTTTGACTGGCGATGGTGTCGCCAATAGAGGTGTATGCGTCTCGGATATCACCGGCATCCTCAATGGCACCTTTGGCAAAGTCCTTCATCAAGGTGCTGGTCGTGCCGGTGAACTGCTTAGCCTTGTTTTGCAGCTCTTCAAAACCAAGGACTTTAGCGAACTCTGCGACGGCTTTGCCTGCTACGGTAAGCGCTCCGGTGAACAGTGTCGCCCACCCTTTCACCACAAAAGAGAGGCTATTAAACAGCGCCTTTACCGTATTGCCCAGCACCGAGAAGGCATTGATAAAGACCGCTGAGGCATCAATTATTCTCTGAAATCCAGAAGCCACCGATTGCACAAACTGATCAATGGTGAGATTGGCGAAAAACGCCTTGATACTTTCAGCAATGGCGATGAAGGTAGCTGAGATATTGGCGGCCAGCTGTTGTAGTTTGCCGTTGCTGGCCATCTCATCGAGTTTGCTGCCCAGTGTCGTCAGCTGGGCCTTGATGTAATCTGCCCAGCCACTCTCACTGATCGCCCTCTGAAACAGATCAAACCGGTCTTTCATGTTCGACCAGAGACCGGCCAGAGTCTGCATATTCTTCTGGGCGGCACCGACCGAGCTGGCTCCCATTTCGGCGATCAGTGCCCGAATCACCTCGGCACCGAGCTTTCCTTTTTCCGAGAGTTCACGCAATACCTGCACATTCTCGCCAGTGGCTTTTTCCAACAGCTGCCATGCGGGAACACCAGCCTCAATCAGCTGACGCAGTTCTTCGCCCTGCAGTTTTTGCTTACCAAAGGCCTGACCAAGTGCCAGTGATATCCGTTTCAACCGTTCAAACTCACCGCCCAGTTTGGCATTCTGATCGACCAGTGCCAGCAGGGTGCCGTCCATCGGATCGAGGCCAAAGTTCTTCAGGGTGACAAAAGCCTGGGTGACTTGATCCAGTTGCAGGGGCGTGCTTTTGGTGAACTCTTTTATCCAGACGGTCGCCTGCTGGCCAGCCGCAACACTCCCCATCAGCGCTTCCATCTGGATAGCGAGACGCTCGTACTTATCACCGACCGAAAGCACTGACTGCATCGCCCGTTTCAGAGCATAGATACCAGTACCTGCCAGTACCAGATTACGAAGAGATGAACCCAGTCTTCCAATACGGCTTTCCGCTTGTCCCGCATCCCGTGCCATCTCCCGGAAGCCACTTTTTTTCAGGGTCGCACGGGACTGGCGAGTTTGCCTCTGCACCCGTTTCAGGGCTTCTGCCGTCTGTTTCAGCTCGGCCTGCAAACGATCCTGCTGTTGGTTCAGCTGCCGATTGGAGAGACCGCTTTTCTGAAGTTCTTCCCTCAGCTGCGTAAGTTTCAGCTTCTGTCTCTGGTACTGGGTTGAGAGACCGGAGACGGATTTGCGAGCAGCCGACAACTGTCGTTCCAGCTGCTTCGAGGGAGCGACCGCTTGGGATTGCTCCCGTGCCAGCCGTTCGACCTTCTCCCGAGCCTCCCGGTAAGCCCTGCTGACAGACTGGACAGTGGTCGCCTGCTTCTTGAACGAAGCCAGCAGCTTGGATTGCTGTTCCAGAGACTTCAGGCGGTTTTTCAGGGACTGCCCCTGCTTCTCCAGCTGTTCCAGGGATTCGCTGGATTTCTTAACCACACGGGAGAGCAGATCACGGGCTTTGAGGGTTAGTTGAATAGCAGCGTTGCGCAGTGCCATGGGTTACCTCCGCCGTTTAATCCGCCAGATCAAGCTGCAAAAACGAACTCAGTCCTGTAGCAGTCACCTGCGGATCCGAGAGAATATCCATCGCCAGGGCAATCTCGGCAAAATCCTCAGAGATAAAGCCGAGATTTTGCACCGGTGAAAACTTCACCCGATGCACCCGGATAGTAAACGGGCGTCCCTCCTGAGCGTCGTTTAATCCCTCCATAAACAGGCTGAACTCCTTGCCGGATTCCACCAGTGCCTGAATTGCGTTACTGGCCTTCGGGGTGTAGTCCACGGTCAGAATTTCATTGGTGATACCTGCCCCATCCAACACCCGGATACCAGCTTTGGTCAGGGCATAGTCAGTTCCCAGAGTCAAAGTCTGAGCGGCACTGTCTTTTACGACAATGGACTGGGTCAGATCAGGGATGCGCAAAAAAGGGATCAACTCGCCCTCGATGCCGTGGGCCGCTATCTCCTCGCCGGTGATTGCAGTGGCACCAATGGCATCCAAAGAGGCTCGCAGCGCCAGAGCGATATTCTCAGGGGTAAAGTCGTGAGCCTTGATAGAGCCGGTGACACCAGAAATCCGCGACACCACATTGCGCAGTCCACCACCGCCGAGAAAGTTCTTCTGCTCCTTTTTCTCCTCTTCGAAGCTAAAAGCAAACTCACTGATATTGCCCATGGGAAGCAGGGGGGAAGATTTGTCATAGGGCTGGATATAGACGGCACCAGCTCCGATAAAGCTGTGGTCGATCATGGTCATTCCTTGTCTTGGAGTTGAAAATCAGAGAATGGCTTCGATGGTCAGGGTGCTATCTGCAAACGACAGCTGTCCGTGGTTGGGGGCGATATCGAAGCGGGTATCGCCCAGGGTGTGTTTACGAGCTTCCGGGCAGAGTCTTTGCGCCGGATTCAGGGCTGTTCTGATTTTACGGGTGAGCGCGATCAGCTCTATTGTGGCCTCTTCCGAGGTGCGCACCACTGCACTGATTACGAACTGCAACTCAAAACGGGCCTTCGTTCCCAGGCGGGTTACTTCGGTCAGGGACTCCAGCTGCACCAGAATGGCGGGGGCTTCCAGATCATTAATCCCCGTTGCCGAGTAACCCAGCCTCGTTTCGGCAATCAACGACAACGTGCCAATCAGCACCTCGACAATTCTGTGCTCACTCGATGCGGTAGACATAGTTGAGTTCCTGTTGCATCAGGGTAGTAAAGCGGTCCAGCAGTTCCGGTTGCAGTTGTTCGACGGCACGCTCTGCCGCATCAGCAATGGGAAGTCCCACCTTCTCAACAGGCAATCCCATCCACATCGTTCGACCACTTTTGAGCGACACCTGTTTTCTATGCTTCCAGTCCGGTGCCCGCCGAAATACCATCGTTCTGGAAGCATTAACCGGCTGAAACACAAACGCTCCGTCCCACCGGTATCTGCCCGTTCTCACCCCGCTTTTGGTCTGTACGGCTCTACCCAGATAATGAGCAGAAATATCCGCCAGACCCACCCAGATCACCAGCTCATACTGCTCTGAGCGCTCACCGGGACGGTACAGGGTGACCCGCACGCGCCCGAGCTCTTTGATCTTTTTCTGGGTCACCCCCACCGTACGACCGAGCGCCTGTAGCACCCGTCGTTCGGCAAAGCGGGACAGTTTTTTCATAGCACGACGTATAGCGGTATTGGTCTTGGCTGGAGCACGGTCAAAGTCAGCAATCAGATCCCGCAGCCGGGTATCCAGATCGATATCAATCTGCATGGAGACTCCACTGGACCAGATGACCATCGTCTTTCAATTTGCGATCGATCCTCCAGCTCTCCAGTGCGGTACTGACCCGGTCGTTGCGCTGCAAGGGAAAATCACTGGCAGCAGTAAACGTGGTTTGGGATTGTACCGCTTCAAAGACCCCAGCAGGTTGCACCTCCCGGGAGAGCACACCTACGATATCAGCGGTACTGCCATCGCTACGGGTCAGGATATAGACCCGACCAAAGGCTTTCATCACCTCCCGATCCAGATCGGCAATCGCGTCATCCATGATTCTCTCCTTTACGACAGAGTGCATTTGATAACCGCACGAGGTTTCAGGCACAGCGGCAATGGATTGGACTGGGTATGGAGCTGAATACCCTTATCAAACTCCAGCGGACGCTGTTTGGCGTAGAGTGGCAGACCGATCTGGTTGGCGGTCTCAACAAAGTCCGCTGGACCAAACCAGGTGCGGAAGATGTTGGAGCCGACAGGGATCACATAGGCTTCATCCGGTTCGATAAACGGCACTCCCTCCACCTGTCCGAGATACTCCTCCCACAGAGTATTGCAGTAGTGGAAACCATCCCGAAAATCATTGCGCAGCATGGCTCCGGCCTGGTAGCGCTGGTAAGACTCCTTCACATAAGGATGCCCGATCAGAGCGTCGTAGAACTCGGCTCCGCAGAAAGCATGGAGATGGGAGTACATCGTCACACCCAAGGCCTCATCCACTTGGCGACGTATCTTTACACAAGCATCCCTTACATCCAGATTGTCGTCTGTGAATGCAAAGTCATGGACCTGCTGTTGCACCCCAAACTCATGAAAGAGGTCATAGATGACACTGCCGTCCGCATCGAGGATCAGCCCTTTAATTGCCCCCAGCCGCAGATGCTCCAGGGTGACTTCGTGGTTGGCACGAATATCCGTCAGCCGCTGGTTAACCACCGCCTGAATCCCTTCCAGGGCGGAATTGGAGCCGAACGCCCGCACGTTCTGCACCTCATCGGCCAAAATAGTGCTGTCATGGGGAATATGGGTCACACGAAAATCCCGAAGGTTACGCCTGGTGGCCCGCGCCTGAGTCGCTGGTGCACCGCGCTCACGGGTAGGCAATAGCTGCAAGGTGCCGTCTTTCGCCTCAACACTCAGAGTCGTGGTATTAATGCCTGCGTCGGTGAACAATCCCAGCTCTCCGATACGCCCTGGCTTGTGAGGTGCATTGTTAATAGTGGCGGTCAGAGTACCCATGCTAAAGGCATCCTGACTGAAGATATCCAGAAGATTCATCCGTGGTTTCCTTGCTTTATTAGAGATTGGAAGACAGTGGCAGGAAGCTATCAGCGCAGGATAATTCCTAACTCTGCCAGCTTGTTGATGGCATCCTCTTGCTTCTCCTCGGTAATCTCAGAAGGCCAAATTAACAGGTGCTGATCAACCTCTGCATTCCGAGCAATAATGACCGCCTCTCCGCCATCGTTGCCGGTGGTCGTGTTGTTGTAGAGAATACCCGCTGCTATCTGGACACCATTCATACCGACCAGGCTGAGTGGCACGTAGGTACCGATTTCACCATTCAGATGAGGCATCGTGATATCGTGCCCTGTGATTTGACCAAGCACAGTACCCGAGAGTAGTTCCTGAGATGGTCCCAGTTTTACCTGCTCGCGACTGAGAGTATTGTTGGCTTCAGACACCAGAAACTCTCCGGTGTGCACGGATTCAGTCAGTATGGCCATGGGGTTTCCTTATTGATTGTTGTGATTGCGTTTCTGGTAGAGCGCCTGCACATCAAGGCGTACTGTCTGTTGTGACTGCGAATGTTCGGACGGTGTCTGCTGTTGTTGGGGAGAAAGGCTGTTGTTGATCGGTTGCTGTTGAGCGACCAGTACCTCAAACAGCTCGGTACGGACAGTCTCTACCGATTTTCCTGATTGGATGTACTCGGCGGTCTTGTCCGAGCGAGCAGCCGCACAAAGGTTTTTGATAGTGTCGCAATCAGCCAGCCTTTGTCGTACTTCCTCAACTGAGGCATTGGTTTTTAGCATCAGCTCGGCTTGTTCCGGATAACCGGCCTGATTGCACATCTGAACGATTGCCAATGCAGAATTGGACGGCTCGGGGGCGTTACCCAGAACATTCGGCAGCGGAGGGGAAGAAACCGGTGCCTGTGGTAACAGATCCTTCGGCACATTTTGAAACCCTTCCACATCAAGGCTGGCGGCCAGCTGTACCGGTTTGTCGACCTTATCTATAAAACCATGTTCTTTGGCCTCTGCAGCAGTCATCCAGGTCTCATCGGCCATCATCGGAGTGATGTCATCGACTGAATGGCCAGATTTACCTGCATAAGCGAGAGCAATAGAGTCGGTAGCTTTATCCAACATATCCGCCGTCCGTCGCATGTCCTCCGCTTCACCGCCAACCCAACCGAAAGGGTTATGAATCATCATCAGCGAGTTCTCCGCCATGGTGATAGCATCTCCGGCCATGGCGATCACACTGGCAATGCTGGCGGCCAGTCCTTCAATACGCACATGGACATTGGCCGGGTGATAACGCAGGGCGTTGTAGATAGCAATACCATCGAAGACCGAGCCACCGGGACTGTTGATACGCACCGTGATCTCAGAGACGGTGATGGCTTTGAGATCATTGACAAGTTCTTTGGCAGAGAGTCCTTGCCAGTCTCCGATCACATCGTAGATCAGCAGTTCTGCCGGTTTGTCAGTCTGATTTTTAAGGCTGAACCAGGGCTTATTGCTCTTTTTGCTCATCTGCACCTTTTCCTTGCGTGGATTCTTGTGTGAAGGGACGTACGTCACTGTCGTATTGAAGATCAAGATGATCGGCACGGCGATTATCAGCGGCTATCTCATCGTCGATCTGCTCACTGTCGTAGCCCTGCTCTGACACCACTTCCGAACGGGACTTAAAACCATTGCGAACGGCCAGACTCTGCGCCTGCATATCCTGCACAGGATGGATATAGGCCCAACCGTGGGGGATCCACTTTACTCGCCGGTATTTGACTCTCTGTTTGGCGTAGTTGGGGGCATCAATGGCACCGGAAAGCACCGCCAGATCCAGCCACCGGTTCCAGATTGGACGACAAAACTGGAAGACCATCTGGTTATGTTGAAGCTGCTGGATACGACGGCGGAATTCATTCAGCACCACCCGCAATGCCCGGTCACTGACGCCTTTCATGTCCCCGGAGAGCAGCTCAAAAGGCAGTCCCATACCGGCAGCCGAGGCCATCAACTGCTGGCGCATAAAATCGGAATAACCGGTCGCAGACCCCGGTGGCGCGTTAAACTCGACCTCTTCACCGGGAGCCAGTTCCTGCAAAGTCCCCGGCTCCATGGCCACCATTGGCGTGCCGTCAAAGTGAGTTTGAATAGGACGTCCGGTCAGAGGATCTACCTGCTCCTGTTCCGGATGGGGCTTGGTGATAAAGCCGGTGAACAGGTTGGCGATCTCTTGGCGTAGCAGGGTGGCGTCGTCAAACTTGTCCAGATGAAACATTCTGAGCAGGACACTGGAAAGCACAGGTTGTCCACGTAACTGCCCTGGTCGCAACGGCTCATATAGATGGAGCACTTCTGAGGCCGGTACACGATGAAGGTCTGCAGTCTCAATGGAGAACTGTTCCACCGGATGGCTTTTGTGCATCCAGTAGGCAACCCGCTGCCCGATCTTGTTAAACTCAATCCCTGCCCGAATAGTATGGCCGTTCGCCAGCTGATCGTTGTAGCCCCAGGGTACAAACTCCGCTTCCAGAATCTGGATTTGCAGGGGAACGCTTAACCCATCTTCCGGCCTTCTGGGACGAAGGCGAATAAAGCACTCACCTGCTTCAAGCATTGCCCGAGCGGCCAACGACTGCTGCCCATAAAAATCCAACACTCCATCCGCATCGGACTCATCGGTCCAGTCCAGAAACAACTGCTGGAGCTCCTTACGAAAACTGTCGTCAACCGCCTCGCTCTTGGGCTTGATGCCGGTACCGACAATATTCGCTACCAGTTTGCTGATACCCGCCGATGCCCAGGGATCATTACGCAGCGCTGCCCGGCTTCGGTTGATAAGGGTGCCAAGATCACCGGTCAGCCCCGAGGTCGGTCCCGTCCCCGGCGCTCGCCAACTAACGGCCCGACGACCATGACCTGCTGCCGTGTAGGATCGATTCACCGGTTTTCTGCGGAAAAAACCGGCGATCCTCTGCCGCCAGCCCATCAGATACCTCGGGAAGAGACAATGCCATACTGCCGTGGGCGTTTGTTCTGCTTGGCCAGCTCTTGCTCAATAGCCGCCAGTCGTCGTTCCATTTCCGAAAAGCTGCTGTACTCCACTTTTCGGCCTTCAAACTCGACAGTGCGGGTTTCGCGCAGCAGTACGGCTCGCTTCAAAGCGATGTATTCTTCCTGGGTGATCATTATTGTTATCCTGAAGGGTTGGCTTTTGATGCTATTCTTGGAGCACTCCTACCATGTGGTTGCCAGCAGGAGTTTCAAACAGACAGGCAGCGATTGGGGGTGAGTGCCTAATCACTCATCTCTTTGGGGCGCTTCACGTATCCCCACAGCTCATAGCTATGATGTTGAGGTGGTATTTCTTCCGGATCGCGGGGATAAGATCTATGTGACGAGACAAGCTTTCCAGTAGGGCCCCAAAGCAGGTCTGTGCACGGGCTATCCACCTTTTGAAGGATGCCAATACACATTTTGAATTTCGGTCGTTTCGGGTCCCAAAATCTGATAGTTCCATCCAGAAAACAAGAAGCGAGCACTCTTGCCTCTGGGCCCCAGACCAATATTTTCACCCCGCTCCCATGCCTCGTAGTCAGGCTGGTGATAGGTTCCTCTCCCTCTTTTTTGTCCAGATTCCAGAGTCTGATCAGCCCGTCCATGGAGGCTGAAGCAAGCACATTCCTGCCAGGTTGCCAAGTGACACATTCGATAGTCCAGCCAGTACTATGCTTCAAGGTGCGGACAAGCCCCTCTTGATCATCCAGCCGCTTAGAATCCCGCACTTCAATGATTCCAGACTTGGAACCTAAAGCCAGATATTTCCCGTCAGAGTTCCATGACAAACAGGTACGTTTACCCTCGTTATGAGCGGGAATCTTCCCCTCCTTCTCTGATGAGATCTGATTGTGCAGGAGAGTAGCCATCCCATTTTCCGAGACCGAAACGAGACATTCCCCGTTGGGGCTCCAAGCCAGTTTTTTGATAGGACTGTCTTCCCCAGAATGAAGGATGGAGACACACTTATTCTCCCTGGTCGAAAGGTCCAAATCCCACACCCTGACAGTCCCATCCATACTCCCCAGAGCGAGCCGGAAGCCTTGGGGGTGCCAGGCCGCAGCACTATTGATTTGCCCTGATTGCAGGCTGCAGATGTGCTCCCCCTTACCCGGATGATCAGAATCCCACTTTGTGACATCCCCGGTCACTGAGGTCGAGATGAGATGTCGTCCATCAGGACACCACGCCATACCTATTATTTGCGCCTTCTCTTCATGGGATTTTGTCAGCAGTGTTCGGGGCAATCTTACCCTTCCTTTCTCCAGGTTCCTGGCGTTCTTGTTGAGATAAAAAGCTAAAAACAAATGATCCGTAGGTCCATAGGGCTTCTCCCCCCATGTCATATCTGTTTTAAGCCTCAAATGTTTGAGAAGAGGGGGGGAGGTGGATGCATCACCCGGTATCCTCAACCGATCGGGGAAGGAGTTGACTAACTGACGCTTGATAACAATCGGATCGTTCATCAGGGCTTGTAAATATTTGCAGACGCCGCACACGACCTTTCTGTCCCCAAGGCTGAGATAACCCAAGATGTGGATTAACGGGTCATCGGTAAGCATGAATAGGGAAGGTGAGAGATTATTTTCTGCCAGCATTCGTGTTCTTAGGTTATTTATCAAGGAAAGTTCTCTGACTCCCAAGAGCCTTGTAGGCAGTTCTAATGGACTGCGTTTGGTCAAGGCTGTCAGGGAACTGTATCCATGTGCCGACAAGGACAGCTTTACATTGATTTTCTTTTGCTTCTGGAAATCAGAAAAATTTTTCTCTCTGTTCTTCGCTTGTTCTCCCTCCAAGAACCGTTGTTCTTTACCTGCTCCAATTTGTTTGACCATTTTGTTCTACCCCCATTTACCTGCCAATAACGTAAAAACCCTATCGAATACTTGGCCGTTAATCACTAACAGCATGGCAAGGGTGTCTAACAGTTAACGATTGAGGTAGGTGCTGCGGGATCGGCGACGTTGACGGGGTGTAGGCTCCACCGGTTCTATAGCGTCCACGACTTCGTTTACCTCCTGAGGCTCTGGCCTTTGCTCTGCCAACAGCTCCAGATTGAGCCCCCGGTGCTGCTGAAGAATCCGGACAGCGGTCAGGGCATAGACCCGACAATCGAGCGCTTCGTTGCGTTTCTTTTTGGCATCCCACTCAAAGTAAGCGACGCCCTTCTTGTACTTCCGCACTTTCTCTTCAGCGGTAGCCTGTTTGAAGTAGTCTTCATCAAAGCAATCCTTAACCGGCCAGTGGCAGTAACCGGCTCCCGGTTCCAGAATCCGGTAGCGCTGGTAGATCAGCTCTTTGGCGGTATCTGTACCTACCAGGGTGAGATAGATGCCCTTTTTGTTACGGGTTTTGGGGAAGTTGGCCACAGGTTTTCCTGCCTGACTCGCCCCCTTGATCGGAATCAACCAGTCAATCCCCATCTTGCGACTGAAGGCGTATACCTCATCGGTAAAGTGACCGCCCGAGTCCATACAGACCTGGGCGATATTCATTACCACACCGTCTTGCCTGCGGTAGGATTGTCGCAACTTCTCGGCCACAACATGCCAAATCTCAGGACGGGATAGATCACCGTAGAGCCGGTAGTAGTCAATGGACCAGCTCTCCTCTCCTGCCCCCCAACCGACCACTTCAAACTCAATGCGATCATCCTGCACATCAACACCACAAGTGATCACATCCACAGACCAGGGCACTTCCGCTACATAATGCTCACGACGCTGGTAGAGCAGTTCATGATCGACCGTCTCGCCCTGCTCCTGCCATGTTTGACCGAGTACCGTATTGGTCCAGTCCTTCAATAGCGTGGCATCACCCTTGGCGGCCAGGAAATCGGCCACCGCATCCCGCCAGCTGTACCAGCCATTAGGGCTATACAGGGAGTTGATGTGAAAACCGGCGGTCTTGCCATCGGTCTCTTCGTTCAAAGCAACCCACTTGCCATTTTCCAGAAGCTTGGGTTTGTCGTGCTCCTTCATTCGGTACTGGCAGGCGACGCATTCAAAGCAGGCCGTTTCCGGATCGTTGTTTTCAAAGCGAATCTGCTGCCACTCGATAGGCTGGAAATGACCACAAGCGACACAGGGCACCTGATACTGACGCTGATCGGAGCTTTCATAAGCGGTTTCGATCTTGCTGCTACCGGCAATATTGGGAGTTGAAACCATCAGGATTTTGCGGTTCCGGGAAAACGTCGCCGTCCTTTTAATCGCCAGATTGATAGGACTCCCTTCCCCGTCCACGTCGTCATCGTAAGCATCTATCTCATCGAGAAACAGAAAACGGGCAGGCATAGAGCGCAAACCTGTCGCCGAGTTGGCACCGGCGATAATCAGCACGCCGTTGGGAAACTCCTTGACCAGCTGCGTGTTACCGGAATCGCGGGAGCGGGCGTTCTTCACTTTCTCCTTGAGAATCGGCATCTCTTCAATCATCGGAGCGATGCGCTGCTTCGAGGTACGCTTGGCCATATCCAGAGTCGGCAGAACATACATCATCGGTCCGGGCGTGTGATGGATCACGTATCCCAGCCAATTGTTGCCACACTCCGTGCCGCCGACCTGTGCGCCCTTCATAAAAGCGACTCGTTCAACCTGTGATGAAGGCGACAGGCAATCCATAATCTCCTGCAGATAGGGTGTCCGTGCCGTACGCCAGCGACCAGCCTCTTTGGCAGATTTTGAGGGAAGAATGCGATGTTCATCGGCCCATTCGGAAACGGTTAAGCGAGTATCGGGCTTGAAGCCATCAAGCATTCCCCCTTTGTAGGTTTTTATATGGGGCATAACGTTCTGTCACGCCCAGATGGTCAGGCCCTGGGCTCTTCCTTTATCGTTGTTCGGCCAGGCTTATGAGTGTCATCTCAAGCTCGTCTTGCAACAACTGTCTGATCTTTACGGGGTCCTGCTCTGCCGCCAGAATATCTGCAAGACGATCAGGAACGCTCAATATGGCATCCCTCACTTGCCGCCCTAATTGAAAGCCCTCCTCATACATTTTCTGGGCATCGACCAGCTTACCTTCCCGCTCTTCATAATCGAGCCGGGCCATTTTTGCTCGGTAGGCCTCACGCATGGTTCGGGCCGAGGCGTAATCGACAGCTTTCCGGCCATCCGTTGGTGGTGCCGCCGAAGCAGACTGAAGGGGAGATGCAGTTGTTGTCGTGTACCCCGGAGCGGGCTTTTGGGCTGGTTTTTCCCACAGTTCAGTAGACGGCTCAGCCAGATTATCAATCGCCCGTTTAGCGGCCACAGGATCGATTTTCCCGCCTTCCAGCTTGACCCTGCCCTGTTTTATCAACTTGGCCACGTATTGCCGTGTCCAGCCGTTACGGCGGGCAAATTCGGACTGTGTGATGCGTTCCCCTGACATGTCTTCCCCTCTTCCAATGCCAAAGAGTAATTGGTTATTTTTTAAGCAGAAATCACTTGCTGGACGACCACTTCCGAGCATTACTGTGAGTGCGACAAGGCAAACAGCCATAACAAAACGCAAGGAGATCGCCATGAAAAAAGAGAAATTGACCAAGACGCAAAGTGAAACCCTCAATCTCGGCCACCATAAAGGCACCTTTTCTGCCCAGGACTTGCCCCTCAACGGCGGCGCAGCCAAAAAGGTGATTGATAGCCTGCTCAAACGGGAACTGATCTGCGAAGTCCCACGCAATGGCTGGATGGATTACGCCCTGACACCTGCTGGACGACAGGCTATTGGTGTTGAGGAGGCCGAAGAAAAGCAAAAACCGAAAACCCGCTCCGGCACCAAGCTCGATCAGGTCATCAAGATGCTCTCCCGACCGGAAGGGGCCACCATCGCCCAGATCATGGAGCAAACCGGCTGGCAGCAGCACACGGTGCACGGCACCCTGGCCGGAGCTCTGAAAAAGCGACTGGGGTTGACCATCGAATCGGAGAAACCGGACGACGGCAAACGCATCTACCGGATTACCGGCGGACTGGAGACAGCCTGATGCCCCACAGAAGCAACCATAGAGCCGGTGAAAGACCGGCTCTTCTCGTTTTGCGGCTTCAAAATAGCCACTTGATGGCCATCCGGCTGAACCGTTCAGACGACAATACCCTTGCACTTCTCAACCGTTGGTACCTCGATTTCTTCCATGCGCTGATGTTGCTGCAAAAAGGGAACTTAGACTACATCGCCGGAAGAGGCGTCATTGCCCTGCATCGGGATCTCGGAGAGCCGTGGTATGAACATCAGCCGCAGTTCTTCAGGAATGGTCGTCTACTGCTGCAGTATGCCCAAAGGCAGAAATTGGAACGGCTTTATTTCTTTGCCAATCATCCCGAGGTCGGGTGGTGTGAAAGACAGGTAGATTGTGGTTCACAAATGTAAACCTCCTGTTGTCAACCTTGGGAAAAGTGTCAACCTGTTTTGTCAACCAACTTTGTCAACCTGGTTGACACTTTATGATTCACTGGAGCCCTTGTCATTACTGACTTCCTTGAAATTTTGTCAACCAATTTGTCAACCTGTGTCAACCCCGATTTTCACCCTGTCACTAGCGTTTTTCGGCGGTGCTGCGAACCCGCTATTTCATGGGGTTTTCAGGGTCCCCGGTACCACCTATGTCTTTAAACCATCTTCAGATAATGCAGAGGTTTTCACCTTTGGTTTGATTGAAAATATGCAATGAGCATCCCCACTGACAATCAAATCATTTAACCATCGAATCGGTCTGATTTCGCTTCCTCCAGACCATGGGTCATGAACAATCAGCTCATCACCAACAACCCCTGCAATTACAACATAGTGCCCATACAGTCCTGTTTCAGCATAAGAGAACAAAAGAGGACCTTGCTGGATGAGCTTGGACAAATCACGTTTAAGTATGATATACGTCTTATGAAATTTATCCTGTGCCTGCAACTCGAAATCTAGATCGGCTATTTCCTCTTGGATTTCTTCCTTTGAAAGCCCTTTAAATGGACCACGAGGGTTTTCAACCAGATATTCAACTCCTGCAGAGTTGACTGATGAAGGTCTGTCAGATTTTTGCCCGTAATACCTTCGAATCATCTCAACACAAGCATCCCCACAGAGATTGACATGCCCTTGATGAAGGTAAGGGACATCATGCACACAATTTAGGTTCTGTTGCAAACTCAGACCATTCTATCCAAAATCTACAGCCCAACCCATATC
>SAMEA5043665__coassemble_120_pt1 | contig 25280 bp, 25 predicted proteins | sample SAMEA5043665__metabat2_low_PE_004 | metagenome-assembled genome bin SAMEA5043665 (sample SAMEA5043665) | Gadus morhua | reverse complement strand
TAGTTATGCGTTTCAATTTTAGTTATGCGTTTCAATTTTAGTTATGCGTTTCAATTTTCTAACTCTTGGCTTTCAACGTCATGGCTTTCAACGCGGCACCAGAGGGACCCGTTGGCGAGACGCGTTCGCACCCGCTCTCCGGAAGCCACCTGCTCACCGCGAGTGATAATCTGACCAGATTCCGTCTGTGTGATGGAGTAACCGCGCTGTAGAGTCGCCAGAGGGCTATAGGCATCCAATGCTGCGATCCGTGCCATCAGAGTTTGTCTCAGGGTGTTTAGGCGGGTGGTCATCGCCTGCTTCAGGCGCTCGTCCAGCTGCTGGTGCAGGGTGTTCATCCGTTGCAAGGTGCCGACTGGATTGTGTTGTTGCAGACGCTCTCGCTGTTGACTCAGCCTGGCGTTGGCCTGATGCAAATTTTGTCGTATCGCCTGACGCAGTCGGATATCCAGATCATCCAGCCGTTGACTCTGTTCACGAAGGCGCTCACCGGGATGGCGCAGACGGTTGCGCAGATGATTCAGGTTATGTGAGGCTAGCTGCAAGCGCTGATTCATTTGACGGCTCAGCTGCTGCTGGTAACTGGTGAGCGTTTTGTGGAGTTCCTGCTGGTCGGGGCTGAGTATCTCGGCGGCCGCAGAGGGTGTCGGTGCCCGATAGTCTGCGGTGAAGTCGGCAATGGTGAAATCGACTTCGTGGCCAACGGCGCTGATCACCGGGATCGAGCAGGCGGCGATTGCCCGCGCTACACATTCCTCATTGAAGGGCCACAGGTCTTCCAGAGAGCCGCCTCCACGTCCGACGATAATGGCATCAACCTGTTCCTGTTGTTGCGCCTGCTGCAGAGCCTTGACGATCTGCTGTGCGGCCTCATTGCCTTGAACCAGAGTGGGTATCACCGTAATGGTCATGGCGGGGAAACGCCGGCGGAATACGGTGAGAATATCCCGAATGGCTGCGCCTGTGGGCGACGTGACGACGGCAATATGAGTCGGCATGTTCGGTAGCGGTTTTTTATTCTCTTTCGCAAACAACCCTTCCGCCGCCAGTTTGTTTTTCAGCTGTTCGAACGCTTTCTGCAGAGCGCCGGTGCCTGCCTCCTCCATATGCTCGGCGATCAGCTGGTAATCCCCGCGCCCTTCGTAAAGACTGACTTTGGCACGAATCAGCACCTGCAATCCCTCCACCGGTTGAAAACGCACCCGCAGGTTGGAACCACGAAACATGGCGCAACGCACCTGGGCACCACTATCTTTCAGGGTGAAATACCAGTGGCCTGAGCCTGGTCGCGCAACGTTAGATAGCTCACCTTCCACCCAGATTGAGGGGAAAGAGACTTCCAGCAGACGTTTGGCCTGGCGATTAAGGTCACTCACGGAGAGAACCTTCCGCTCATTAGGGCCACTGGCGTTATCAGGCTGAAACTGTAAAGGATCAAAATAGTTGGGCATGGAATTCGCTGACTGTGCCAAATGAAGAGAGGTTCTGAGTCATTATGCGGATAAATGTTTTAATGCCCAAGCAGCTTTTGGGCAGTTTGTTGCTGTTAATCCTGATCATCCCCAGCCGTTTTTTGATGGCTGGATCTGGCATAGGTGTCAGCGGTACTGACAATAAGGGGAACGCACCGTCAGGTTGGGTGTCTAGAAGTCCACACACGTATCTGGAGTAGTTATGCAGCCAACAACAACAAAAGTTCTGGGAAACGGAATGGAGTTGCGCCCTCGCAGCAACAACAGGTTCGCTTCTGAGTCCATGTCAGTCCCTGCGCAACAAAAATGCAAAATTGTGGATGAACCGGTCGTACCGAAGTTACACGCGTATGCATGGTTGTATATTGCCGACAAACTCTCACTAGCTGATGTTGCTGTATAAGGCAGGTTGACACACATCTTTGCCACCAGATTTTTCCGGCACGGGAGATTTGCAAGCGGTTAGTTAAACACTTCTTCGGCGAGAAACCGTTTGTACAAGAACAATGCCAAAGGCTCGCTGAGCCTGTGTTTAGTCATGAGCAATCGAAAATAGTGACCCATTTTATGGAAACATTTTGTGATGCCGAAGACAGAAAGTGGTTCCAGGAAAAACTATTGGGGCGGGTTGCTCTCTTTCGCACTCTGAGCAATCACAAAGGTTCTGCTGAATGCCTGAGCCTGAGAACCAAATGGATAAATCCACCTAGTTATAATGTTTTCGAAGCAGTGCCATTGTCGAGTGATGTCATGATCTTGAGCAATTTGTCCAACTGTACTGTAAGAGTTGTAGGCCTGGCCCGGCTTGATGAGCACTGCTCATTTCAAAGATTAGATGGGTTCGAATACACTTCTTTCGTCCCTGTTTCCGACAAACAGCTGGTCATAGCCTATGAAAACAGCATGAGTTTTTGGGATGGAGAGAGTGACATTACGGCTGAGGTTATTGCGTCGGACGGCAGGTTCTCTCGGTTAAAAGCTAGCTTGTTGCTGAATAACACGCGTCTGGTTGTTGGCACGGATGGTGGGGTCGTCGAACTCTGGGATTTGAGTTTACCAGCGCACCCGGTACACATTGGCACGTCCTCTATGGTTGGTGCACCTGTATCTGCAATGGCTGCGTATTCAGATGACAAGATTGTTATAGGTCGTCAAGATTGTTCTTTGGAGATTCTGGATCTGAAAAAATCAGGGCGAGAGTCTGTTTGTGATACCCTCTCAGGTTCTAACGGATCTGAATTTATGAAACACATTGCTATATCACCAGACGGACGAATAATTGGCAGTTTCGACAAGCATCGTGCCTCTTCAATAATAGTCTGGAAACCACCTGGTCAGAAGAATTCACAACGGGTGTCAGCGGGTCAGAGTTGTGTAAGTACTATTAAGGTGCTGGCGAATGGATTAGTGGTTTCTGCCGCCGACGACGGTACCGTGAAGTTCTGGAACTTTGATTTACCTGAAGATAAGGCATGTGTCGCCACGTTTGTCCTGTACGAAGAACCATTTGGTAAAGTTATCCAGATGCACCTTGCTGCCCTGCCGGATGGACGAGTAGCTGTGGGTTCCTCTGATGAAACGGGCAGTGTAAAAATTCTGGATCCATCCCGGCCCGAAGAAAATATGTGTATCGCCACTCTGGAGCATGGGGAGGGGAAAAGGATAAATACCATTATGATCCGACCCTCAAGCCTGCAGCTGGTCATATGCTGTGATGATGGAGATTTAAGGATTTGGGATTTTGGGGAGGTGGCTAAGGCCAGTGCCTGAGAACGGCCATTTTGACAGGCCAAACCGCACAATTATCCCTGAAAAAAAGAAAAAATATAAGAATTGTCGGGTGGGAATATGGCATTTATACTTGCACGAATTTACCTCGCTACGCTGGTTTGGTTGAGCACCCGCTCTTTTGCCAGATCAGCACCTGTGCACATTTCGTTTATTGATTCTCGGGCCGGTTAACAGGCACTGAGGGTTTCGTGCAACTGTTCGCAGCGTTTTGCAACTGTTTGTGTAATAAAACGAGCACGGGTTTTTGGAACAGTTTTTCTTACCGGATGGCAAAAGATGTTACGTATTGCTCAAGAAGCCCTCACCTTTGATGATGTTCTTCTCATTCCCGGCTACTCGGAAGTTTTGCCTAAGTCGGTCTGCCTGAAAACCCGTCTGACCCGTGGCATTGAGCTGAATATTCCACTGCTCTCTGCGGCCATGGATACCGTGACCGAAGCCCGTCTGGCGATTGCCATGGCTCAGGAAGGCGGTATTGGCATTATTCACAAGAATATGACCCCGGAAGAACAGGCTGAAGAAGTTCGCAAAGTTAAAAAACATGAGAGCGGTATTGTACACGACCCTATCACCATCGAAGCCGGCGCCACCATTGGTGAGCTGATGCATCTGCGCAATCAGTATCATATCTCCGGTGTACCGGTTCTGGATAATGGTGATCTGGTCGGCATAATTACCAGCCGTGATGTCCGTTTCGAGACGGATTACAACAAGCTGGTTTCCGAGGTAATGACACCCGGTGACCGTCTGGTTACCGTCAAGGAAGGTACCAGTCAGGAGGATGTGACTTTCCTGCTGCAGAAGCACCGTATCGAGAAAGTTCTGATTGTGGACGATCAGGGCAAACTGAACGGCATGATGACCGTTAAGGACATCCAGAACGTCGAAGATCACCCTAACGCCTGTAAAGATGCCTCTGGCCGTCTGCGTGTGGGTGCTGCTGTGGGAACTGGCCCGGAAACCCCTGATCGAGTCGCTGCTCTGGTCGCTGCCGGTGTTGACGTGATTATCGTTGATACCGCTCACGGTCACTCCAAAGGCGTTATTGATCGGGTTCGGTGGATGAAAGAGAACTATCCACAGGTTCAGGTAATTGGTGGCAATATCGCTACGGCGGAAGCGGCAAAGGCATTGGTAGAAGCGGGTGCGGACGGCGTGAAAGTGGGTATTGGCCCTGGCTCCATCTGTACCACGCGTATCGTGACCGGTATCGGCGTGCCTCAGATCAGTGCGGTATCCAACGTTGCCGAAGCACTGAAAGGTACCGGTGTACCTGTAATCGCTGATGGCGGTATCCGTTACTCCGGCGACCTGGCCAAGGCCATCGTTGCCGGTGCCAGCACCGTTATGGTCGGCAGCATGCTGGCCGGGACCGATGAAGCGCCGGGTGAAATCGTTCTTTATCAGGGGCGTAGCTACAAAAGTTACCGTGGCATGGGCTCTCTGGGTGCCATGGGTCAGAGTCAGGGTTCCAGCGACCGTTACTTCCAGGACGCCAATGCCGGTGCCGACAAACTGGTGCCGGAAGGTATCGAAGGCCGTGTACCTTACAAGGGGGCATTGAGCGCCATCGTCCATCAGCTGATGGGTGGTCTGCGTGCCGCTATGGGCTACACCGGTTCTCCGGATATGGAAATTATGCGTACCCGCCCTGAGTTTGTTCGTGTGACCAGCGCCGGTATGCTCGAATCCCACGTCCATGACGTGACCATCACCAAAGAAGCACCGAACTATCGGGCCGGCTAACGGTATTGTCATCCCCGTGCAGGCAGGAATGACGGCTAACAGATCATTCTGAGCAGACTCCGGTCTGCTCTGTTTTATAGCATTCAGTGAGAGTTCGCTTCGGCGGGTTGTCCCATCAGGTATAGAAGCACCCATGAACCAGGATATTCACTCCCAGCGCGTTTTGATTCTGGATTTCGGCTCCCAGTACACCCAGCTGATCGCTCGTCGTGTGCGGGAAATCGGGGTCTACAGCGAAATCCACGCCTTCGATATGGATGATGAGTCCATTCGTGAATTTGCCCCGAAAGCGATTATTCTTTCTGGCGGCCCAGAGTCGGTAACCGGCACCGATACCCCGCGCGCACCACAAATTGTTTTCGAGATGGGCGTCCCTGTTCTGGGCATCTGCTACGGCATGCAGACCATGGCCGAGCAGTTGGGTGGCAAGGTCTCTACCTCCAATCTGCGTGAGTTTGGTTACGCCGGCGTCAATATCGACCGGGCGGGAGCACTGCTGGACGGTATTCAGGATCACATTGGTGACGGCGGCCAGACTAGTCTGGATGTCTGGATGAGCCACGGTGACAAGGTCAGCGCGCTGCCCGAAGGTTTCACCCGGTTGGCCTGGACCGACAGCTGCCCGTTTGCCGGTATGTCTGACGAGAAGCGCCGTTTTTATGGTGTGCAGTTCCACCCGGAAGTGACCCACACGCTGCAGGGTGGCCGTATGCTGGAGCGTTTCGTCTGCGAAATCGCCGGCTGTGAAAAGCTGTGGACGCCGGCGGGCATTATCGAAGATGCCATCGAACGTGTGCGTGAGCAGGTGGGCGATCAGACGGTTCTGCTCGGTCTCTCCGGCGGTGTCGATTCCAGCGTGGTTGCGGCGCTGTTGCACAAGGCGATTGGTGATCAGCTAGTCTGCGTATTTGTCGACAATGGTCTGCTGCGCAAGCACGAAGGTGATCAGGTTATGGCTATGTTCGCAGAGAACATGGGCGTAAAAGTGATCCGTGTCGATGCCGAGGAGATGTTCCTCTCCGGCCTGAAAGGTGTGGCGGATCCCGAGCAGAAGCGCAAGGTGATCGGTAACACTTTTATCAAGGTGTTCGATGAAGAGTCTCACAAGCTGAACGGCGTAAAGTTCCTGGCCCAGGGCACAATCTATCCGGACGTGATCGAATCCGCCGCCAGCAAAACGGGTAAAGCGCACGTCATCAAGTCTCACCATAACGTGGGTGGCTTGCCGGACGATATGGCGATGGATCTGGTCGAGCCTGTGCGTGAACTGTTCAAGGACGAAGTCCGCAAGATCGGTCTGGAGCTGGGTCTGCCTTACGATATGGTGTACCGCCATCCGTTCCCTGGTCCTGGTCTGGGTGTGCGCATTCTGGGTGAAGTGAGCCGGGAGTATGCGGATATTCTCCGTGAAGCGGATGCGATCTTTATCGAAGAGCTGCACAAGGCGGATCTCTATCACAAAACCAGTCAGGCGTTCGCGGTGTTCCTGCCGGTGAAATCCGTGGGTGTGGTGGGCGATGGCCGCCGTTATGAGTATGTGATTGCCCTGCGTGCCGTTGAGACTATCGACTTTATGACCGCCCGCTGGGCTCACCTGCCTTACGAGTTCCTGGAGCGGGTCTCTGGCCGGATTATCAACGAAATCAGCCACGTCTCCCGGGTGACTTACGATATTTCCAGCAAGCCGCCTGCCACTATTGAGTGGGAATAATTGGCTGGCAATAAGCGACTCATGTTGAGCACAGTACCTCGCAGCCTGCTGTGAGGTATTGGCTCATCTTTCCTGACAGCATCCACACTGGATTGTCGGTGCGATATGTCTGGTCTGAATTTGAATAATATCTGAACTCCTGCTAAATCATGAGACGTGTCAACCAGCAAGTGAAACAGAATGGGAGTTCAGATAATTGTCAATTGTCTATGGGATGTTTGTAGGACTGATTGCGTCAGTATTTCTTAATGTTGCTGTTGCGATGAAAGGAAATGAACTAGGGATTGTTCATGTTTTAGGTAATACAAAACAAATCACTCGTGAAGGGGAGGAAATTGCTCCCCCTCATGGCAGGCGCAGAGGGGGTAACGAGCAAGCATCAAGAAGCAAACGTAACAACCACAGAGAAAATGTACTACCGCCATCACGTACTGGCTTCTTATCTGCTCCAGTAAGCCTAGCTTCTGCGTTCTTGAAACGGCTCAAACCCTCTTGTAAGACGAGAGTGAAGCAAGAAACAACGGTTTCTGTTATGCCCGACCCCAGCGGAGGGTTAGCCCTCCAAACAGTTTCTTCAACGGCAGTGGAAAGACGCCGTCGAAGAGGCTGTGACACTACCACTACCCCGGATGACCACAATCCAGCCTCTGCCGATACCGGTGGACGGTGAATTCACCTGTTTGTTGACGAACCTCAGCATAGTTGAGTTGCCTGAAATGAAAATCTTAATCGACTCATTTATCAAACTGAATCTAAAGGCCAACCTCTTTATTTTCCTGACAAAAGAAGAGGTGAAACAAAAAATGGAAAATTGGAACAAATTAGCCGACCTTAGCTATACCCTGCATGTGGCCATGAAAAGTCAGGGGAATATTTGGCACAACTATACAGATGGAACCAAAGAAATTTTCACGGAAGTTATATATGAAATGCTTTCCTCGCACGAAAAAGAGATAAACGCGATAATAAATCAATTTACTTTGGAGGGTGAGCTTCTACATGTGGCTGCAGCATTTTCTGGTATGCCAGTTATCGAGAAATTGCTTGCACTTGGCGCTTCCCCGGTAGCGAAGTTTCCTCGAGAAAAATTTCTTCCTTGGGAAATGGCCAAGATCCATAAGAGAGGTTCTGGGATAGTGTCTCTTCTCAAGGAGGCAGCAGAAAAATCTGAAGCCGACAGATAGTGAAGTGGCCGTCATTACCAGCCCCCCCTTTTTATCTCTGATTGCCGGTGTTCTTAGGTGTACTTATTTTTATTGATGATTACTTCAATGCTCTGGCTGTGGGTAATATCAGCCGACCATTAACAGATCAGAACCGGTTTTCTCGTGCCAAGCTGGCCTACCTGATCGATTCAACAGTGGCTCCTGTATGCGTGATTACACCGATCTGGTCTGGGCGTACGTATTCTGGGTGAAGTGAGCAAAGAGTACGTAGATATTCTCCGTGAAGCGGATGCCATCTTTATCGAAGAGCTGCACAAGGCGGATCTCTACCACAAAACCAGTCAGGCTTTCGCTGTGTTTCTGCCAGTGAAATCTGTAGGTGTGGTAGGCGACGGTCGCCGTTATGAGTATGTTATTGCCCTGCGTGCCGTTGAGACTATCGACTTTATGACCGCCCGCTGGGCTCACCTGCCTTACGAGTTCCTGGAGCGGGTCTCTGGCCGGATTATTAACGAGATCAACCACGTCTCCCGGGTGACTTACGATATTTCCAGTAAGCCGCCTGCGACGATTGAGTGGGAATAATTTCGCCATTATCCTTCTGGTAATGTAAAACTGCCGATCAAATATCGGCAGTTTTTTGTTATTGCGCTATTTTTTTTGGCAGGCATAATGACGAAAGGTTTCGAATGGTAGAGGTGCGGCAGAGATCAGTAGTTGTTTCCGGAGTGACATCAATGGGAAGCAGTGAAAGGGGCTGTCGCCGAAGTTAGCAGAATGTCAAACCTGCTGGCTGGGGTGCTGTTGAATAAGCGGCACACTGTCACGGTGTTGTATTGATCCGGTCATCGGGTCGATGTAGTGCGTTGTTTTTGCCATCTGGGCTTGTCTGCTCTGATTTATCCATGATTTATCAAGAGCAGGGAACCGTGGAGTGCTACCAAAACGTAAGAGAAACCCTGTACATATAACCGCTGTGCAATGCACAGATCATCCTGTTATTTGTCATCTCTCGTTGTTTGCGCTCCTGATCATCTAATATGAGGCTGCCTGTTTTTCGAACATACCGTTCAAAGACACGCTGTCTGCAAGGAAACTAGAGATCAGAAGTATGGATTTAACCAGCTTTTTACAATCTCCTCTCTCTCTTTTGGCTCCGATAGTCGCTATCAGTCTGGCCGTGATTACCCGAAAAACGCTGATCTCCCTTATGGCAGGGATTATCGTGGGTAGTCTGCAGCTAACAGATTTTCAGATTGCTGATGCCGTCCGCTATTTGTTTCAGGCGTTCCTGTCTGTGTTCTGGAATGAGGGGCCAAACACCAGCAGTATTTTTATTCTGCTGTTCCTGATATGTCTCGGTGTGATGACCAGTTTCATCTCCCTGTCTGGCGGCACCAAAGCTTTTGGAGAGTGGGCTAAAACAAGAGTAAAGACAGCTCAGGGAGCGCAGTTGCTGACCGTCTTTCTGGGAATACTTATCTTTATTGATGACTATTTCAATGCTCTGGCGGTGGGTAATATCAGCCGTCCACTGACGGATCGAAACGGGGTTTCCCGTGCCAAACTGGCTTACTTGATTGACTCAACCGCAGCGCCCGTCTGTGTGATTACTCCGATATCCAGCTGGGGCGCTTATATTATCGCTCTGATCGCCCCCATTTTGATGTCCCATGGGGTGACCAATGTCACCGCATTCTCGGCATTTATCGAGATGATCCCCATGAATCTCTATGCGATGGTCGCTCTGGCGATGGTCATTGCGTCCGCTGCGATGGATATCAATATCGGTCCGATGAAGGCCCATGCGCTGCGGGCTGATAAAGGCGAGCTCTACGATAGCCGTCGTGGCGAGCCTATGGGATCTGCGGAGGTCAAGGACTCCGACAAGGGAACGGTGGCAGATCTGATGGTGCCGGTACTGGTACTGGTGGCGGCAACCGTTACTGCGCTGATGCTCACCGGGGCAGAAGTTCTGTCAGCGGCTGGTCAGCCATTCTCTGTGATCGGTGCTTTTGAGAATACTAATGTTGCGCTGTCCTTGCTGGCTGGAGGTGTTATTGGTCTGATCTGCGGTCTGGTCATGCTGTTGCGCCACAAATTGACAGCGTCTCAGGTCATTCGTGCAACCCTCGGCGGCGTTCACTACATGATGGGGGCGATCTACATTCTGATTCTGGCCTGGGTGCTGATCGATGTGATTGGCAACCTCGAAACGGGAGGATATCTCGCCTCGCTGGTGAGTGGCTCTGTCAACCCGAGCTGGCTGCCGGCGCTGATATTTCTGGTTTCCGGCATCATGGCGTTTGCCACGGGAACCAGCTGGGGAGCCTTTGGGGTGATGTTGCCCATTGCCGGTGACCTTGCCGCTGCGACCGATATCGCCCTGATCATGCCGATGATGGCGGCGGTACTGGCCGGTGCGGTGTTTGGCGATCACTGTTCACCGATCTCGGATACCACGATTCTCTCGTCCACGGGGGCCTCCTGTCATCATATTGATCATGTGGTCACACAGCTGCCGTACTGTCTGGCAGCCGCGGGCATCAGCTTTTTTGGTTATCTGGTGATGGGGATGAGTGGTTCCGTGAGTGAGGGCATATTGGCAGCCGCCGTGTTGTTTATTATTACCATACTGATTTTCCGGAAGATCTCTGTTTCGAGCCGTAGTCAGGAGCAATCAATAACCTGATTTGTATTGCTGCAGGCTCGCAGACCCAAGCCGTTTTCCTGTTAAGGAAAGCGGCTTTTTTGTTTGCAGAGCCGCCGCTGATTGACGACAGTTAAAGGAGCAATAAAACAGATCAGGATGATCATTATGACACTGGATGAGTTGACAGCACTTTTTGCCCGCAATAACGGACTGGGATCTCTGGCGCAGCAGGATGGTCGCTACAGGATACCGATGGAAGGTCTGAATATTGTCTGTTATCAGGATTCGGACAAGGTCTATCTGATCGCGGATATCGCACCGTTGGCGAGTAGTGAGCGTCAACAACAGAGTCAAAGTCGTCTGTTATTGGATAAATCCATGGGCTTGATTCTCGAGCAACGCAGTTCGCTGACGCTCGACGAAGAGCGCGGGGTTTATCAGCTCTATCAGCGTATGCCTCTCGACGATTTGCGGATTGAAGACTTTCAGGAGGCAGTTGAAAAATTTGGCGGTTGTGGCCTCTACTACAAAGGCTTCCTGAAGCAGGGCGGCGATTCCTCGTCTTCTGCTCCCAACGGCATGATGGTCTGATGGAGCATCAGTCTGGGTTATTTGGCACGGTTCTACCATCGGGACATTGTGGGCAAGAAAGTGAGAGCCGCTTCTTGTTTGCCCTGGTTCGTCACTCCCGTATTTTTCGGTGCTTTCATTTTTTCATCAGTTCGGGCTCTGCCGAGCCTCAGCAGTTATTTTGGAACCATTGGCTGCAAAAAGAGGGATTAAGCGACTCTCGGCAGGTAATTATTCTCCCTGCCGAGGTTTTGGCAGCCAGTTTCGCGACGCACAACTACGCACTGTTTTACAGTGCTGATCTCTGGGTCGGGCAGCTGTTTGAGCTGCGTTCGGCCTTTGCCGAGTCACCATGTGCCATTGTTGGCCGTTGCCGCTCTCTCGCTCAGGATCTTTCCCTCGGTTTATGGCGTACTGTGCTGCATGCTCATTCTCGGGCGGGGGATGCACTGCTGTGCGACAGTCTGGCTTCACAGCAGGCTCTGGGACATTTGCTGGATGAAGCGGGCCGTCGGACGGGTGACCGGTTTCAGGGCGAGTTGCTCACTCTGGCGCAGGGTGCCGAGGATATGGCAGCAGATATGTGTCAGCGCGAGGCGAGGGTGGCTCTCGATATTCCTGAAGAGGGTGTCGCCATACTCTGTCTCGGGTCGGTCTCTCCTGTCGATAAGGCGGATGTGCATCCTTTATTGCAGTCCCTGGCGACGATGATTGACCGCTATGAATACGACAACTGGTATCTGGTTATATGTGGTCAGCCTTCAGACGACGATGACTACATCATTGCTCTTACCAGGTTTGCCGCGCAACTGGGTATTGATGACCGTATTTTTTTCAAATTTGATTTGGCTCCTCAGCAAAGGTATCAGGCCTTTGCGGCTGCCGATGTGTTTGTCGGTATCACGGATTCTGTTCTGGCAGATTGTAATACGTCCGCGGTTGAGGCGATGTCTGCCGGCTTGCCGGTAGTGCTTTCCGATTGGCACGGTTCCCGAGAGTTGATCGAACACGGCAGGGAGGGGTTCCTGGTTCCCACATTGTGGGGGGATGTGGATGGTCTGAATGCACCGTCCGCATTTTATGATCCCGCCAAGGCCGGTTTTGTTCAGGCTCAGTCCGTTGCGGTGGATGTTTCGCAACTGACTCACGCTCTGGCACAGCTGGTTGCCAGCAAAAAGCTGCGCGATAAGATGGGGCGGAGTGGGCAAAAACAATTTAAAAAGTGTTTTGACTGGCCAACCATTGTCGACCATTTCGATAGTCTGGCGGCTCATCTCTTTCCGTGCGTGGATCGATCCGTCCAAGCCACAGGAGAGATACATGCTCTCCACTTTTACCGTGTTTTTTCAGGTTATGCCAGCTCTGGACTGACCGGAAACCAGGTCGTCAAAACCTCCCTGCATGGTCGACAAGTCCTCTCGGGCCAGATACGTGTCATGCAGTATGAAGAGCTGACTCATACTCTGGCTGTTAACTATCTGCCCCAGCTGTTGAAGGCATCTCTTCAGGGACAGAGGGTTGATGATCTTAGAAAGAGCCTTGGCCTGGCGCGTGCGCTGGCAGATATGTTGCTTTTGTGGAGTGTGAAGCACGGTCTGTTAACGACGTTGGCTGAACCGGTATCAGCAACGGGAGATCTTATGCTTCGTTACCGGCGCCGATGCTCTCTTGCACAGGTTCAGGGGCAGAAAAGACTGCTCCAGCGTCTGCAGGTAGCAGGAATAAACGATGTGACTGCTACCAAACCACTGTCTGATAAAGGTTATCGCGGTGTGTGCCTGATTCACTCTGCAGAGGGGCAATCACTGATTTATCGCCCCTTTGATATGCAGCTGGAGATGGCTTTAAGTGCCTCATCGGGATTGTTGTCGTCGATGAATAGCTGGCAGGAACGACCGCTGTTTGAGCTGCATAACATGGTTTATAGCGGGCAGGACCGTTACGGTGCTTATGGTTTCCGCAGTTTTGTTGAGGGTGATGCACTGTCACCGTCTGATGATCTGAGCAGGATGGGGCAGGTGTCTGCTTTTCTGCTGCTGATGGGGATGTCTGATCTGCATGGCAGTAATCTTCTGGCTCACAAGGGGCGTATCTCTCTGATCGATACGGAGATGTGCTGTCAGACAGATATTCTGGAACGGCTGCATCGGGAGTTATGCGACGGCGTTCAGCCTGAAGAGTGGCTGTCGTCCAGTCTGTTTCTGACCAGGATTGAGCTGCTGTGGAACGAGATGCTGGAGCAGGGCTGGCTTCCGGAACCAGAGGATATTGAGACGATTTGTGAGGGTTTTCTGGAAGGGCTTGGGCTTGTGGCTGCCCATGCTGATGAGTGGCAGAACCAGATGTTCGCATTGCTGGATTGCCCGGTTCGTTGTGATCCCGTGCCGTTTAACTCTGCCAGGCCGATTATCGAGCAGCTGGAGAGTTATGATCTGCAAGGCACCGCCACACTCCGGGAATTAAAAGAGGAGCTGCGCCAACAGGCTCGTCGTCAGTTGCGGTTGCTGGCGGTCAATCAAGAGCATGAATATTTGGTTGAAACGCTGGTGGCAAGCTGGATCAGAGGAGAGCACTGTATTCGAAGGGTTCCGTCGGGAGAGTGTGCCAGAGAGGCCGTTGCTGGCATCTCAGAGGCTTTGAAAAACGGTACAGCAGGAGCTGGTTGTGAACAACTGGCCGCCCTCTACCGAGGGTGGCTCATGAGTTGTTGTGGTTACGAATAAAGGCAGGTCAGTGGGGGCCAGGGGAGGATTTCTTGTTGGCATTCTGCTTGAGCTCTAGCAATAGGTTGGAAGCGAGGTTTGCGGCCAGAGTATCTTCACTGGTGGTCAGGGCCAGGAGACAGCGTTCGCTTTCACTGTTTCGACCCAGCATCATCAGCGCCATGCCCATAAAGGCTTTGATCGTGGGGTTCTCAGGTTCCAGCTTCAGAGCCTTCTTTTCAAGAATCTCAAGCGCTTCCTGGTGCTCGTTCATATTCATTTTGTTAAGTGCATTGCCAATATGGGGCAGAACACTGTCCGGACGGGCATGCTCAATGGCTTTGAACAGGTTAGAGGCCTGTGGCGATAAGCCCTCGCTAGTGGCCATAAAACCGATATCTGCAAGAAGTCTGAGAGTTTGTGCGCTAACCATGAGGATCTACCTGATAGAGTTTTTTAGTAATCAGCTGATTTTCTGAATGATGCTCATACCGGTGTCCTTGATGGACTTGACAACACCGCTTTGCAAACTGTACATCAGAGTGAGTTTGTTGATTTCCTGCTGAAATGAAATTAGATCCGCTATGTTACTGGGGTCGAGGTTCTCCATACGATCCTGAACCTGCTTTTCGAATTTGGTTAACTGTTGTCCGAGGCGGTTTGCGGTCTCGTCGAAGCTAAGTTTTTGTTGTTTTGGTGGTTCCATAGTTGCCATATTCAAAATCCTTTTTTATTACGACATAATGTAGGTCTAATGACCATGTGGATGTATTTGTGTCAGTGTATCTTGTTCAACATATGATGTTTGTACCAAGTAAGCTCAATGACCTTGATCGCATCATCGATAGCCCCAATAAGTGCATCCGCACAGGCAAACTCATCAGGGGACAACCCGCTGTTGCGCTTTTTTTTGACTGATTCAAGCTCAACATTGAGTTGGGCAATCAATTCACTCTTGTGCTTTCCATCCTTATCAACAGACAGACGGTCTCCCGTAACTGATAGCGAAATAAACTCATTGTCCGCCATGGCTTCCTTCTCCTCCTCCAATGAAGTATTTAATGCGTTCCCGACCCAGTTTCAGGGTGAGATATTCTAGATTGATACCTTCCAGTATATATCCGTTTTTCAGCTTTGCTCCGCGCAGGTACTTTTCGCCGTTATCCAGAATAACGTAGGGGATTTGCCCCAGACTGATACTCTTGATGTCTAACTGAGGCTGCATAGTGACGAGATCAGTGGCTGGAAGGGTGACATTGACCTCTAGTTTGGGCTGATTTTTATACTTTTCGCGGAAATTCTGAACCACCTCTTTCAGATGGTATCCTTGGGCTGCATCAGTCAGCCGGCCTTGCAGTGCAACCTTGCCAGGGGTTTCAAACAGTCGAATCTGATGGAAGATATTCCTTTCTTTCAACATTGACCGCAGTGTTTTCATTCGTATGGCCTGATACTGGACTTGATCGATGATAGCAATCAGTCCGTGTACCTCCTGCTTAAGCAGCTTACTAATCCGGCTGACCTCTTTTGGCGTGATGGCGTAGCCGTTTAATATCAGCGAACCAGGGGTTGTATCGAGCTCCACAGACATCTGTTTAAAGCCATACCGCTCAAGAACAGAAACGGCTGTTGCCCGCATCTCGTTCATAACAATGGCCTTGAGGCTATAGGGAACCTTTGCCGTATTCAGTGCCTGCTGCAACAGGTTTTTGATGGTGTTGTCGGCGATATAACCGGAGATCATGATAGAGCCATCGGGAAGTTTTTGTAGCTCTATATTCGGAATGTCCATCTGCCTGATGATACGTTCCACTTTGTGGGCTGAGCTAATGGACGGAGCTGCGTTTTCGGGGTCGGTCATCATCCAGAGCCAGATGAATCCACCCACTAAAAAAGACATAAACAGGCCGATGGCTGAGCCACCAACGATCAAAGGATGCTTTTGGCACCAACGCAACAGGTTAACATTCTTTAAGCGCTGACTGAATTTTGACGGTGATGAACGATTGGTGATCTCTTCCGAGTATTCGGGATAGTCAAATGTTTTCAGCTCACCGTCGTCAACCTTGTCATCAACCATGGGAATGTTGGCATCAAATTCAGATTCTTGAGCCGGGCGGGAAGATTCGCCTGGTTCTGATTGATCAGACGTGACCGCTGGAGGCGGTGTCGTTGCCATGGGTGAGCCGCCCAGATTCAGCTCCGGCCAAGGCTGTCCAATCTGGCCAATAGCGAAATAGAGACTGCCGGACATGGCAACAGTATGGGGAGCCAGACTAAATGTCTGTGGTTGAGGCTGTCCGGCAATGTACACATGCCCCCCCTGAGCAAGACAGGTGACCTGTACGCCTTCGGGAGAGACGGACAGCTCAAATTGCCGTTCGGCGAGAGCGCTATCGGTAAGCACGAGATCACACTCATCATGCCGGCCAAGCGTCCATGTGCCGGGATCAAGAGTAATTTCGGCTCCAATGTGGGGGCCGGATAGAATTTTTAGTGCCCAGATATCTGCCATTGTCATTATCCGTAACGTGTTGAAATGGCGACCTTAAGTAACAGTATCGGCTATATCCGGTTACGATCCAGCGTCAACCCGGAATCTCAGCTGTCTTTAATTAGAAAAGGTTATGTGAGAGAGCTGGATATTTCCACTAGCGATAAAAAAGAGTTTTCCAGAAAGTTTTTTTTTGAAAGGAAAAAAGTGAGCATCAATCCCTGTTTCCAGCGCTGTGGGGGGGGCAGTTTCACTGGCGAAAAGTTGTGGTGAGGATTTTTACATTGTGTTTGCAAAAAAACTGCAAAATGAAACAGTCATTGGCTGATTATTGGCTAGGCTGAGGTCTTTCGGTAGAAATGACTTTAGTCTGCTTGGAGAGTCCAATGAAAGTTTTGCTCCGACTGTTTTTTTGCCTGATGTTCGTGGGCGTTGATTCGGTGACAGCCAGTCTGCCTTATCCGATATACGATCCAATGCCACAGCCTTATGGAACCATGCCATCACCTCCGGCACCGGGCTGGAATCCCGCTATTTTACCTTCAAGCCCTCGTTATGAGCATGAATTGGTAGCCAGTGCATGTCAGATTCCGGAGGGAATGTACCGTTATGAATTGGTTCCCGGCAGGGATTTTCCAACCGACATGGCAATCAAAAAAGCCCTGTTAAAATTTCACGTTAACAGGGGAGGGATGGCTATTGTGACCTTGGAGATTTACCCCGAGAAAGCGTCTTTGAGCCTATCGCGACTGCTTGGAGATGAGCCAAGAAGAGAGCTTTACGTTGTTAATAGTTATAACAATATTTCCGATCTGAATCGTTGCAATGGGTACAATATCAATATTGATGCCAATGGGATTGAACTCCATAGCAACAGGCTTAATGTCTCTCTCTTTGGAAATTACGAACTGGGAGAAGGATCCTTGCGCATCAGCGGAGAGATGGAACGCAGGCGTGCAAGTGTCGGATTTGTCCGTGGGTCCACGATGCGAATCACCCTGAGAGATGCTCACTTGTACCGTCAACCCAACTCCAACTAAGCATGAACGCCTGAGTCTATCGCTCAGGCGCTCTTTTTTTGCCTGCTTTTGGCGACGTCTTCGGGGAAGTACTGCTGTAAACGCTCAGGGGCATTATTACTCAGGGTGAGTTTTGCTTCCTTTTTAGTTATGGGTTTGACAGCAATATTTTCCACCCGGAATAAGTGGACTCTGACTGTGAACCAGAACCAGTGGTCGCACTCCGTCAGACTTAGCACTTTAAAACTCTGAGTGAAAGCAGGAAAAAAAGGGACAACACTGTTGGGTATCCGGGTTTTAAGGATCGGCTGGGACGATCGGCCAAAGTAGCTGACGTTGCCAATCACTTCGTGAATCTGTTCAAACGCCGTTCCTGCAGCCTGATCAGCCATGTAGTCAGTAATGCGGTCTGCAACATAGAGAACGGCTCCGGTGGCTGCGAAAAATAAAAGTTCCATTGTTCCCTCATCAGGCGATGCTTATCGTCGCGCTCCCATAAAAGAAGCAGCCGTTGGTAAAAGTATGGCTGAGGATTCCAGCGTCATCTTTTCCCAGGCCACCAGTGTGCCTGCATGGTTTTTGCGAGAGCCGTGGCGGTCCCTTCGCCCTTCAATAGGGAGACCAGTTCGAGGGCAAACTCAAATGCAGTGCCTGGACCCTGGCTGGTGATGATCTTCTCAGACTCATCACAGACAACAGTCTTTTTTGGGTCTTCTTCCGGTCGGGGAATAGCCGATAAAAAAGTCGGATAACAGGTCGCTTTGGCGTTATTGATAAGGTTGTGATGGCTGAGAACAACAGCGGGTGCGGCACAGATGGCAGCAATCCAGCGATGTTCCCGTTTTTGTGCTTTCAGTATCTCGGTTAGATGAGAACTCTCCCGGAGATTCTCTGCGCCTGTTACACCTCCGGGCAGGGCGATCAGATCCCAATTTTGCTCCGTACATTCAGTAATTACGGTATCTGTGTTGATCTGTATGTTGCGAGAGCCTGTCACGAGAGTGTGTTCATGGCACGAGGCGACGGTCACCTCGCACTCGGCCCGGCGCAAAACATCAATGATGGTGATGGCTTCAATCTCTTCAGTGCCATTGGCGATAGGCACTAATACGAGTCTGGTCATGAGGCTGCTTCCTCGTAAATCACGTTGAGAGCAAGGATAGCTCTAACTGACAGGAAGCATTTTCTCTATCACTTATTGTCTGAATCCTGCGTGATATCATGATTATAGAGTTCGGCCTTTTCGTCTTGTTCCTCCTTCAGGGTCAGGCAGACCAGCAGAGCAGCCATTACGCAGGAGCCGATCAGAACCATGAAACCTCCCCCCCAACCAAAATTGTCGACGATCATCCCCATGGCGATGTTGGCAAACATAGCTCCGCCAAGGTAACCAAACAACCCGGTCAGCCCGGTAGCCGTTCCTGCCGCTTTTTTGGGCGCCATATCCAGCGCTTGAACGCCGATGAGAACCACGGGGCCGTAAATCAGGAAGCCGATCACTATCAGGCAGGCAATATCAATGCCCGGGTTACCCGGAGGATTTTGCCAGTAGACGAAAACCGCCAGACCGACCAGCAGCATAAAGATGATATTAATGGGCGCACGTCGACCGTTGAACACCTTGTCGCTCAGCCAGCCGGTCATCAGGATGCCGGGAATTCCGGCGAACTCGTAGGCGAAGTAAGCCCAGCCGGTTTGACTCATGGAGAAGTGTTTTACCTCTTCCAGATAGGTCGGAGCCCAGTCCAGAACGCCGTAGCGCACCAGATAGACAAAAATATTGGCGAAGGCGAGATACCAGAGCAGTTTGTTGTTCAGAACATGCTCAAAGAGGATCTCTCTGGCAGACATCTCCTGCTCATGTTGCTGAGAGTAAGACTTGTGATACTCCCCGGTCCAATCTTCGATACTGGGCAGTCCGCAGGACTGCGGCGTATCCCGCACCAGAAACCAGGTGACCAGCGCCAGCCCAAGAGCGATATAGCCGTGTAGATAAATTTTGCTATGCCAGTCCTGGAACAGAAAAATAGCCAATATTGCCAGAGGGCCTACCAGTCCGGCACCGACATTGTGGGCAGTATTCCAGATCGCCATTTTCACGCCCCGTTCCCGGATGGTGAACCAGTGCGCCATAACCCGTACACAACAGGGATAGCCAATACCCTGAAACCAGCCGCTCAGACAGAGCAAAACGAACATGCTGGTAATACTGCTGGTGGCGATATCCGCAGTGCCCATAAATATAGTGATAATGGAACTGACGCTCAGACCGAGCACAATAAATTTACGGGCATCACTGCGATCAGAGACATTGCCCATCAGGAATTTACTCAAACCGTAGGCCAGAGAGACACCGGAGAGGGCGAAGCCAAGCTGGGATTTTGTGTAACCGAGGGCGAGCAGATCTGGCATCGCCAGAGAGAAATTTTTACGAATCAGGTAGTAGGCGGCATAACCGATGAAGATCCCTATCATCATTTGCCAGCGCATACGTTTGTAAGCCTGATCAATTTGCCCTTCGGGCAGCGGGGGAATATGTGCAGGTGGTCTCAGAAAGTCTCTCTGTAACGGCATTGGTGCACACTCCCGATTATCGATTCTGTTTTGCCAGGCAATTCCAGACCAGAATCGGGGAAGCGGCAAGTTTTACCGAATAGTACGTAAAGCTTCGCCCTGGGCGGGGAGTGTCAGTTTTTATGGGATTTTTATCGATTGGATCAGGCGGCGGGATCAGGCATCCGGTGGTGAATATTTTCTATCTCCCTCAGGAGGTTATCGCTGAGTTTCAGGGCAATGGAATCGATATTGTCCTTTAGCTGCGCCATCGTGGTGGCACCGATAATCGTGCTGGACATAAAACGCCGACTGCTGACGTAGGCAAGTGCCATCTGAGCGGGATCGAGATGGTTGTCCCGCGCCAGTTCCACGTAAGCTTGCGTGGCCCTCTCAACCGCTGTTGAGCTGTAGCGCTGGAAGCGGGAGAAGAGGGTCAGACGTGCTCCCTCCGGGCGGGCACCGTTCAGATATTTGCCGCTTAATGCACCCATTGCCAGTGGCGAATAGGCCAGTAGTCCAACATCTTCACGGTGAGCCACTTCTGCCAGAGCCATTTCAAAGCTGCGAAGCAGCAGGTTGTAAGGATTCTGGAGGGAGACAATCCGTGGCCAGCCCCTCTCTTTGGCTATTTGCAGGAATTGCATCACTCCCCAGGGCGTCTCATTGGAGAGACCGATGTGACGAATCTTTCCGGAAGTGACCAGTTCATCCAAAACCCCCAGCGTCTCTTCGATCGGCGTGAACGGTTCGTTGTCATCGTGAACAAACCCCCGCTGACCGAACCTGTTAGTGTTACGATCGGGCCAATGCAGTTGATAGAGATCGATGTAATCGGTCTGCAGCCGACGCAGGCTCCCCTCAAGTGCTGACGTGATGTGCTTCCTGTTAAAGCGGCGGCCGCCATCCATATAAAGTAGGCCCGGGCCGCTGATTTTCGTGGCGATGACAACATCATCCCGCTTGCCACGCGCCTTCAGCCAATGACCGATAATGGTCTCGGTCTGGGTGTAGGTCTCCTCTTTTGGCGGAACCGGATACAATTCGGCCGTATCGAGAAAATTGATTCCCCGTTCCCAGGCGTAATCCAACTGGGAAAAAGCCTCCTGTTGGGTGTTTTGCTCTCCCCATGTCATGGTTCCCAGGCCGATCAGACTGACATAGGTATTTGTACGACCCAGCGTGCGGTATTCCATAAGTGTGTATCTTTATGTTGTGTGAGGTTATGAACAAACACCGCTTATTATGGCTGTTTTTCGCATACTGGTTACAGAGTGGAATGGTTTTCATGGGCGGATGATACGGTTTTTATCACGATTTAATCCTGCTTTATCCCGAATCAAGAGTTTTTTATGAGAGCTAAAAAGTTTTTATAAGAGCTAAAGAGTTTTTATGAGAGCTAAAGGCTTCCCATATAAATTTGACTCGCTATAATAGCCGGCTTCGTTTCCCGCGAATGAGTGCCCAATGTTTGTTGCCGAGCCTGACGGCCGTTATCGAGCCTGGTGCGGATCAACAGGGTAGGCGGATTAAAACCATCTCGCATGGCGAGCATTGAGGCGATAGGAATTAGATGAAAACCTTTAGCGCTAAAGCAGAAACCGCACGGCGTGACTGGTACGTCGTAGATGCGGAAGGCAAAACTCTGGGCCGTCTGGCTTCTGAGATTGCAACTCGTCTGCGCGGCAAGCACAAGCCAGAATATACTCCACACGTGGACACTGGCGACTACATCGTAGTTGTAAACGCAGAGAAAGTTCGTGTGACCGGTAACAAGGCATCTGACAAGATGTACTACCGTCACTCTGAGTTCCCTGGTGGTATCAAATCCATGAGCTTTGACAAGCTGATTGCCCACAAGCCTGAGCGTGTTATCGAGCTGGCTGTGAAGGGCATGATGCCCCGCAATCCTCTGGGCCGCGCTATGCAGCAGAAGCTGAAAGTGTACGCAGGTACCGAGCATCCGCACGCTGCACAGCAGCCTCAGCAACTGGATATCTAAGGGGGATTATTATGTCTGTTACTCAGAACTACGGAACTGGTCGCCGCAAGAACTCTGCCGCACGTGTTTTCATGCGTGCCGGTACTGGCAGCATCAGCATTAACGGCCGTACCCTGCAGGAATATTTCGGTCGCGAAACTTCCCGCATGGTTGTTATGCAGCCGCTGGAACTGGTTGAGATGACTGAAAAGTTTGACCTGCACATCACCGTTAAAGGTGGTGGTGACTCCGGTCAGGCTGGCGCAATCCGTCACGGTATCACCCGTGCACTGATGAGCTACGACGAGACTCTGCGCGGTGTCCTGCGTAAAGCTGGTTACGTGACTCGTGACGCGCGTATGGTTGAACGTAAGAAGGTTGGTCTGCACAAAGCGCGTAAGCGTCCGCAGTACTCCAAGCGTTAAGACCTGCTTGCTTATACCTTCGGGTATATCGAGTAAAAAACGCCCTGCCTTTGGCAGGGCGTTTTTTTATGACATTTTTTACTCAGGCCAATTCTGTTTTTGTCTTTATAGCATGACACCTGTCTGTCCAGCGGTTGTCTCCTATCAATCCGAACAGATAATCACTGTTTGATACCATAAATGTTCTGTATCAGCTTTCCCCAATCCTTACCCATTGGCCAGGCCTTGATGTTTAACTGGCCCCCCATCCCAACGCCAGCGCGCATGCCACGGGTAAAGTCGAGGCCTATCTGATCAATCCAGTCGCCCATCGTTTGTACTCTACCCACAACAAGTATACCCAGACTGATTGAAGCCGTCGGCGAAAAAGAGAGTGAATGTCTCGTGCCGATTTCGTTATGATTACCTTTGATCAAGCCCAGAAAGGGATAATTTGCGTATCTGAGCCCTATTTCACATTCTATGCCTGGGCGTAACTCAAGCCAGTTATCACCCATCGTGTTATGGCAATATGCGGCAGACAGTGAGAGTGTGCCTCCGACAATGTAGCTGAGTATTCCAGAGATTGGGTGTGTATTCAGATACCCTCCAAACTGTGAGCAATTTGCAGTGAGATTGAGGAATCCACGAAATAATTCTTTGGTTTCCACACGCGCTGTATTCAGAAGGGATATTTTATTCGTGTAAGTGTTGGCATCTTCTTTCGGTGCGTATGCGAGCATTTCCCTGTATCCAAAACAGGTTTTTAAGTCCTCATTCGTGACTTCTTTTTTACCCAGTGACCTTTCGAAAATGTCGGCAAGATTCTGGAGTGTTTCAAGCTCCCCTTTCTGCGAATGAATAATCTATGATGTGCATGTCAAAAAAGTATTGATGCTTTCGGCAGCAACAGTTGATGAAAAACCAGATAACAAGTAGGTAGCCAGCAACCAGGATGGCACCGATTTTTGGAGTACGGACATGTGATCTCTCTGTTCTAATTTATTTAACAGGCATCAGGATAGACGGAAGAAAATAAAAAAAAGTAAGTGTTTAAAAATCGTAACTGCTCATAATTGCTCTGGCAAATGAGACGCCTCCTCCCCGGAAGCCCAGTATTTCCGGGAGTTACGGTTTCAAAAGTGCAGATTTGCCAGTTAAAAATGAGCAGTTACTAAAAATCATTGGTAAGGCTGGATTAATACAATAAGTGCTATGTATCAGTTTTTCCCAATCCTTGCCCATTGGTCAGACCTTGATGTTTAACTGATCCCCTACCCCAATACCAAAGCGCAGGCCATAGGTAAAGTCGGCGCCTGGCTGATCAATCCGGCCGCCATCACGGAAATTTCTGCAGAGTCCACTACACTCCAAAGCTCACAGTTACTACAACCGGTCGCCGCTTACCCCTATGAAGTTTGTCACTCGACACAAGCCCATCATCATCACCTGCACCGGTGCCGTTGCCGAATGGCTGGAATTTTCCGCTTACCTGTACCTGGCTCCCCGATTGGCTCACCTGTTCTTTCCTGAACAGGCATCGGCGGCGGGGCTGGTGTCCGTGTTCGGTCTGTTTGCTATCGCCTACGTGACCCGTCCTGTTGGTGGCTTTATCTTTGGCTACCTTGGCGATCGTTTTGGTCGCCGTATGACATTAATGCTCTCTGTCCTGATCATGGCCTTGGCCACGACCGGGATCGGTCTTCTGCCCACCTGGGAGCAGATCGGTATCTGGGCACCGATTCTGCTGCTGTCCTGTCGAGTCATGCAGGGTGTAGCCGTCGCCGGTGAATTTACAAACGCTGCCGTTTTCATGATTGAACAGAGTCGCGGCAATCCCTGTCTGGCCGGCTCCTGGGCCAACTGGGGCGCCAATCTTGGCGTTGCCCTGGGAGCACTGGTTACAGCACTGGTCAGCTTGCCATCCATGCCAGACTGGGCCTGGCGGATACCGTTCCTCCTGAGCTGTACCACCAGTCTGTTGGCGCTGTTGATCCGCCGAAAATTAATAGAGTCCCCTGCTTTCGACACAGCTGCAGCACACAAGCTGTCGCCCCGCACCGTACTGACAGAACTTATCATCGGGCACAAACGCAACAGCCTCATCGTAATACTCATAGGGGCCTATGCCGGAGTAACGCTTTATGTGGGCAACATGTTCTGGTGCAGCCATGTAGTCAGCCATGGCTACTTTACGGCCAGTCAGGCTAATGTGATTGCGTCTGTCGATATGGGTGTTGAATTTTTGATCTTGCCCCTGATGGCGATAGTGGCTCATCGGACAGGCATCAGAAAAGTGATGATTGCAGGTCTGATAGTGACAGCGTTCGGCGCACTGTTGAATTTCTACCTGGCCGCACAGGGCAGTATGCTGGTTAGCATGTTGACGATGGCGCTGTTCGCCACCGGTGTCGCTACCTTTGAAGCCCCAATGTTCAAACTGTTGTTTGACCTCTTCCCAGCCCGGATTCGCTGTACCGGTATCGCCCTGGCCTGGGCAATAGGCCAAAGCCTGTTCTCCAGCCCATCACCGATGCTGGCGCAGAGGCTCAGCGAACACTATGGCTGGCTGGGCGGAGTAATCTGTATCCTGCTGGTTTGCGGTGTCGCACTGGCGGCTATTTGGGGCTATAGCAAAAATCAATGATGCATCGGCAAGCTCTATCAAGAGAAACAAGAAGAGAAACAAGAAGAGAAACAAGAAGAGAAACAAGGGCGCCCAGTGAGGATTTTGGCGTTTTTGCCCGATCCTTTTTGAGTTTTTGTGTTTAATCATTGGGTGTCCTTGTTTATCTCTTTCTGTGACGGGTACTACGTCTGGTAGGTTGCCTTTTTCATTATTTGTTTTACTATCCTTTTTTCTATTATCAGAGGTTGTTTTTTAGGCTTCATGCGCTTGTGAGACTTGTGTCTGTTGTAATTCCTCGTTACGTGATAAATTGATTTTTTTGAAAGTATCGTTCATTTTATCAAGAGCATGCTGAAACGTATTTTTTTGTTTTTGTTTTTGTTTTTGTT
>SAMEA5043665__coassemble_118_pt1 | contig 25565 bp, 28 predicted proteins | sample SAMEA5043665__metabat2_low_PE_004 | metagenome-assembled genome bin SAMEA5043665 (sample SAMEA5043665) | Gadus morhua | reverse complement strand
GTAACGGCTACGTAACGGCTACGGTAATAACTACAGTGACGGCCATAACTGCCTCGACTCTCGAGGACTTTCCCTTCGCACCATTTTTTCGGCAGGGGGATACTACAACTCAAGCCGGTAACCCTCTTCTTTTCAACAAGGCGTTATCAACACGCCAGTACTCAGTTTAGTTGGATTGGACGGTAAGTGGTGGAAGGTTAAGGAGATGCGACACCCTGCGCCCCGGAGAGGCGCAGCACGTTCAATCCCGGGCCTCATCCTCAGGCCAGGCGCTCATTTTCTCAAGAATAATGCGCATCTCGGCCTCGCTGGTGAAGGGGATATGGATAAAACCACCGCCCGCCATTTTGGTGCTGGCGCGGATGGCAATGGGGGCCCCAAACTGTCGGGAGACCAGCTCCTCCAGCCGTCTCAGGTTGGCCTCTTTGGTGTGGCGAACCACCGGTTTTTTCTTGTTATTCAGAGCCTGAACTTCAGCCTCCAGTCGACGCACGGACCAGTCCATGCGAACACACTTTCGAGCCAGCTCCCGACAGGCGATGACCGAGGTTATCGAATCATCCAGCCCCGCCAGCGCTTTGCCGTGTCCCTGAGAGAGTTTGCCGCTGCGCAGCAGATCCCTGATGCCAATATCAAGCTTCAGCAGACGTACAGCGTTGGCAATATAGACCCGGCTTTTACCCAGACTGACCGCCACCTCCTGCTGCTTCATACCTCTATCGAGCATGGACTGAAAGCCCTGCGCCTCCTCAATCGGGTTGAGATCCGCCCGCTGCAGGTTTTCGACCACGGTGATCACATGGCACTGGTCATCGTCAAACTGACCATAAATAGCCAGTACCGCATCAAGACCGGCCAGCAGGGAGGCACGAATACGCCGTTCACCGGCCAGGATCTCATAGCGTCCGTCGTGTTTTGCCCGCAGGATCACCGGCTGAATATTACCTCCGGTCTGCCGGATCGAGTCTGCCAACTCCTGAATCTTGTGCTCATCAAAGTCCTGGCGGGGCTGAAAACGACCCCGGTCACAGAGATCGATGGGAATACGTCCATGTTCTATTGCCGTATCACTGAATAGCCGGGCGGCGGTCTTGCCAGTAAACAGCCTTTCCGACACCGGTTTTTCAGCTTGTTTTTCGGATGGGTGCTCAGATGGGTGCTCAGATGGGTGCTCAGATGGGGAGGAAGCGGGCGGGGAGGCATCTGCCATATTGGTTCTCCGGAAAAATTTCACTGGCCATTTTTTACTATGGACATACCGCCCCCCTGTTTTCATCGTTCGGGGTGAGCGGTCTATTATGGTGGACCGTCTTTTTCACACACACAGAGTGTTATAGAATGCACATTTTCAGGATTGTCATGAAAAATATATTACTGATTTTTCTCGCTCTTTGCTCCTCTTACACGACCGCGGATACTCAGGCTGAGCTGCTCAAAAAATACAAACCTTCCACACCGAACCATGATGCCTACTTTGGCGCGTTGTGTTCAGTGCAGTACACCTACCACACCGCGGATAACGACAATAAAAGAAAGATCTGTTACTTCAATGCCCTGCTGGCCATGCAGGTCGAGGAGATGTTCATCACCAGGGACCAGAAGGTCAGTGACACTATTCGTGAATCCATAAGTCTTGGCTACAAAATAGTGCACGAATCCTCCCATCCCAATCTTGATGAACTGAAAAAGGTCTGTGATCTCTACGGGGACAGTACAGACAGTTACTACATCTACGCAAAGTACTGCCCGTGAAAAAATCCTCACTTCCGGGTGGTCTGTATCTGACGGGGTGTTGTAGCTATTGGGCTACCGGGAGCGGAAGAACAAGTGACAGAAAATTTTGAACGTTTGCAAGGTCGTTATTATGGAAAACACCCATAAGTACATCTTTGTAAGTTTCGCTCGGCATCATGCTACTCATTAACAGCCAAAACCAGAATACGTTAAACACCCCTGGTGTCATAATGCTTGCCAACCTCATTTCGAGGTTGACAGGGATAGAAAGAATGGCAACCAGAAGGAAAAACAGCAAGCGACTTATCTCCCGTTGCGACTTCTAGAAACATCACCCCATATTTTGACGTATACGCTCACCAAAAAACGCCAGAAAGGTGCATAATGCTCTGGTTTTGTGCTGTTCGGCCCGGGTCACCAGATAAAAAGAGGATATATGCCGGATCTCATCGTCCAAAAGAGGTTTGAGCTCCCTGCGCTCCAGCCAGCGTTCGGCGTAATGGCGTGGCAGAAACCCGATATAGCGACCGGTCATGATCAGAAGAGCCTCAGCTTCCATATTATCGACGATGGCGGCTGGTCGAGTATTGCCAATCAGCTTGAGATCGGTCTCATGCTCATAACCGTGTGCAACGATCTGACTGTTCCGCAGGTCGTTTCTGGAAACATTATGCTTGTCGTATAAAGGGTGGCCTATTCCGCAGTAGATACTGTGGTGTTCATCAAAAAGCTTTTCGTACAACAACCCCTGAACCTTAACCGGAAACGGCCCGATGGCGGCGTGAAGACGTCCATCCAGTACCTGTTTTTTCAGTGTGTGGGGCGGCAATATTTCGATATCGATGCGCACATTTTCCGCCATGCGATTGAACTCCCGAATGGCAGAAACAAAACGGAAATCTGTATTACTGATGGTGTTATCAATCAAGCCCAGGCGCAGCTCTCCGCGCAGTATTCCGGACAGGTCATCAGTCTCCTGACGAAAGGTTTCGACCGAAGCCAGCAGCCGCTGGGCAGCGACATAAACACTCTCTCCAGACTCCGTCAGTCGAAAGCCACTGCGCCCCCGCTGGCATAATCGCAGCCCCAACCGGGTCTCCAGACGACCGATATATTCACTGATCGTCGGCTGGCTGATGTTTAACACCGACTGGGCGGCGGAGAAACCACCACAGTCCACGATGGTCACAAATATTCTCAGCATGCGTAGATCGGCGTCTTGAACCTGTTTCATGAATGGCCTGCTCTCTCTGTTCTCTCATTGTTATCTCAGGAGCTTCAGTTCGGTTTTTTACGATCTGAGTTTTGATAAAGCAGGATTTTATCGATGGAATCGAGCCATTACATTGACCTGGCATTCAATGAATACCGCATTCACAGCAAGTAAGGTGGGTTGTAGTGGAAAATAATGGTTATGAAGCGGGTCGCCTGAACCTGCCATTTGTCGGACACTGTACGTTTGCCAAAGCCCCGATCTGTATGGACTGGGAAAACATTAATGCCGATGTGGCTGTTTTGGGTGTTCCGAATGATATGGGAACTCAGTGGCGTTCCGGTGCCCGCTTTGGACCACGCTCAGTCCGGGAAGCCTCAACGCTGTTCTCCTTTGGTCATTCCGGCGCCTACGATCATGAGGACGATGTCCTCTATCTGACCGAAGACGATGTTCGTATTGTTGATCTGGGTGATGCCGATATTGTGCACACCGATATGAAGCAAAGTCATGCCAATACCGAGTGGGCGGTGCGTAAAATTCTGGCTTCTGGCGCCATGCCGCTGGTGATCGGTGGTGACCACTCAATTACCACACCGGTCTTGCGGGCGTTCAGTGATCACGGCCCGATCCATGTGATTCACTTTGATGCCCATCTGGATTTTGTCGATGAACGTCACGGGGTGCGGGAGGGCCATGGCAATCCGATCCGTCGTGCTTCCGAGATGGCCCATGTCACCAGTATGACCCAGATGGGTATTAGAAATGTGTCGTCTTCCAATCGGTCTGACTTTGATGCCGCCCGGGAAGCCGGTTCCGACATACTCTCTGTACGACAGGTGCGCCAGCTGGGGGTAGAAGGGGTTCTGGATCGTATCCCTCAAGGTAAGGACTATTACATCACCATCGATATAGACGGCTTCGATCCTTCCATTGCTCCCGGTACCGGCACGCCCAGCCATGGCGGTTTTCAGTACTACGAAGTGGTGGAGATTATTCAGGCTCTGGCCGAACGCAGCAGAGGCCGGATTGTCGGTATGGATCTGGTGGAGGTCGCACCGGCTTACGATCCAACGGCCTCCACCTCTATTCTGGCTGCACAGGTGTTAATGAATAGTATTGGATTTATTTTTCACGCCAGAAATAGCTGATAAAAAAGAGGCTGGCGACAATTGTCGCCAGCCTCTTTTTTATACACTTCCCCATCATGTGTCATACCGGTATTTCTGAACAGCGTGACTATACCCGATCTATCGCCAGCATGGCGCTAAATGCAAAGAAAATACTGCCTGAGAGAAAGTTAAGTCTGCGGGCATTTTTAAGATTGGTTAAAAAGCGCTTACAAACCTGCGACAGGAGAATAATAACGATAAACCATGATGAAACCACAGTCGCATGTATTGCGCCCAGCAATAAGCTATCTGAGAGTGCGGTCTCCGGATTCACAAACTGTGGAAATATAGAGAGATAAAACAGTACAATTTTTGGATTAAGACAGTTGGTCAAAAATCCTTTAAAAAAGTTACTTACTAAACCATTTGCCGGATTATTGTTCACCTTATCGTTGACGGAAACAGCAACAGAGTGGAGATTTAATCCTGATTTGATATTACTGAATCCCAACCAGAGCAGATAAACAATACCAGCCCACTGTAACACTGCAAAAGCGGCGCTGGATTTTGCTATCAGCAGACTTAATCCAAGCGCTGAAATCAGTGCATGACCAATAAAGCCAAGCGCAACGCCCATGACATTGGATAAAGCCATCAAACGATTCCGGGATAATGCTGTAGCCAACACCAGCAGTACGTTGGGCCCTGGAATAATTGCCATTAAAAATACAATACCCGTGAAGGTCGACAACAGTTGAAGTGTCATAATAGCCCCGAAAGTCTAGCTGGATTAATACAATAAGTGCAATCGACTGATCTTCCCTGTGCGAGCCAGCTGCTGGTACATTTTGTAGCTCTCACACTCAGAAATGGAAGTCAGGAATGAGTACACAAACCCGACAATACAAACAGCTGACTCTGGGGCAACGTTATCAGATTCAGGCTCTCCATGGAAAAGGTCATTTGCAGAAAGAGATCGCAGAAACCGTGGGGATCAGTTGCACTTATTGCTTGAATCCAACCCTCTCTGCCTGGTTCTCACTCTCTAATAAAAACCTGCCGATACGCTTGTGGTATTGATCACGCTCGCCATTGAAATTGTTATGATCGGCTTTTAACAGGGAGATATGGTTTGTTGGCGCACTGTTTGTAGCTTTAATCGCCTCATACTGTTTAATTCCCAAATATTCTCGAACAACCTCATCCTTCCCTCTGGTAATAACCAGCGTGGGAACCTGAACTTTACTCACAAAACTCTCGGTCTCCAGAGTGTTACCAAATAGCTTCCTGGCAAAAAAAGAGAGCCCCGGGATTGGGACTATTGAAGCGGCAATATCGGCAACACTTGCGAAAGGTGCATCTAAAATCAACCCATCACTCATGTACTGTGCGGCCCAATATGTAGCCATAGCGGTGCCTATTGATCGTCCCAAAAGAAAAACATGGTCGTCTTTATAAGCGCCGTCCTGAAGCCACTCACTCCACATCTTTATCATATTTTCCAAAACGAACGATTGGGGCAAACCTTCGCTGGAATCAAACCCCGGATATTCAACAGCAAGCACCGCCCACCGGTCTGGGCTGAAATTATTATGTCTGGAAAGTTCTTTAAATAGGTCAGATGCCGTATACACAACCTGAGCAGCATGCTCGGCATTACCGTGAAACCAGACCAGCAACTTAGTCGTCACCTTGTTTTTGTTCTGGGTTCCCTGATGATAAGGTTTTAACAGACACCCCTTGTATACCAGACCATTCTTGCCAGAAGGGGCTGTTTGAACATGATGTAACGTAAAATTATCACCGATTATTGTCCCCTCTACCAAATAAGACGATTTAATAAACAAGCCAGGGAAAATAAATTTTGTAATTTGTTCTGCACCCAATCCCCGACCGTGCCCAAGCGTTTCCCGAGAGCGCGCTTCCACAGAAGCAAACCATGACGTAATAGAAGAGCGCCATCCCTTTCTGGAGGTGGCAGGCGGCATAGAAGAAGAGGGATCCTCTGCCATGGCGAAGGGGAAACACAGCAGACAAAAGAGAAGCATCACCCATGGATGCCAACACTGTCTGTTACAAATACCTGAAAACATCATCTGGAGACCTGCTTCGTAAGAAAACCCCCAGACAACTTAGGACAAGCAGCGCAAAATGTCTCAAAGAGCGGTCGCTAAAAGGCTGACCGCCCTGTTTGATCAGATCAGCCGATTGCGGCAACAGGATCCGGATAACGGAAGGTATAATCCAAGCGTTCGGTCAGCTTGTCACAGTTCACCAAACGATAGGGCTTGGGTTCATCAGAAAACTGCGGCAGAGCAATGCCCGCAACTTCGCAAGCTTGGGTATAGAACGCCCGTCGTGTGGGATGTTGCGGTGCGGACACATTAAACACCTCACCAATGATGTTATGGCGAATGATCTCATGGACAACACCGGCAACATCATCCTGATGCACCATATTGACCGGATCATTGGCACCCGCCATCGGTTGACCTGAGAAATAGGTGCCCGCATTATGCCCTTCACCCATCAGTCCGGTCAGCCGCAAAATGGTGGTACGCTCTGGCATCGATGACGCAACAGCCTGCTCAACCTCCCGCCAGTCCAGCCCCATAAAGGAGGAATTACCCGGCTCCACATCATCTTCCCGCACCTCGCCATTGTTCGATGGATAGATAAAGGTGGCACCGGTAAAGATCAGCTGCTGCACACCACCTTCGGCAGCTGCGCGGGAGATAGCCTGCAACTGTTCGATATAAGTAAGGCTGCGCTCACCCTCTTTTGGCGATGATGGCGGCAGGGTCACTATCAAAATATCGGTATTGAAGAACCTCCCCGCGCTTTCGAAAAAGCTACCATCAAGGCGCAACTCTACCGGACAGATGCCTTCTGCCTTCAAGCTGTCAAAACGTGCGACAGTCGTGGTCGAACCAGAGACATGGAAACCGGCTTGCGCCAGCTCCCGGCCAATGGCGGTGCCCGTCCGTCCACATCCGAGAATGCTGACGCTTTTTGTGGAACCGGTCATGCGGCTTGACTCTCGTTGACCAGCATCTTCATCTCTTCAAACTTTTCCAGCTGCTCAGCAAGGAAGGTCTTGTCCTTGTTCCGACGCAGGTAGACTTTGAATACCGGCTTGTCGTCTTTGGTGAAGAACTGAATAGAGCGGGTGTCCACACCGTGGAAAGGCTTGGCAACCATCGCAATGGTACCGAAGTTGTCCATCTTCAGATGGCCCTTCATCGGTGAGTTGCGGTCACTCATGTTGTAGTAACCGAACTTGTAACCCCCTTTCGGAAACGGAGTCACCATCTCGAAAATATGACCACAGACGTCCATCACCAGCAGAATATCGCCCAGCTCACGCAGCTTCAGAAATACCTCTTCAACCGGAACATTGCTCAGCAGGGTAACCATCTCTGCCGGCATATCACGGATAACCTGAGCTTCCGGAATGTTCAGCTTGCCAGCAACATCGGCAGGCGTCTGACCGGGGTTTTCAGCAAACAGGGCGGTAATCTGTTCTTTTATAGGGTTCATGGCAAAAATCTCTGTTGAAAACTGGGTTCAGGCGGCCTGACCAGGCTGTTGGCCGTTCAGGGGATAACGCTCAAGGTAGTTGTTCAGCGCCTGGTTCATATTGACGTTCCAGAACTGACCGGCCAGGGTCAAAGTCAGACTGTTGTCGTCCAGCACGGCCAGACCGTTGTTCTGCCAGGCTTCAAACAATGGACGACAATGGCTAACAATATCTCCACCCATATCACTATTCATTGTGGTCGCAGCCAGCTGAGCCAGATCCAGACGACCAAGGTCAAATCCTGCGCCCAACACCCGGCTCAGGGCCAGTTGGGGATCGGCGGCCATCATACCCATAATCGGCTTTTGACCGGCCGCCACCATGGCATGGTAAGGCTCCAGCGCCCGGTGCAGCATAACGCTGTGACCGTTGACTTTGCCGCCGGCACCGCAGCCAAACGGAATCATTTCACAACCGGCCTTGGTGTGATGATTGTAGATATTGCGCTCACGCACTTTACCTTCGGCATCCGGGCGACCCCAGTGGCTGAGACTGAGACGATCCCAGCCGTTAGCCTGCATGGTCTCCACACCCATCTGGTACAGACCGGCCTTAAACGGCGTATCACCCGGTGCTGGCATGGAGCCCTTGGCGATAGATTGAGCCATACGGGTCTGACCCATAACGATCAACTGGTAGAGATCGGCACCGTGGATACCGGTCTGGTTGATCAGCTCCAGATCTTTCAGCCAGTGCTCTTCGGTCTGCCATGGCAGGCCAAAGATCATATCGACGACAGTGGTTACGCCTTGCTGTTTGGCCAGATGTTCCAGACGCTCAAGCAGCACTTCCTGCGGGTCGATTCGGCTCATCTTGCGACGGATAAAAGTATCAAAGGTCTGCAGACCCAAAGAGAAGCGGTTGAAACCGGCCTCGATACAGGCCTGGATTTTGGTGTCGTCCAGTCCGGTAAAGCGGGATTCAAACGTCATCTCCACACCGTCAGCCAGCGGCAGGTGCTTTTTAATAGCATCACCCAGACGGATGATCTGCTCAGGGGTCAGATCGGTCGGGGTACCGCCACCAAAATAGACGGCACTCAGTGGCTGGCTTTGTACCCAGGCCATCTGACCGGTCTGAATAATTTCCTGTTCCAGTGAGTCGACAAAGCGGGCGATCTCCTGCTCTTTCGAGGTGTTCTGGAAGAAGCCACAGTAGGAGCAGTGGGTTTTGCAGAACGGAATATGGAAGTAGGCCAGTCGGGTTTCCGGTGTTGTGACTGGCTGCTGTCCACGCCAGACCCGATGGGTCTCTTCAGGCGACAGTGGGCCGTTACTACCGCGCCCGGCGTGGGCGCTGGTTTTGGCAACAAAAGCGTGGCGCAGAGGATCCGGGCAGTGGTGACCGGTCAGGTCGGTATCCAGTTGAAAAGTCATGCTATCGCTCAATCAAATAAGGGGCAAAAATCAGAATACGTAGTTGACGCTGACGCCGAAGTTGCGGCCAGGTTGGCTGTACCGTTGAAACTCTGTCCGGTTAGTGGTCATACCACGCACATCTTCCCAGCGGGTGTACTTCTTGTCGGTCAGGTTATAAAGTCCAGCACGTACGGTCAGCTGTTCTGAGACATGGTAATAGCCGCTCATATCCACCAGTCCGTAACCGGAAGTATCAACCAGCTCGGCGCTATTTTCGCTATTGTCGATGTCGGAGCGGCTCTTGCCTTGAACCATGGTAAAGGCCAGCTCACCACCCCAAGTTTCAGAGATATCGTCATAACCAAGACCGATCACACCTTTCAGCGGAGCAATACTGTTCAGCGGCTTCTTGCTGTCTTCATCTTCACCTTCGGCGTAGGCGGCAGCAAAACGAAGGCTGGTGCCCACCGGAGCATTGATAGCTTCGTCCAACCATAGCTGGCCGCGCAGCTCCAGCCCCTTAATGGTCGCATGTCCGATATTCTGGTAAGTGGTGACACCATAGGGATAAGTGGGATCATTGTAATGGGTGGTGCTTTCAATAAAGTCATCGTAACTGTTATAGAAGGCTGTGATCTCATAACTACCCAGGCGACCTTCGCCCCGCAAACCTATCTCCCAGGAGTCGCTCTCTTCCGGCCTTAAATTAGGGTTGGCTTCCTGCATATAGGAGCCCCCATCTTTGCTGAAGTACATCTCGTAAAAACCAGGTGCCTTAAAGCCCTGACTGAACTGGGCATAGACGCTCAGGTTATCCGTCAAATCATAGATCGTACCCAGACGGAAAGTGAATTTGCCGTCATTAATGTCCCGAACATCCTGATCATTAAAGGTGGCATTGCCCTTGGGACGATAGCTGTACTTGTCGTAACGGATGCCTGGAGTCAGCATCAGGCGATCAGATAACTGAATCTCATCCTGCAGGTAGATGCCATAGTTGCGGGCAGTGACCTTGGGAATGTAGCTATCAGTGGTCGCAACTCCGTTGTCCAAATCAACGGAGAGGTTACTGTTTTTAGTTTCGGTTTCCGAAACGTTAAAGCCGTAAACCAGACTGTGATTGAAGCCACCAAAGTTCAAAGCCTTGTTGAACTGGCTATTCAGGGTCAGACTGCTCTCTGAATAGTCATAGTCTTTCAGTCGTGCATTGTAATGACTACCATTCGAGCTCGCCGTGTAAGCTGGCATATTAGTTATCTGATTCTGCTCAGTCTTCTGCCAGTCCAGAGTCCAGCGCAGATCATCGACCAGCGGACTGTCCACCTGCCACTCATGGAAGATACCCACCCGGGTACGTTTACTAGAATCTTTTGCCGTCACAGGATTGCCGGGGTTCTGTCCGCTGGCATCCTCAGTGAGTAGGTCGCTATCGCTTTTGCTGTTGAGATATTCCAGCGTAGTACCTATACGATGATTATCATTCAGCTGGTACTGGACCTTGGTAAGCACACTATCAAGACCGGAATCCATAGGGTCTGGACGAGTACGATTTTTACCCCGAATATTAGCGCCGTCGTAGTTCTCTGTCTCTTTATTGTCCCGACGGGTATAGACGAACATAGTCTCCAAATCACCGGAACGGTTGGCAGCGGTGATGGTTTCAGCGAACCCTTCATCGGCACTGGTATAGCCACCCTTCAGCTCGACATGGGAATCATCGCCTTCCACATCCAGATAATCGACTGGATCCTTAGTCATATAGGCGACAGTACCACCAATAGCATCACTGCCATACAAGCTGGAAGCTGGCCCCTTCACTACCTCGATGGCTTTCAGGGTGTCCACATCTATAAAGTTACGCTGAGAGCTGATATAACCAAAACCGGGATCAAAATGTTGGGACTGATCAACACCATCTACCATGATCTTGACGCGGTTGGCATCCATACCACGAATATTAACGCCCTTGATACCGGAACGGTTGTCAGTGCCAACCTCAACCCCAGGCTCATAACGCATAGCATCGCGCACGTTACGAACCAGCTCCTTATCCATGGTTTCACGGGTCGTTACAGAAACACTGCCAACGACATCTTTCAACTGCTTCTCGGAACGGGTCGCCGTAACGGTCACCTGATCCAGCAGATGCGCTCGTTCAGCCTCCCCCTCATTATTAGCAGAAGCACTCTGAACGACGGTGGTCATAGCTACTGCAACAGCCAGTGCATGACGGCAAAACTGGATAGGTGATCTTTGGTTTCTCATTCCTGCGCCTTACTGATAATGATTCGCATTCTTTGAAGCGGATTATGGTGGCGCAGCCATAAGGAAATATTGACCGAGATCAAATGATAATCATTCTCATTATCATTTTCTTTTACCACGAGTACGACATTGGTTAGCATTCGACACTTACAAGCTCCTGTTTTTAGGAGTGCTACCTTCAGGAGCCGGCTTATAAAAGGATGGGCGCATGGAACTCAGTGAAACACCAAAGACTTTGACCGCTGGCCGTTGGGCTATGCTGGCATTGTCGATTAGTGTCCACGCTGCCCTGCTGATGTCAGTCCCGTCCCCCGAGGCCGACATTCCACTTTCGCTTGGCGCCCTGTCGGCACCCGCGGGTGTTAATGTCAGCTTTGCTCTCAGCAGCCCAGCCCCTGAACCGGTACCAGAGCAGATGCCACCCGAAACAAAACCGGAACCCAAGCCGGAACCGGAACTGAAGAAACCTGAGCCAAAACCGAAGCCCAAAGCCGAACCGGTGCTGAAGAAAAAAGCGGTTCCAAAAAAACCGGCTCCGAAAAAACCAGAGCCGTCAAAACCTAAAAAAGTAGAACCGAAGCCACAGCCATCGGAAGTGGCACCACAACTGAGCGCACAGCAGCAAAAACAGACGACAGGTCTCGCCGATGCTGTCGAGGTGATTACCAAACCGGTGTTTCGCAAAAAGCCGGCTCCTCTGCCCTACCCAAAGATGGCCCGCCGTCGTAATCAGCAGGGGCGGGTTCTGGTAGAGGCAGGGATTAACCGTGCCGGTGATCCGTTTGATCTAAAAATTGTGCAGTCGTCCGGTTACCCACTACTGGATAAGGCGGCACTGCGCTGGGTAGAAGGTCTCGCTTTTATGCCGCTGACCAAAGAACAACAGACGCGACCGGTAAAAGTACATATGCCGGTAGTGTTCGCACTGCAATCAAAGCGTAGATAGGTCTTGTTTCGATCGCTTTGTACGACTGTTATCCAAGACCTTTTTTTACGACTATTTTTTAATGCATTGTTTTGACTGATTGTTTTGACTGATTGTTTTGACTGATTGTTTTGACTGATTGTTTTTAACGCTTTGCTTTTAACACCTTATTTCTGAGATTTATCAAGAGAACGGATTATGCTGGAAGATTTCCTCTCCAACCTCGGCCCCGTTGGCTGGCCTCTGTTGATTATGTCCTGCGTGGCTCTGGCCCTGGTGCTCGAGCGTCTGCTCACCTATCTGCTACTGCCCACCCTTAGCCGCAAGCGGGTCAACGCCATACTGGTGGAGATCAAGGAACATCGCCAACAGCAGCAGACCGCCAATCTGTGTGCCTCGCTCTGCTCCCGGGATCACTGCCTGAGCAAGGGTGCGGCGGTGCTGCTCAGCCATGCCGACAACAGCAAGGCGATGCGTGAAGAGATTGCCGGCCTGTGGCTGATGAAGCAGCGCCAACGTCTGCATGCCTGGCTCAAGGGGTTGATGCTGATCGGCGTTCTTAGTCCGATGGTCGGCCTGTTAGGCACCATTCTCGGGATGATCACCATGTTCCAAAGTATCGCTTTGGCTACTGGTCCGGTAACCCCTGCCGTTCTGGCTGGCGGATTATGGGTGGCGATGTATACGACAGCGTTCGGTTTGGCTATCGCCATTCCCTCGCTGGCGGCCAGCCACGGCTTCACCATCTGGGCCAACAATTATCTGGACCGTATGGAGTTTGTGCTCAACCATATCAACCTGCTGCTGGAAGGCGTCAACCTGCATGAGCAGGAATTGATGAGCAATAGCAAGGTGGTGCCTTTTCGGGAGCGAGCCGCGTGATTAGTCGCCCACGGAATGACGACTTCGGTAGTTCACTGCTGCCGGACCTGACCCCACTGCTCGACGTTATCTTTATCGTGATGGTGTTCCTGATGCTGACCGCCAATGTCGCGCCTCAGGTGCTCAAGGTGGATCTGCCCAAAGACAGCAGCGCCAGCACCGAGACCCTGACCGATCCCAAGACCATTGGCGTCAATCTCCTGCAGGGCGAAAAAGGCTGGGCCATCGATGGTCAGACCTTTGATAGCTGGGAAGCCTTCTCCACCACGCTCAAGCAACAGGTGGCGGCGGTACCGAACCAGCCGTTAATGATCGCCGGTGACCGCTCTGTTCCCATGGAGCGACTGGTTCAACTGATGATTTTTCTGCAGAACAACAACATTACCGCAGCTCGAATACAGATGGAGGATGCACCATGACCGCAATAAGGAAAACAGGTTCCGGGAAAGCAAGCTGCTGGAAAAAAAGCTCTTGGAAAAAAAGCTCCTGGAAAAAAAAGTGTATGGTTGTCGCCATTGCCGCAACCATGACGGCACCCTGCTTTGGTCAGAGTGATGAGCGTATTATCACCATCGGTAGCAGTATCACCGAACTGGTTTATGCCCTCGGCGGCGGTGAGCAGGTCGTTGCCGTTGATGTGACCAGTCAGCAGCCCTTACAAGTAAAAGAGTTGCCTACCATCGGCTACCATCGCGCACTCGCCACTGAAGGACTACTGTCGCTTAAGCCGGACTGGATTATTGGCTCCGGAGATATGGGCCCTCCCGTAGTACTTGAACAGCTGAAAAAGAGCCAGATACCGGTTGAAGTTCTGCCGGTTGATTCGACCATTAATAATCTCTACCAACGCATAGATACCCTCGCCGACCTACTTGATCGAGAGGAAGAGGGTCAGCGCCTGACCCAGGATATACAGGAACAGATTGCTGAAGCGAACAAGCTGTTCAAAGGTCGCAAACCGCGAGTGCTGTTTTTGCTGGCTATGGGCAACTCACCGATGGTGGCTGGCAACAACACCAGTGCGGATAGCCTGATTACTCTGGCAGGCGGCGAAAACGTAGCCGCAAAAAGCTTCTCCCGTTACAGCACACTATCCGCTGAAGCGATGCTGGCTATGCAGCCGGATCTGGTTTTGATTACCGGTAATAACGCCAGAACGTACGACAGTGAAGCAGTATTTAAAATGCTGCCTGCTCTGATCGCCACCCCCGCAGGTAAGAGTGATCGAATCATTTCGATAGACGGCAGCCTTCTGGTAGCCGGACTTGGTCCCCGTATCGGTGAGGCAGCCTTGAAACTGGCTCAGGACTTTTACCCTCAAAGTTCAAAGCAACCAAATAGCTAAACGTAGCTAAATAGCTAAACATACCCCAAAAGTTCAACGCTTTTCGTTGTAAGGATTGATAGACGTTAATGGATAGAGAACAACGATCCCGCCTCTTTTTTGTCGGACTACTCGCTGTACTGCCTGTAGTCATGCTGTTGTCGGTCGGCTCAGGACCGATTACCATTCCGATGGCCGATATTATCGATATTCTGCTCCATCGCCTTGGCTTGAATTCGGCGACGCCGGATATACAACAGCAGCTTGTGGTGGAGGCAATCCGTCTGCCCCGCACCTTGATCGGCGTCCTTGTGGGCAGCAGTCTGGCCGCCTGTGGTGCTGTTATGCAGGGGTTGTTCCGCAACCCTCTGGCTGATCCCGGGATTATCGGCGTCTCCAGTGGTGCCGCGCTCGGGGCGGCCCTGGGTATCGTACTGGGGGGTACATGGCTAGCGTCGTTTACTGAGCTATTCCAGGCCTATACCGTCTCTGTGACCGCCTTTATTGGTGGTTTTCTCTCGACCTTGCTGGTCTACCGCATCGGTACCACTGGCCAGGGTACCTCAGTCGCCACCATGCTGCTGGCGGGTATCGCCGTTTCAGCCTTGAGTGGTGCCGGCATCGGTCTGATGAACTATATCGCCGACGACACCATGCTGCGCTCAATGACTTTCTGGCAGATGGGTAACCTCGCCAACGGTAACTGGTCGGCCATTATTGTGGCGGCGTCGTTTTTGATCCCGTTGCAGCTGATCTTTATCACCCGCGCCCGTGGGCTGAATGCTCTGCTATTGGGAGAATCGGAAGCTCGCCATCTGGGGCTTAATGTCCAGAAGCTGAAGATGCAGCTGATTATGCTCACCGCCATCGGTGTGGGTGTTTCTGTATCGCTGGCCGGAATGATCGGCTTTGTCGGCCTAGTGGTTCCCCATCTGGTGCGCCTTGCCATTGGCCCTGATCATCGCTGGTTGATCCCCTGCTCATCACTACTGGGTGCCGGTATTCTACTCCTGGCGGATATTATCGCGCGTTTAGTGATCACCCCTGCTGAATTGCCTATCGGTATCGTTACCGCCCTACTGGGAGCCCCGTTCTTTATCACCATGCTCTGGCAGCAGCGCAAAAGGATTCTGTGACTATGAGTATGATTGCAAGTGCGAGCACGGACGAGTGCCTACGGGTTGAAGGTATCAGCATTGAACGCGGTGATCGTCGTCTGATATCCGATGTGGATCTCTCCCTCAAAGCGGGAGAGCTTCTGGCTGTACTTGGCCCCAACGGCGCCGGCAAGAGTACGCTGATTCGAGCGATTACCGGCGAATATCCGCTCGCTTCCGGACAGGTCCTGCTGAACGGCAAGCCCGGCGAGCAGTGGGACACTCTGCATCGGGCCAGACAGCTATCTGTACTACCACAGTCGTCTAGCCTGAGTTTCGCCTTTTCTGTGCGCGAGGTGGTGTTGATGGGACGCACCCCTTGTGACAGTAGCAGGGAGTATAACGAAGAGGTCTGTAATCAAGCGCTGGTGCTGACTGATGTTCTGCATCTGCAGAATCGAAGCTATACCCAGCTCTCCGGCGGTGAACGACAGCGGGTACATCTCGCCAGAGTACTGGCTCAGATCTGGGATCAGCCGAAGCATGGCCACCGGGTTTTGCTGCTGGGTGAACCGACCTCGGCGCTTGATCCGAAGCATCAGCATCAAACGCTGACAGTGGCTCGCAACTTTGCCAAACAAGGCGCTGGAGTATTGGTGATTATTCATGATCTCAATCTGGCTTCCCAGTATGCAGACCGAATCGTGATGCTGAAGGATGGCAGGAAATGTGTGGATGGTGCACCAGAACAGGTGTTGACTGCGGATATTATGCAACAGGTGTTTGATATTAAAACATCAGTCATCAAACACCCAGTACATGGTTATCCGATGGTTATTCCAATTTAAAGCCGGTGTAAAAAAAGACTCTTAACAGGAGTCTTTTTTACGAGCAAGCCTATTGTCATATAAGGCGTAGAAGCCAACAACCTTTGAGCCTTTATCGACGCTGATAACCAGATTTCCAAAACTGCATCAATGTCGTTCTTACTGTATTTTTTAATCATTCTACTTTCTGGTTTGCTAAATATTACTGGGAAACATAACGCTTGCGTCCTGCGACGACGTAGACGCCCCAGCCGAGCGCCTTGTTATGTCTATATTTTGATCAAATAGACTAACTGTATTGCCTAATAAAATCAGCACGAAGCTATCATCTGTATGGCCCTTTCATGACTACATTCATATGAACCCATTTCAAATTCTCGACAAATCAAAGGCCGGTTTTCATAAATAGAACACATTAAAGTTTCGCGATCTATAGCAGAGCACCAACCATCATCTAAACGTAACATCGTTTCTGCGCCCCATTCATCGACTGAAATATGGACGTCTGGAACACCTGTATCACTGATAATCATCACCTCTAATTGGCAGCAGCAAGCCTGGCAATTAGAACAGGTGATTTCGGGTTTGGATATATTTTTGATATTAATAGTCATGTATATTCTCAATTAAAATGATTACGTATTTTTCCCAGATTGATCCTATTCGACATTCGTTTGGATCGTGTTTGAGATGCTGAGCTTTGGGCCCTGTATACAAGACAAAACCTCTACAGGCCAGATCTGGCAAGAGATATGAGCTGATGTCCATGCAAAGTAACCTGTACGGTCTCTTGCCTCCGAACAGATAACGTAGATGGAAGACGTCGGCTCACTGGCAAAGGAGCTTAAAGCTCATCTCCCCTGGCATCAAGCCCGAATCGTATTTCTTGCTCAATTCGTTCTCGCTCTGATGAAAGGACGCTCTTGCAATCTCTATCGTGTGGCAGAAGAGTCCATTAGGAACGGGTGTTAACAAAATTCTCAGGCTGAGTCCGGCTATCGTCGTATAAAAAAATTTATTCGCCTCTAGCCTTTGATATCACTGGGGTTAATAAACTTTTCGGGAATGACTGCTGATCTGTAGTGCCGCGGGGTTATAAGCCGCTTCTTGTTTCTGGTCAATACTTATTTTCTACTCCACTCAATAATTTGACAATTACACGACACTCATCAGCATTCTGGTCTACCTTGCAGGAGAATACATTTTTTTGATAAATCCGTGAATTTATTATGATGAATCTTGCAGCGCTTTTTGCTTGTGCAGCCGCAGGCGTTGCTGGCGTGTGCTTTGCTCAAGAGGGCAGTGTTTCGTCCTCGATGATGGGTACTTCTCAATCCGCCCCTCTCCAAACCTCATCACTGCCCCCCATTATCACAACCCCGTCGTACGTGCAGCAAGGGAATTATTTCAGCAGAAACTGTTTTCCAAAATGAAAGGGTTGGTCTCGGTCTTCTGATGACTGATGGAATAAATAAGCGATATAGGTCATGCAAAAAGAAAGACCTGACTCTGTTTGCTTTTTCTTTCGCCGTTTTCGTTTTCGCGCCATTGAACTATAACCATTTATCCATCTCTACAAAATGGAAAGCCTATGGACTCCAACAGTCTTCCCTCTCGTTTGCTTGTGTTGATAGTGCTTACGATATTGAGCATTTTCAATACTGCCCTAGCCACGAAAAATTAATCTATTGTCAATGGCACTGCCCTTCTAAACATAAACAAACAGCCATCGGAGGGTACAAATGCACTTATTGCTTGAATCCAGCTGCACCTGAAACGGATTGAGGGTATGGGTCCGACCGACAGCTGCACGATATGAATGACTCGCTCTGCGGACAACGGCCCGCAGAGAGCAAACAGACACAAGGGCAATAGCCGCCAAGGAAAAAAACGACGGCACAGGTTGATCATTGCGCTTCATCCTGATCCGTACGGATGGGAGCCTCAGCTTTCACGGAACCTGGAGTGGCCCGAGACTTTTCATATTTATCAAGCGCATGACCGGCAGCCAATCGTCCGATCTGGATCATCTCTTCAGCCCGGTTAAATTCATAAAAACGACACTGCCTACGTGACACGGGAACCAGAATATCAGGAGCATAGCCCGCCATTTTGTAGCGCGTCAATGATTCTTGCATCACCTCCAGCGACTGATTTAAAAGTTCCAACAGCCCCATCTTTCCTACAGCCGCTTCCCGCTCCCCTTTGCCCCCACCCGTTTTCCCTGAACCCATGTTCAACTTACCTAACCAGCGGTCAAAGATGCGCTGCTGCCGATACTGCTCATCGGAGGTATCACAGGTTACCATCAACGGACAGGCATCGGCATTCAGATCCACCGCGACGATTAGATCGGCATGGGCAGAGACCACCGGCGCGATGGGAAGAGGATTCAGCACCCCGCCGTCAACCAGCATGCGGCCATTGTATTCAACCGGAGTGAACAAGGTCGGTATAGCGATCGATGCGCGAATCGCCTGCATAAGATCGCCGTTCTGGAACCAGATCTCTTTGCGGGCGGCAATATCAGTAGCGACAGCGGTAAAAGGGATAGGGAGATCTTCGATACGAATATCACCGACTATATCGCTGAGCATCTCAAAAATCCGACCTCCATTGATGACACCCGTGTTGCGAAAGGAGACATCCAGCAGGCGGATAACATCCAGATAATTCAGCTCCTGCACCCACTTTCGATAATGGGCCAACTGACCAGCGGCGTGGAGCCCGCCGATCAGAGCCCCCATGGAACTGCCAGCCACCGCTTTGATCTCAAATCCGCGCGCCAACAGCTCCTCTATTACACCGATATGGGCATATCCTCTAGCGCCCCCACTGCCCAAAATCAGCGATATTGTTTTTGCCATTAGCATGCTCCTGTTGTTTTTCTATTGTTTTCCTAACACTGCTTTTAGAAATTATAGGCAACAGGAGAGACAGGATGACCGCTCGCCATCAATCCGGGTCTTTAACCTGAAAGCGATCAATCATCGCATAGACACGTTTACTGCCTCCGGCAGTGGCATAGATCAGAAAATATTCTCGGACATCTGTCTTCTTTGTTGCTAACAAATATCGCTGTTCCCGGTCATTACCATAGAGCATTGCAACATGAAAAATATCATTCGCCCAAAGGTTGCTGGCGCCACAATCCCGACCGGAACAGGTAAACAACTCTTCCGTGTTTTGCTCTTTGAGCGCATTGCGCAAAAAAGTGAACACATCGTCACTGCTATGCCCTGGCGGTATCTGGTAGATTCTCCGTTCCAGCCAACCATTCAGCCACTGATCCCCCTGTGAACGGATCTTTCCACGAATTTTGTTGATCCGGTTTGAGAGAACCGGATAGTTTTTTGCCTCCCTGGAATCCTTAAACTCCAATTGGGCATTAGGGAAAACTTTCAACACCACCCCGCTATCAGTAGCCTCGCCAGCCAGCGCGGCTTCCGCGAGAACCCATCCGAACACACCGACAACAACGGACAGAACGGTTGTAACACCCCGCTTCCTGTACACTTTATGCCCATGCACCTTGTCAACATCTGTGCTTCTTCGTTCCGTCACAGTCATACCCATCCTTTTATCAGGCTTTCTTGACCGCCATCGTCATACGGGATACACACACCAGCCGATTCTGCTCATCGTGAATCTGTATATCCCAGACATGTGTTGTACGTCCCAAATGGATGACTCGCGCTCTCCCGGTCACCACACCATGACTTACGGGACGGATGTGATTGGCATTAATCTCCAGACCAACGCAGTAGTATCCAGGGCCGGCGGCAAAATTGGCTGAGATACTGGCCAGAGACTCTGCAAATGCGGCACTGGCACCGCCATGAAGGTGACCCATAGGCTGCACGGTACGGCTATCAACAGGCATAGTGCCGGACAAACCATCGTCGTGAACCTCGGTAATCGCCATGCCCAAATGCTCACACAACGAGTCCTTCAGTTGACCATTCAGCGCTTCTAACATTACTTCATACTTCCAGATGCTCATACCTCTTTCCCTTCTTATGCAGCGCATAAGGAAAAGAGTACCGAAGCCTGTACCGCTTCACAAACCAGAATGCGGATTAAGGCTCGCTCTGCACAGGGACAACTTGCTCGGTACGGGAGCGCGCACCCTGAATAAGAACAATACCAAGAGCCACACCAAAAGGAATGATCATAAGCACCTGACAATAGCTATTTGCATCAGCCTGAGGGTAGAGACTGATCAACCAGCCAATTATAGGTTGATAAAACAGCGTTCCCACCATAACGCTCACCCCGTTGGTCAATGCCAACCCGACAGACAGAGACTCCCCCGTCAGCCAATGTTTAACCATCACAAACGGAAGCACGTAAGCCGACGAGCAGAAGCCAAGCACAAACAGAAGCAGATAGTTGAACGAAGCCGGCAAAGCTCTGGAGACTACCGCCAGAAACAGCATGATCGTGAGGATTGCACAGATAACCATCGCCCGCCGCATATTCATACCATGATCAGCCAGCCAGCCCTGTGTGGGGGCTCCGATGGCCGCACCAAGGAATGTCATGCCCACCATCTGACCGGCGTGTCCGGTGCAGGCGGGATCAGCCTCCAGAAAGGGGATGCCCCACAGGGCAGCAAACGCATTGAGAACCGCGAACATCAGACCGCTGTAGAGTGCGAAAATCCAGATCCGTGTATCACGAAAGACAGATTTCCAGTCCTGAATTTCACCCTCATTTATGACCGCCAATGTCTGTCGATTGCTCAGCACAAGTGGAGCAAGAATAATAGGTATCAGCGTCAGCACACCAAAGATCTGTAAAGTGGAGCGCCAGCCCCAATTGGCAATACTTTGCGGAATGAGGAAGTCTCCAATACCGGCCCCCATCAAGCCGAACATCTCCATACTGGCGGCCAGTGCCCCGAATACGCTGGCAACAAAAAAGTGCTCTATTGTCCCAAGAAAACAGACGATCATCGGCGCAGCACCAATCCCCATGATCAATCGCCCCAATATCATGGTCACGACGCTATCAGCAACGCTCTGCAGCAGGCATCCCGCCAACATCACTATACCCGCTGTTACCAGTAGCGTTTTAACGCCCCACTTCGATAACAGGCGCCCCGAAGGCACCTGAAGCAAAACATAAGGGTAGAAAAATAGTGATGAGATCATCCCGACACCGGCCTCATCAAGCCCAAGATCGGCCTTAAGCTCTGGCACCATCAGGCTTACAGAGCCCTGCAGCGCAAACTGTAGCGACACCATGACGCCCACTATCACATAAGCCAACCACCCACGCATAACCGAGCCATCGTTTATTGGCTCCTGTACGGCTATATTCTGATCATGCACCCTACTATACCTCTCTCAAAACAAGCGACGAAAACGATGCAATCTCTCCCTGCATCATAGACATCGCACGCTCTCACGCAAAAATAAGGATCAGACGCACCAAACGGCGGAACTCATACCGGTCAGCAACGCTCAAATTAGTTACAGGAAAGGGGGGGTGAATTATAGAAAGCGATCCCTGCCCTTGCTCGGCTATTAACGGAAAATTTGCAAATCTGGTTGAGTACCAACCGAATTTAGACCATGCCCGGTAAAAAAGGTTTCCTTTACCGGGCACGATTGGGGCAGATGGGGAAAATCAGGAGGTCAACGTGCGGGGGTCAACGTGCGGGGGTCAATGTGCGGCGGTGGTGGGCCATACCGGCGGCGGGGTAGTCCAGCTCCAGCTCCACGATCATCGCGGTAGAAAATCCGGGACCGGCATGGGCCTTGCCCTCCACCAGCAGGCCGGCCAGACTGGCTACCAGCGGCATATGGGCGACCAGCAGCCAGCACCCCTCTTCAGGCAGGTTTTCCAAGGCTGTAACCGGTGAGTCATCCGGGGTAAAACAGTCCGAGACGGTTCGTTCCGGACCCTGGATAACCTCAGCGACAATATCTGCCGTCTGCCGTGCCCGGACATAAGGGCTGCAAAGGATGCCATCAAATGGAATCCCCTTCAGAGACTCCGCAATCCGGCGCACCTCCGCACGACCAGCCTCACTGAGCGAACGCTGGGCATCCGAAGGAGCCGCCATCTCCGCTTGACCATGGCGCATGATATAAAGCTTCACCACTCACTCTCTCTTGATCAGTTTGTCGTTGAAAGCCATCGGTGGTCGTCGTGCCTTTCTCTTGTCGTGCTTACCTCTTGTCCAGCTCATTCGGCCAGTCCGAAAACGGAAAAGGCTTGGCTTCACGATTGAACGTTAAAAAACCCACAATATGGTTCAGATAGTGATTAATCCCCTGGGAGAACGTCTGCAGGTTCTTGTTGGGGTCACCCATGACCAGACTGAGTACCACCTGCACCAGAGCGATCAACATAACCACCGCGATGACAAAATGTCCGATCACATAAAAAAGCATCATATAGAGAATACGAATCCACAGGGACTCCGAGGTGATATTCGCCTTTAGACGACTCCGGTAATTTTCATTCAGACTCATTTGTTGGTCCTTGTACATTTGTTATTGGAGACTCCATCAACGACGTCATCCCGCAAAGAAAACTCAACATCGGTTTTCTGCTCGCGCATCATCATGGTACTGGTGATATCCCTGACACTTTTCCCGTCAAAGATAATGGCATACAACCCCTCAACAATAGGCATATAAATCTTCATTTCTACGGCCTTGGCATGCACCTGCAGGAGCGTATTGACCCCTTCAGCTACCTGCCCGAGCTCCTGCTGGATCTGCTCAAGATCCTTGCCTTCACCCAAGGCATAACCGACCCGGAAATTACGACTCAGCCGGGATTCACAGGTGACGATAAGATCGCCGACCCCCGCAAGGCCAAGAAAGGTCAGGGGGTTGGCCCCCAGAGTCACGGCAAAGCGACTCATCTCGGCCAGGCTGCGGGTAATCAACATGCTGCGGGTGTTATCCCCCATACCCAGTGCGGTTGCCAGACCCGCAACAATGGCATAAATATTTTTCAGCGTGCCGCCCAGCTCGACGCCATAGACATCATGGTTAGAGTAAACCCGGAAGTAGTCACAGTGCAGAACCTTCTGCACCAACTGGCACAGCGCATCATGGTCACTGGCAATCACCGTAGCGGTGATCTGCCGCTCCATAATCTCTCTGGCAAGGTTGGGGCCGCTCAGTACGCCAACGGGACTGCCGGGAACCTCTTCATGGAGAATCTCGCTCATCAGGTCAAAGGTGCCTGCCTCAACGCCTTTGGTGGTGCTGATGATCATCGTATCCCCCACTTTGCCCTTGAGTTTCCTCACCACTTCCCGGAAAAACTGACTGGGAATGGCGACAAAAACAAGGTCGCAACCAGTCACGGCATAGTCAAAGTCACTGGTTGCTTCAATTTTTTCACTGACAGTAAAATCGGGCAGATAGCGACGATTAACATGGCTGCGATTCATCTCACTGGCCTGCTCTTCAGAGCGCATCCACTGTCGTACAGTGTGCCCTTTGCGAGCGGCGATATCCGCCAGGGCGGTACCAAAACTGCCGCCGCCAAGTATAGTGATTGTGTAGGTTTTGTCTGTGGAGTCTGTCGTGGGAACCGAGTCAGTCATACCTGCTTTCATGTTGGCACGTTAATGGTTTGGAAATTAAATACAAAAACCATATTACACCGTTCTGGATGAATATACAGAAGAACCCTCTCTAGCCAAACAGATAGTCCCTCTAGCACGATCGTCAGCCCTAGTGAAACTTTTTTTCCTCACCACGATAGAAATCCACAGAATCCACTACTAGCTTTGAGGATGACAGCAAGACAACCTCTCTTTGCAACTAGTGAATATATGATAACTATGAACGGCCCCCTTATCAGTACTTTTGTTCTGGCGATGCTGGCTATGGATGCACTCTTTAACACTGCAATCGCCATGAATAAAGTACCACCTGCAATCGTCCATATTCCCAAGGCAAGTATGAACCAGCGCAATGGACAAGCGGTGAATAGCCTTCTTTCAGCGAGACCTTCGGCGAGCAAAATAAACTTAACAGTGTGGGAACCAGGAAAAAAAGATCAGTGCCACAGACCTCACAGACCTGATCTAGGAAAGAGCGGGGATTTACTGCATAGACCCAGTCTCAAACAACGCAAATGGCAATCGTAGAGGGCTCTATGTTTTCCCAACACTCGACCCTCCTCGACTTTGGGCTAATTTTTATTTGCTGGAAACCAAACGTTCGATTTCATCACTTGAGTTCTCCTCTGAGGACAATCTAACGGCTATAACTGGTAACCACGGTCGTATCTGGTATCCGACACCCACTCGAGAGAATTTTTTGCATATCAAAGGGATGTCGGATACCAAACGTAGCATCGAGCAGGTCATGTTCAGTACAGATAACAAAGTTGCAGTCATCATTTGGAAGAACAAGACCATTTATGTGGTTGAGCGTGAGAAAGACGGAAACTGGGACAAGAAACAGGAACCCAGCCATGACCACCCTCACATCAATCCTCAATTCAATCCTGGCATCAAGTGCCTGATAACGGCCCCTAATAAATCCACCATCACTGTGTATACCCGTCAAAAAGATAAGTGGTACATTACTTCCCACAAATACGATGCCCCTTTGGGCTCTGCCACACCTACCCAGCTCACCAGACAGATACAAGTTTCCCGATGTGACGATTGTGCAACAGAAGCACACATTGACCTCAATACAGGGTTAACATTGAAAGATTCTCAGACCAAAACAATATTAGAAATATCAGACAGATAGCAGCTATATTGGAATGATCAATATTCCTTACTTCTTGTTGCTATGTCTGCCAAAATTCTCTCTTCTCAAAATCACGAAACTCAAATCCTCATCACGGTTCAGCATGGGCGATCCATGCTGGAGTAACACTCCCCTCTGGCGTTTCTCTTGCACCATTGGTTTGCCCATAAATCTAAAACATAATGGAGGTAGATATTCGCCAGAAGTGGTGAGATCACTGCCTCCTGTGGTGTTCCGACCCCTCTTTTTGGACTTAGAGGTTTAGAGTACCGGCTGTCTTCTACTACCCCCGCCTTCAGCGTTTGCTTTATCAGTTGGAGCAATCGTTTGTCTGCGATCCGATGTTGCAGAAATTTCATCAGCCAACCGTGATCAATTTGATCAAAGAATTTGCTGATGTCCGCGTCCAGTATCCAGCTGACTTTCTTTTGGGTAATCGCTATATAGGCAGAATTTAATGCCTGATGCTGGTTTCGATTGGGTCGAAAACCATAGCTAAACCCCAGA
>SAMEA5043665__coassemble_117_pt1 | contig 25589 bp, 26 predicted proteins | sample SAMEA5043665__metabat2_low_PE_004 | metagenome-assembled genome bin SAMEA5043665 (sample SAMEA5043665) | Gadus morhua | reverse complement strand
CCCGGTGCTGGTTTTGGCTCTATTTTAGTCGGTCAAATGGTGTGAGCCCAGTACCCATCGCTCACGTTAGAACTGGACCTCCCAGTACAAAAAAACCGGACAATGTCCGGTTTTTTTGTATGCCCCTGATCCTCATCAGAGGAATAGCGCCTGAAAGAGCTGGCCGCCGTGTTTGCCATCGAAGTCTGTGCTTATGCCGTAATGTGTAAGCTGTAGCGGCTTGAACACAGTGCCGCTACAGGTAGTCTTTTGGAGTCTGACAATAAATCGAACTATCAACCAGCTTCAGCCAGAACCAGACCTTCCGCTTTATCCAGTTCATCCGCTTCATTCAGTTCATCCGCTTTATTCAGCATTTTGCGAATGATGACGGAAGAGCCAAGGGCAACAACAACCATGGCGGCCGCAGCAACAGTCAGCATGAAGAAATAGTCACCGTAAACCGTCTGTACGAACTGCTGGGTAACTTCCTGACCTTTCTCTATAGCGATAACGCTGGAGATAACGGCACCAACTATGCCGGACAGAGCCATGGCAACCGAGAACAGACTCACAGAGAAACCTTCGATGTGCTTGGGCGTTACGGACAGAATAAAGGCAACAACCAGACTGCCAACAATAACTTCACCAAAGGCCAGGAAACCGTGGATAACCAGGAATACGTCGGGGCTGATGATCATATCTGCGTTCACACCTTTAACCGCCATGGTCAGGACGCCAAAGGCCGCAACAGTCAGAACAAAAGAGCCGGCGATCTTGGTCGCTGTGGACAGGTTGACGCCACGCTTTTCCAGAGCATTGAATATAGCTGCGATAACAGGACCGGCAACAATACACCACAGTGGATTCATAGCCATAGACGCTTCCGGTGCCAGAGGGATGAAGCCCAGCAGATCACCGCGCATAGTATTGATGGTAACCATAGTCATAGAGGTCATCATCTGGCCGTAGTATACAAAGAAGGCAGTGGTCAGCAGACCCATAATCAGGATAGTACCCATTCTCAATGCGTCGGCTTTGCTCGCCTTGAACATCAGAGAGATAAAGTACAGAACCGCAGCAGCACTGATAGCGTAAACGACATACTTACCGGCTTCCATGTTAGAGAACATGAAGAATACCATGCCAATCATGGCGGCAGAGAGGGCCAGGAAGATAGCCTTGTTTTTGGTACTCACAGGAGCCTGATCGATATCGGTACCGATTTCTACCAGAGGCTTGTGGAAGATAACCAGCACGGCAGCAGCCAGAATAGCCATGATAGCGGACAGAATAAAACCACCGCTAAAGCCGACCACAAGGATGAATATTGGGTACAAGTATTGTCCCAACAGTGCCCCTATGTTGTTTACGGAGTAGTTGAGGGGATAGCAATTGGCAAAATCCTCCTCACTCTTGAAGGTACGCTTGTACAGACTTGGGTAAGAAGGAGACATCAGGCCACGGGCGTAAGACGCCAGTGCAATACCAGACAGTGACAGAGGAACACTCAGGGCTGAAGCCCCTATAACCAGCAGACCATAACCGGCGGCGAAACTTATATAAGACAGGGTCAGGGAACGCTTGGAACCCAGAAATTTATCGGCAATAAAACCACCGGCAACGGCAAATAGTGGACCAATAGCAGAAAACGCACCAACAACCATCATGGTGTCCGCTTCGCTGTAGTTCAGCTTCTCCAGAAAAAAACGGGTCAGGATAATCATGACACCGTAGAAAGATAAGCCAAACATCATTTGGCAGAACATCATTGATTTGTTCAGTCTATTCCACATAAAGCCACTGTCATCTCACTTAAGCGGGTGCAATAAACTTGGCCTCTGTACAGAACTGCATTCATGGAGCAGATGATTCAGCTGGCAAAGGACAAGTATATTGAATCCGTAAATTAAATATTTGATGACTAAGTTTGCTGATGTTTTCTAACAAAACCTATTGGTTAAAGTGCTGTTTTGAAGCGGTTTTCTAATAAAAGAAAACGGATAAATACATATTTGGCCAGCGTGTGACTTTTCGTGATGTGTAAAAAGGGAGCATAAATACTGTCTAAAGGAGAGAAATAGGGAGAGAAATAGGGAGGAAAGGAATAAGACATCCACAAAATTTGATACTGAGCCTGTTCTTGAGATATTTTGCGAAAGAGATCCCATGCAGTTTGCAGGTCTTTTTCAGACTGGCAAAGGTATCACGATACTTCCTTCCCAGGGCGTTACCCTGACCAGTACCCTGACCAAAATTGGATTTTTAAAATGTGGTTAGTGAAGGATAACGCTGAAGGGCTTGGTATGAATGGCGTCCCCACCAGGACTCGAACCTGGATCGATCGCTTAGGAGGCGACTGTTCTATCCTGTTGAACTATGGGGACTCGGCATGCTTTTACACAATAGCCCACGAAGATCATGTCGTCACGTAGGCACTGCCACGTCGCTATTTTATGAAGTGTTGCCACGGAAAACAACTACTAACTGTACCTAATTGTCGTATCTGTTCTTGCTTGTTAGTCTTTCTGAAATCAGGGGCTATTCCGTGTTCCGTTCCACGGCTCAGTAAAGAAACAATCGCCTCTGGAGATACCGCTTCCCTTTCAAGTGCCGACTCTCGATACTAGACACTGCTCCACGAAAGCTATTTTTCCCTGCTCAGTGTGTTTATGCCCTTCTTTTTAGAGCGTAGAGAAAATAAAATTCAGGTGTCAGAGGCTGTTGAGGTTCTGTTTTGTCGTTTGATAGAGCTGAACGCAGTCCTTGTTGGATGCGGATTTCAATTTAAGTGGACGAATGCATAGTCACGCCTCGACAGGTATACGCTGCAGAGCACCGACTCGTGGAAACGGAATCCGAAAAGTTTCTGCAAAATGGATGATAACAATATCAGGTCTTTTCTGGCTTGACACAATATGAGGATGAGGTTGGTTATGTTGAAATCGATGCGCCGTTGGGCAAGTTTGGGATGTTTGGTGATGGCGGCTACTGCCAGCACTGTCTCTGCCCAGGATGTGGTCTCTTATGACGATCCACTGGAAGGCATTAACCGGGTGAGTTTTACCATCAATGAAACACTGGATAAATTTATCCTGAGGCCTGTTGCTGTCGGTTATGACTACATAACACCAGCGCCGGTTCAGGGAGCTGTTGCCAACTTCTTCAAAAATCTTGGAGAGATCCGTAACGCCACCAACTCTCTGCTTCAGCTGGAATTTCGGGAAGCGACAGTGACCACCGGACGCTTTCTGGTCAACAGTACAGCGGGTGTTCTGGGTCTGTTTGATGTCAGCTCAAAGTGGGGCGTAGAGCGTCAGTATAAAGACTTTGGCATGACGCTGGCGCGCTGGTACGTACCGTCAGGCCCGTACCTTGTGCTGCCACTGCTTGGCCCGGCGACGGTACGTTCCACCGTCGGTCTGATTCCCGATATATCTCTGGATCCGATGACCTATGTCACACCACGGAGCGATAAAAACCTCCTGCAGGCGGGTAACCTGGTCAACATCCGCACTCAGCTGCTGCCTCAGGAGGATCTGATTGTTGGTGATAAGTATATATTTTTGCGTAATGCTTACCTGCAGCGTCGAGCCTATATTATCACCGGTGAAAAGCCGGAGGATGATTTCTAGAAAATAGAGTGCGAAGAGAGGGCAGAATATTGCTCTTTCTTCGTTTATCGCCTTCACTACCCCGTTCGCTCCTGTTCTTATGGACTGCTCTTGTAGACTGTTATTGCGGGCATGGGAACATGGGGGTAATGTCAGGGAAAAAACGAAATGGTTCGGGTATGAGCAGGACAGATAACCGATTACTGGTCATTGATGATGATGCCATTGTCCGCGACAGCATTTCGGCCTATCTTCTGGACAGCGGGTTCGAGGTACTGGAAGCTGAGAATGGTGAGCACGGGCTGGAGGTTTTCAGGGCGGAATCACCTGATTTGATTCTCTGTGACCTGCGTATGCCCAAGCTGGACGGTCTTGGGGTTTTGAAGAAGGTGCGAGAGGAGTCGTCCGAGACACCCTTTATCGTGGTCTCCGGAGCGGGCATCATGGCGGATGTGGTCGAGGCACTTCGCTTGGGTGCCAGTGATTACATCATCAAGCCTATCGTTGATCTGGAGGTGCTAGAGCATGCCATCAACCGCACACTCGATAGCGCCGAGCTGGTCAGGCAGAATCGTAAATACCGCGAAAATCTCGAAGAGGCTATCACCTCGTTGAAAGAGCACCTGAATATTCTTCAGGAAGATCATAAGGCCGGGCGGCAGGTGCAGATGAAAATGCTGCCTCCAAAGCCTTTCCATTTCGATAGCTACTCTATCGATTACAACATCTGGCCATCACTCTACCTGAGTGGTGACTTTATCGACTATTTCCCCCTCGGCGAACACTGTTTTGGTTTTTATCTCGCCGATGTCTCCGGGCACGGTGCCTCATCGGCATTTGTAACAGTCATGCTCAAACATATGTCCATGTCACTACTGCAGGACTACAAAGCCCGAGGACAAAAAGAGCAGGTCTATCCCTCCGTGGTGCTGTCCATGATTAATAAAAATCTGCTGGCCAGTGGTTTGGGAAAGCACGCCACTGTTTTTGGGGGGGTTATCGATACCAAAAACAAGCAGTTGATCTATTCTGTCGGCGGACACTTCCCCCAACCGATTCTTTCCATGCAAGGGCAATCACGCTATCTGGAAGAGCGGGGGCTGCCGGTTGGACTATTTCCTGATGCCAAGTACACTGACATCACGGTTGACTTATCCGGACCGTTTACTTTAACTGTCTTCTCGGACGGCATCCTGGAGGTGCTGCCCCAGCACGATCTGAAAGAGAAAGAGCAGTTCCTTCTCGCAAATATTGATGAACAGACTGACTCAGTGGATACGGTTATGTCCCGGCTTGGTGTTCAGTTTTTGGATGAAGCTCCGGATGATATTGCGCTACTGGTGTTAAGCGGAAAGATGGAATGACTTCGGGAAAGATCCAGTACGCCGAGACTCACGGCGCATTTATTCTGAAATTTATCGGGGATGTGCGGTTAACTCTCTCCTCAGCCCTCGATAAAAAACTGGAATCTATTATACAGCAGCCAGATATCACCTCGGTGGTTATTGATCTGACGGAAACTCAGGGTATAGACAGCACCTCTCTCGGTCTGCTGGCACGGCTCTCTATCCAGTCCAGCGCCCGATTGGGATTTGTACCCACCATTCACTCCACCAATGAAGATATTAACCGTATCCTGATAACCATGGGCTTTGATCAGGTCTTTATCATTGTGCATGAGGTGGGAGACAGCAGAAAACCTGTGATCCTCCACGATCTGCCTTGCAGTGAGGAGAACTCGGATCAAGAGATTATGGGGAAGGTCATCACAGCCCATAAAACCCTGATGGATATGAACGAGCGTAATCGTCAGGAGTTTCAGGATCTGGTACAGCAGCTGGAAAGAGACAAAACCACGGGATAGAAGCTATAGGCTGGCTTCCTATCCCGTCTGCATCTTTCGTTTGGTATATTCCGTTGGGTAAGTCGTTTTACGCCTTGGCAAAGGCCGCTAAAGTCTCCTCCAGTTTCACCTGATCGGCGGCGAAAAGCCGGATGCCCTCTGCCAGTTTTTCGGTGGCCATGGCATCTTCGTTCATCGCCCACCGGAACGATTTCTCTGCCAAAGAGTCTGCCAGAGAGGCACCATTCTGGTTCTTATCCAGCTGATCGGCACACAGCTTTTGCTCCACGGGATCGGTACTGGCTTCCAGTTCAGCCAGAAGTGTTGGAGCAATGGTGAGCCGGTCACAACCTGATAGCTCAAGAATCTGACCCACATTACGGAAGCTGGCTCCCATAACAATGGTGTTGTAATTACAGGATTTGTAGACATTGAAGATTCGAGCTACCGACTGAACCCCTGGATCTTCATTCGCCGGAAAGCTCTCCCGTCCGGTCTGTTTTTTGTGCCAGTCCATAATTCTGCCGACAAAAGGAGAGATCAGGTAGGCGCCGGCATCGGCACAGGCGATAGCCTGGGAAAAACCGAACAGCAGGGTCAGGTTGGTCTGAATGCCCAAACGCTCCAGCTTCTCGGCTGCGCGAATCCCTTCCCAGGTCGAGGCTACCTTGATGAGAACCCGCTCTTTTTCCACCCCGATCTGCTGATAGAGATCGATCAGGCGCTGGGCCTTTTCGATGGTACCTTTGGTATTAAACGACAATCGTGCATCTACCTCGGTGGATACACGACCGGGAACCAATTGAACAATCTCTTTGCCAATCAGTACAGAGAATTTATCTGTCGCATGATGCAGCATATCTGTACTGCCACGACCGTGTATTTTACCAAACTCAATAGCTTGCCTCAGATGCTTCTCATAAGCAGGCAGAGCCGCCGCTTTCAATAACAGTGTGGGATTAGTAGTAGCATCCTGTGGCTGATAACGCTTAATCGCTTCGATATCACCGGTATCGGCAACAACAGTCGTGTACTTTTTGAGTTGTTCAAGTTGGTTTGTCATTAGCTGTGACCTGACTCCAGTTCCTCCGGTGGGCAGAGCAAACTGGCTTCACGCAGTAGCTCTGCCATCGCACCTGGTTTATGGGCATTTTCACTCAGCAACCGACGAAAGCGACGTGCACCCGGTAAACCATTGAATAAACCCAGCATATGACGGGTTACGTGGCTCAGGGTGTGTTTGTCACTGTCGGCAATATGTCGCTCAATATAGGGTATCATCTTTTCAATGATCTCGTGGCGTGATTGCCTGTTCGCCCCGTGACCACTCATTTTTTGACCAAATATGCGGGCATCCGCCTCTGCCAGAATCCACGGATTGTTGTAGGCCTCACGGCCGATCATAACGCCATCGACAGACTTCAGATGTTCTTCTGTCTGCTCAAGCGTGGTGATGCCACCATTCAGAATAATTTCCAGATCAGGGAAGGTCTGCTTGAGCTTATAGACCCAGTCGTATTTCAGAGGTGGAATCTCGCGATTCTCTTTCGGGCTCAACCCTTCAAGAATCGCTATACGTCCGTGAACGACAAAGGTAGTGCAGCCGATATCGGCAATCTGCCCGACAAAATCGACCAGCTCCTGCCAACTCTCCTGACCATTGATGCCAATCCGGTGTTTTATTGTGGCCGGAATGGAGACAGCATCCTGCATCGCTTTCATGCAGTCCGCGACCAGCGCAGGCTCTTTCATCAGGCAGGCGCCGATACGACCATTCTGGACCCGGTCACTCGGGCAGCCCACATTGAGGTTAACCTCATCGTAACCCCACCGCTCGGCCATACGGCTGCACTGGGCCAGGTCAGCGGGGTCACTGCCGCCCAGCTGCAGGGCCAGAGGATGTTCGACCTCGTTGTAACGGAGGAAACGCTCCTGGTCACCATGGATCAACGCACCGGTCGTCACCATCTCACTGTACAGCAGTGTATTGCGGGAGATCTGCCGCAGAAAGTAGCGGCAGTGGCGGTCAGTCCAGTCCATCATTGGGGCAACAGAGAGACGACGATCAAGGGATTTTTGAGATTGCATACTAAAAACAACACATAGGAATTCAGGACATTATTGAGCCGGCAAATATAACCGAATATAGCAGCGCTTACTTTTTTTATGGTTTTAAATGACATCATCACAGGTAAACACGGGGTAAAGTCAGCCTGCGATCACCGGTTCTCGCTGCCAGCAGCTGATGAAAACGGTTCATCTCTGCCTCACTGCATTTCTCCCAATCGAGAGCTTCTCCGACAACGCCGTGATGCTGAAAGGCATTCAACTTGACCTGTACGGTATCGGGCAGTGAGTTGAGTAGCTCGGCAACAGGTTCGACTTCGGTATCCAGATCGCTTTTCCCTGGAATATGCAGCAGTCTCACTTCGTGTAATTTGCCGACCCTGGCCAGATATTTGATCGACGGGATAACCCGATGATTATCACGACCCGTTAACCAGCGGTGGGTGTCATTCTGCCACGATTTAAGATCGATCATGGCTCCGTCAAGACAGTGGGACACTTTCTCCCATGCGCTTTGGGGAAGATGGCCATTGCTGTCAATAAAACAGGTCAGATGTTTGAGTTCAGGATCACTCTTTAAGGCTGCAAAGAGTTCAATAATAAATGGCAGCTGAGTGGTCGCTTCACCACCAGACACCGTCACACCACTAAGAAAAAAGCGGTGCATGCGAACCAGTTCCCGTATCTCCATAACGGTGTAACGCTTGATTCTGGGGTTGGCGTTGTGGGTACACACATCCGTGCACTTATCACAGTTAGTACACTGCGCTTCATGCCATAGCACCTTGCCACGTTCATCCATGGTCAACGCTGCTGTCGGGCATGTGGCAATGCAGTCGCCACAATGGTTGCAGTGGTTGATAGTGTGAGGGTTGTGACAGGTGATGCAGTTGAAGTTACACCCCTGGAGGAAGAGAACCAGGCGGTTGCCTGGTCCATCCACGCAGGAGAACGTCAAGATGCGGCTGACCAATGCCTGCCTGTTTGAGCGTTCATCCATGTACGTTTACTTTCTCTTGGTTATGAATAGATTATTGGTTATGAATAGATTATTGGTTATGAATAGGTTGGGTTATAAACAGGGTTGCTTTCAAAGCTTACGACGCGCGGTGCACGATCAAGAATGCCGGTGTTTTTGGAAGCTTCTGCACCCAGCCAGGTAGTGTTCGTACGCGAACCTTCGGCAGCAAATTTCGCGATAGAAGAGAGCTTGACCATATAGCCGGTAACCCGTACCAGATCGTTGGAGGCAACGTTGGCGGTAAATTCACGGTAACCGGCATTCAGCGCACCCTTGCACAGGTTATACATGGCTTCGGGATTGGCTTTCACCGTCTCATCGATGGTCAGAATATCGCTGATACCGGAGGTATAGTACTGGTGCTGACTGGCGGTTGTCTGTACGTAGCTGATGGGATCTGGTTCGGTACCGTAAGGGATACGTACGCCCGGTGTGGCATCGGTATCAAGGCTTATACCACCTTGGGCGTGTAATACTGCTCGACCATTCAGACCATATTTGACCGGTGAGTTGTCCACGATTTCGGCCAGTTTGGCAGAGATGTCGTGGGCCAGCTGACGGGCCTGTTCATCGTAACCATAACGGACAGTGGTTCCCTGTTTTTCAAAGAGATCAGTGACCGCTTCCGCCATGCCGTAGATGCCGAACATCGGTGCGAAACGTGACTCTTCGATCAGACCTTCAGTGGTCAGGAAGCCTTTGAAGAAGTTGGACTGTTCATGGAGATAACTGCTGCGGGCGTCGATCAGTTCGACCATCAGGGCGCTGCAAGCAGGCAGAACATTGTCCAGAAAATCTTTTGCATCTTTGGCTTTGGCAGCGGCTCTTCTCAGGTTCATCCGCACCAGTGTGTTGGAGCCACCGGCCAGAGGCAGAGAGTTGTAGCAGCTGACAATACCGAAACGCCTATCGCCGTAACTACCGGCATGCATCGGATAGTTAGCGATATGAGGCTTGCTGCACTCACAAATATTACTGGCAGCCTGACGCAACAGATCATCGGGAGTGATGGCAGGATCGTACATAAAGGTCAGGTTGGGAGCGATCTGTTTCAGCTCCGCATCGACTCTTAAAATTGTACGACAGATGATGTTATCTTCCGGGCCGATGTTGGCATGCATAAACGCATCGGGCAGGGTACGGTCCAGCATAATCCAGAAATGCTTGAGCTTCTGGTGGATCTCGTCCTCGCTGAGATCACCGATATACGGCATCAGTACATCATCCAGCTGCCCAATATAAACCGGAATATTGGTCACTGATGGTACGTGATGGTAGATGATGGTGAGCATATTGAGCGCATCATCAAAATCTTTGGCCGGCTCCAGCTCCAGATGCTTCGAACCCTGAGAGAGGAATCTGGCATAGTCTGGCAGTACATAGCGGGGCTTAAACGGCGCATGACCTTCAAACATATCGCACAGAACGCCCTCTTCCATAACGGTTTTAACGGCCTCAGAGACCGGCATATAGGGCAGTTCGGCTTCGGCTGTCAGGGCAAGAAACAGATTTTTCTGTCTGGGAGAGAGATTGGCATCGGTAATAATTTCCTGAACACGGTTCAGGAACGGGCTGTTGCACTCGGACATTCCGGTCACTCCTTGGGAATTAGGCGGAATAGTAAGCGAGTTTGCAGCGTGTACCAATTGATATTGAACGCAAAAGTCCAGAGCACCGGCAGCATAAACTACCGGTGTTTTTTGCACGAGGACAGAATTATTCGCCCTTGATGCGCTTGATCAGAGAGCCGCCGACAATGACCGTACCGACAAAGCCAGAGGCCAGAACCATAGGCAGTGCTGAATAGACGAGAATAGTCCAGATCATTCTAATCATTCTATAGTCCTTCCGTTAGTGACCCCGGCCCGGAACGCTGTTCATATCAGGCAGCATTCTGGTTTTGTTCTAAGGGGAGCATGATCCCACCATGAGGCCGTGCCAAGTAAGTTTTTCCAAATCTATCCAAATGCTCGCAGGCCCATGCTTTCCAAGATAAATTACAGCCTCGTAACTCCTTCTTATTTTCAGAGTGAGGAGTCTTTTTGATCATAAGATATGCTATTTTTAAGTTGTCTATTTTTCCCCGAGAAGTAAACCCAATCTTTTGCGAAATCGTATTAGTCATAGAATATGAATGAAGATTAGCTTCTCCATTACTAGAAAGGGTTAGAGTATTTATGGCGGATGCGGTTGTTATTTCAGGGAAACGGAATATTTCATTGCCTACGTTATCAGTGGCGTACATATTTATGTACTCGTGTCCATTTTCTCCTTCTCCTTCTCCTTCTTCTTCTCCCTCTCTTTCTGCTGCGTGCTTATTGATCTTGATAATAAAGGCAGTAGCAAACGTTGTCTTGCGGAATTTATTTTGAATACTATCCATATTCAGGACTTCAGCATCGCACTTGTTTACTATTGGACTTATGTCTATCTGCATATTGTCTAGATTCATCGACCAGAGTGTGAAAGGTTTGTCCCGCTCTTCATGATAGTCTGTATCTCCCATTTCTTCGTACAGATGACTTAGTTCTCCTCTGCGAAAAAAAGAGCATAGGGTTTTACAGCTTAACGGAATACAGATCATATTAATATTTTCTATATCACGATAAAAAAAACCAATGTCGTTATCAGCGTGTGTTCTTTTGAGTGTTTGTGACCCTACAGTAATCTTTTTATTTAGACTGCATAAACATCGCACTTGGTGCTTTTTTATATCCCTAGCTAACGGCCGGCGACAATGATCACATTCTGACAATTTCGGGACATTTAATTTAATCGGGACACTTGATTCAAGCTGTTCAGCACGTCTCTTCGTTGCTGTTTTCTTCTTGGCGGTTGTCGTTGTTTTGGCTTTTCCGGTGCTGCTGCTGCTGCTTGCATTGGTGTTGCTGCTTAGGTGGGTCTTTATCATGATAAATCTCTCTTTTTAAATGGATAACAGGTTATGTGACACTGTTTATCCCTATTAGTTGGTTAGGTGTTTCGATAAAGTTATTTCTGCTGTCAAAGAGGACAGCACTCCCCTTTTTGGCTCGAAGGGCTGGCCCAAAGAAATAAGGCCCGTTAGTTCTGTCTGTCGGGTGGTCTTGAGTTCACAGGGCTGTATGTGTATTGTTGCCCGTTTTAGCCCTGCCGGCAGCTACTCATAGCCCACTGGCAGAGCGGCTTAAAGACATTCAGGAGCGTATTTCATGCGTGTGATTCTGCTGGGCGCGCCGGGCGCTGGTAAAGGAACCCAGGCTCGCTTTATTACCGAGCAGTACGGTATTCCCCAGATCTCCACGGGGGACATGCTGCGTGCAGCCATCAAGAACGAAACCCCACTGGGTCTGAAGGTTAAGGCGGTGATGGATGCCGGTCAGCTGGTCTCTGATGACATCATTATCGATCTGGTCAAAGAGCGTATTGCTCAGGACGACTGCGCCAACGGCTTCCTGTTCGATGGTTTCCCGCGCACAATTCCCCAGGCTCAGGCTCTGATTGATGCCGGTGTGGCTATTGATCACGTTCTGGAAATTGCGGTGGATGATGAAGAGATCATCAAGCGTATGAGCGGTCGTCGTGTGCATCTGGCCAGTGGCCGTACTTACCATGTGATCTTCAATCCGCCGAAGCAGGATGGCATCGACGACGAAACCGGCGAGTCGCTGATCCAGCGTGACGACGATCAGGAAGAGACTGTGCGTAAGCGTCTGGACGTTTACCATGAACAGACCAAGCCTCTGGTCGGCTTCTACACGGACCTGTCCGGGAAGGAAGACAAGGTAAAGCTGCACGCTGTCGCCGGTGTGGGTTCTGTAAAAGAAATCACCAAGGCAGTACTGGCCTCCCTGAGCTAATACGTCTGGCGAGCCGATCTGTGAAAAACCGCTATTCAAGGCGGTTTTTCACGTTTTGAGTCCGTTGAAGGCTCCTTCTCCTGTTTGACGAGCGATATTCTGATCATGGCACTGATACTTTCTCTTGATACGGCCACTGAAGCCTGTTCCGTGGCTCTCTATGATACCCACTGCGAACAGAGCAGTGTGCAGGAAATCTACGAGCTGATTCCCCGTGAGCACAGCCAGCGGCTGCTGCCGATGATCGATGAACTGCTGGCAGCACAGGGCGTCAGCCGCAGCCAGATTGATGCACTTGCTTTCGGGTGTGGTCCCGGTGCCTTTACCGGCGTGCGGATTGCCACCGGAGTAGCGCAGGGGTTGGCATGGGCGCTGGATCGCCCCGTGGTGCCGGTCTCTACGCTGGCGGCCCTGGCTCAACAAGGGTTGCGTTGCCATGGTGCCGCGCAGGTGCTGGCGCTGATTGATGCCCGTATGGATGAAGTCTACTGGGGGATCTATCAGGCCAATAGTGCCATTGCCGGTGGAACTATAATGACTCTGGTGGGCGATGAGCAGGTGACTGTACCAGAGAAGCTTTTTTCACTGCTCCCGGAACCGGTTCAGAAAAATATCGAGCAGGTGACAGGCATGGGCAGTGGTTGGTGCTACCGTGACCGGCTTAATATAGCGGTTGCCCGGGATGTTGAGCGGGCTTATCCCCATGCGGCGGATATCGCCCTGCTGGCTGCTCCGATGTTTGAGGCTGGTGAGGCCGTTCCTGCCGAACAGGCACTGCCGGTCTATCTCCGTGATAATGTGGCATTAAAGAAGAGCGAACGATAAAAATGGATACTTTGCATCTGCTTATATTGGCCCTGATTCAGGGCATTACCGAATTTCTGCCGGTCTCCAGCTCGGCCCATCTGGTGCTGCCTTCCCAGTTACTGGGGTGGGCTGATCAGGGCCTGGCGTTTGATGTGGCGGTGCACGTGGGCACGCTGAGTGCGGTGTTGCTCTATTTTCGTAACGATCTGCTTCAGATCGCCAAAGACTGGACCTTGAATGCGGTTGGCAAGGCGCCCGCCACGGTGCAGAGCCGCCAGGGCTGGATGCTGATCTGGGCGACAATTCCTGCGGTAGTGTTTGGCGGTATTGTGTCTGTCACCGGTCTTGATGATGCCATGCGCTCCCTTGCGGTGATTACCGCAACAACCCTTATTTTCGGTGCGCTGCTCGGCTTTGCTGATCGTCGGGGTTCGCTGACTCAACCATTGGAAGAGCTGACCCTGAAGCAGGCGATGATTATCGGCTTTGCCCAGGCGCTGGCGATTATCCCCGGAACCTCCCGTTCTGGCATAACGATCACTGCCGCCCTGATGCTGGGTCTGACCCGTGATGCCGCCTCCCGGTTCTCATTCCTGCTCTCTATTCCCATTATCGTAGCGGCGACAACATTGGTTGTTCTCGATCTGGTGACTTCCGGTATTGCAGTGAATTGGTTAGTACTGCTGTCCGGTGCGTTAGTGGCGGGTATCAGTGCTTACCTGTGCATTCACTACTTTCTGGCCGTTATTAACCGCATCGGCATGATGCCGTTTGTTATCTACCGGCTGCTGCTGGGTTGTAGCTTGCTGGCCGTGATGTTCGCTTAAAAAACTTTTACCACAGAGGCACAGAGAAAAGACTGTTAATAAAGGATTCTCTGTGCTTTCGTGATTCAATCTCCCCCCCTGTTTCTGTCTTTTCTCTCTTTTTTTTGGAACTAGTTATAAATTACATGGTCTTTTTAATATGATCGAAATCGAAAATGGATGATCGAAAAGGGATAATCGAAAAGGGATGATCGAAAAGGGAGTAGAATATGAAGATTGCGTACACTGCAAATTTTTTTAAGGTTGAAATCGTAACTGAGAACCAGGAAGATTGTAATCGAAAACCTTCTGATTCAAAGCTCGACAACAGTAAGGAAAAAGAAAGCACTGCTAGATTGGATAGATGGAGTTGTTGTGGCTGTAATACAATTGCATATAAAGGGAAATATTATCGTGGTGATCTATTTGGGGTTAAGAGTACACGCAAAACTTTAATTTGTTATGGGTGTGTGAAAGCTGTAGTAGAAAAAAAAGCAATCATTAAAAATCCTTATGGGGGTTCAGGTGTCTTTGATGAAATTAACGATAGTCATATTATAAAAAAAATCACATCTAGTGGCGTTAAAGAGCCAGAGCTTACTAGTATGAGTGATAATGATATCGAGTCGATTGGCAAATTAATAGTGAAATGTCCAGATGTAGAATGCACAAATACAAATGGTACGCATGCGTTGTCCAAGATAGATAGTCATATAGACGATGAGCATCCATATGCTAACTTTGAAAAATACACAATCAAGTTTAATGATGAAAATAATAATTTAAAAAGTTGTGAATGTAGTGATGATATGGTGGCGTCAGCCGGTTTAAAAAAAGAAAGATGGGTTGCCTTTTTAGTAGCCAGTGGACAACAGACTCACTCGGGGTCACAAGTGGTGAACCCGACCGGAAAACGATTGTCGGCCCGCTCAAAAAGACCAAAATTGGTGAATGAAAACCAATTGGAACACAGTTGTAAGTGCAGGAAAACCACTACTGGCGAACTGGTGCGTAAGCCCTGTAAGATTGCGTACACTGCAAATTTTTTTAAGGTTGAAATCGTACCTGATAATGTTAAAAACGTACCTGATGAGGTTGGAATCGTAACTGAGAACCAGGAAGATTGTAATCGAAAACCTTCTGATTCAAAGCTCGACAACAGTAAGGAAAAAGAAAGCACTGCTAGATTGGATAGATGGAGTTGTTGTGGCTGTAATACAATTGCATATAAAGGGAAATATTATCGTGGTGATCTATTTGGGGTTAAGAGTACACGCAAAACTTTAATTTGTTATGGGTGTGTGAAAGCTGTAATAGGAAAAAAAGCAATCATTAAAAAACCTTATGGGGGTTCAGGTGTCCTTGATGAAATTAACGATAGTCATATTATAAAAAAAATCACATCTAGTGGCTTTAAAGAGCCAGAGCTTACTAGTATGTGTCATAAGGATATCGAGTCAATTGGCAAATTAAGTGTGAAATGTCCAAGTGTAGAATGCAAAGCTAGTAAGTTTAATTTGTCCATGATAGATGCGCATATAGCCAATAGTCATCCATATAATGAATTTGATAAATATAAGATCAATTTTAATGATGAAAGTAATAATTTAGTGGCTTGTGAATGTAGTGATGATATGGTGGCATCAGCCGGTTTAAAAAAAGAAAGATGGGTTGCCTTTTTAGTAGCATATTTCATTAATGCTCTGGATAACCACTAAAAATGGTGCCTGATGTGCCTGATGTGCCTGATGTGCCTGATTTGATGGCGTTCTCGTTGTCTGGCGGTCTTGAGTTAATAAGGTTGTGTGTGTATCTTTGCCGACAGCAGTGATGTTTATCTAAAATATTTTTTCCAATCTTTTCCTGTAGTTGAGATTGTTCCATGGATGCTTCTCTCCCCCCTGCCATTCTGGTTACCCCTGATTCAGATCCCGAACGAATAGCTGCTCTGCAAACAGCGACCGATCTGGAACTGATCGAACAGACAGCCCCAAAATTTATCCGTGAGCAGCGCATGGTGCTCTGGTTCAGCCCCGACGGTCTGGCGCTGCAACAGAGTGGCAAAGGTGCGCCCGGGCCGGTGGTGGTTGATTTTGTTGGTGGTGCCGTAGGCCATCGTCGTAAATATGGTGGTGGTAAAAGCCAATCCATAGTCAAAGCTGTGGGCGTTGCGGATGCAGGCCGGCAACTGACCGTACTGGATACCACCGCAGGCCTTGGGCGTGATGCTTTTGTGCTGGCGACCATGGGTTGTCATGTCACCATGATCGAGCGTTCGCCAATGGTGCGGGCATTGCTGGAAGATGGTTTGCGACGGGCGGCCGACGATTTTGAGGCAGGGCCTATTGTTGCCCGTATGTCCTTGCTTTCTGGTCATGCTGCTTCTTTGATGCAGGATATGATTGCCGCAGAACAGAAGTTTGATGTCGTTTATCTTGATCCGATGTTCCCTCATCGGGAAAAATCCGCAGCGGTAAAGAAAGAGATGGTGCTATTTCAGACCCTGTTGGGAGCGGATAGGGATGCGGATGACCTGCTGGCTCCTGCACTGCAACTGGCTGCCCATCGAGTGGTCGTGAAGCGACCGAAGCATGCTCCTGATCTTGCCGAACAAGAGCCTGGCTATCGGCTTGAAGGAAAGTCAGGTCGTTTTGATATCTATCCGTTAAAACGCTTCTAACAAGCGAGGCTCTGTAGGGGGCATGATATTGATACCCCCCCTCAAGTCATGCAGCAAGCCAGTTTTTGGTTGGTCGACTCACCAGACACCGTTGGGGGTACGCTCACAACGAATCTACAGAGCATGCAAGTTTAGAATCGTTTCCCTGGATGGAACATCATATAGCCGAAGAGGTCAGATTCGCTGAGTTCGGCAATAGTCTGTAGGTAATCGACCAGCTGCATGTTCTGGGGGAATAGAATAAATGCTTCATTCGTTGTGGACAGGTTCATATAAAACATATTGTCCCACCGGACAATTCGGTAACCGTGATTTTGGCTTTCCGGTTGATCCTTGTGGGCAAAATTGATGGCTAAAACATTGCCTTCAGAAAATTTTTCCAGAAATTCAGGGAGGAGACTCTTTAAGCTCCCAATGGGATTCGAGTTTTCAGTGATGATATTGATGGTATGAATTGAACGGTGATAGTTGCTGATAGATGAAGAGATCTCGGTTTCGTTTTTCACCGGTATCTGCTGTTGAAAAGCCAGATTTTGCAAGATCAGAGCGTATCCGGTTTCAATCCGTCTTTGCAGCTGTAGTAGCTGGCGGTGATAGTCAAGTGCATCTTTTTCGATATCTTCCATGGCGACCGAAAGACTGTGCATAGCGGTGCGCAGGTTATCCTGATTCTGACTGTTTATGTGGCTTGAAACATACAAAATGCCCGCAGCCGAACTTAATGAGATGGCCGTATAACAGGGTTTAAATACGAAGGCGTTGAGCACACTCATCATAAATAAAGCCATGGATGAATAATTGTTGAACGGCAAATAGCGAGCTGTAAAGTCGAGATATCGTTGACTCAGTTCAGTCTGGCGTTGAGTCAAGTTTTGCAGTTTTTGTTGCAGGCTCTTTGTGGGTTTTTTAGTGATAGGTTCAGCATCCTGCAATATTTGTTCCAGGACATTGAGGTTCTTTTCATACTGTGCGTACTGTTCCCTGGTAAGCCCTTGAACAGCACCCTGTTCAAGGGCACGAAAAGCGGTGAGAATAAATCTGATATTCCTGCGTATGGGCGTTGCGTAGGTCTCGATGGCTTGTATTCGCTCCTTGATTCTCGCCGCCGATGAGATCAGTTCGATATCTGTAGGTAATGATGCCTGACTCCCAACAGTCAGTACCATGGCCGAGATGCCACAGACTGCCAGCAGACACTTTTGTAGAGATTGCATGCACTTGATCATGATTGCTCCAAGTGGGAATTTCATTGCCTACAAAAAAAAGCAGATGTTGATGAGAACGGCAACTGTGGGAACTGTCTTTTTACCATGGTTGTGTATTGGATGGGGAAGGATGTAGGTGAGGGCATGATCCCGGGGAATCAGGATCATACCCATGCCAAAAAAGGAGAGCCGAAAGATTACTTTGTAATAACGGGCTTTGATGACCGGTTCAAGGTGACCTGACGAATGCTGTGACGCTCTTCGCTGGGTAACAGGCGTCGGGAGTCTTCCGCCATGTCGGCAATCTCGTTACCAAAGGTCAGTCGACCATCGTCGTTGATAGCGAGTAGATCGTGGGTACGGAGTTCATCAATGAAATGACGGAACAGATTTTTATCAAAGAACTCCGGTGCATTCAGACCGTGCAGCATCGACAGCCGCTGGGACATCTCGTGGCTCTGCTTTTCCAGTTCATCAGCATCAATACTGCCACTGCCGTTACGCAGCAACAGACTGATCACCACAAAGTAGCGCTCAAGAGCTTGCTGAATGGCTCGGGAAACGACCATCAGGGTGACAAAGGCGGCGCTACTGGAGTCTGGTCGACGGAAACTGGTGTCTTCCTGAGTGAGTAATCCGGCTTCAGTCAGAGCCTCCAGCCACCGGTCGACAACAGTGGTCAGCTCTGTACTATTCCAGCGCAGGAACAATTCCGCCTTCATATAGGGATAAAAATTCGAGCAGTAGTGCTGAATTTCATCCCGTTCCAGCACATAGGTGTTGGCAAACAGACGACAGATAAATGATGGAATGGCCAGCAGGTGCAGGATGTTGTTGCGGTAGTAGGTCATCAGCACCGAGTTCCGCTCATCAAGACAGATGATATCGCCCAGGGAATCGGTCTTGCGCTGTACCATGTTCAAAGCTTCAACCGTTTTGATCATGGTTTCGCCATCCAGTTTGGAGCTGGTGACATGGCCGCTGTAAGGGACTTTGGCCAATAGCTGGTTCAAGGCATTGAGCAGTTGGATCAGCTCCTCTTCACCCATCGCCTGCCGAGGAGTGTTCAGCAGTGCCATAGCCACCATGTTGACCGAGTTGATAGCCGCTGCGGTGTTGATATGGCTGACGATCTGGATGCCGAGATGATCGGTTACCTGCCACAGCCACTCCGGACGGTAGTCCTGATCGTAGCTCTGCTCCTTCCAGTCCGGCTGATGCTTGTTAAGGAACTCGGTCAGCAGAATCGGTTCGCCAAAGTTGACGTGGGCGTGACCAAAGTTCTCCTTCAGCGCGGCGAGGGTTCGGAAGACATCGAGTGGGGACTCTTTCTTCTTCTCCTTGCCACGGAGCTCGCCCATATAGGTCGAGGCTTCCAGCACTTTTTCATAACCAACATAGACCGGTACCAGAGCCAGTGGCTTGCTGTGGCTGCGCAGATAGCTGCGCAGCATGATGGAGAGCATGCCGGTCTTTGGTTTCAGAGTGCGTCCGGTGCGGGAGCGTCCGCCTTCGATAAAGAATTCGGTCGGAAATCCACGGGTGAACAAGGTGTGCAGGTACTCATGGAAAACCGTGGAGTAGAGCGGATTCCCCTTGAAGCTGCGGCGAATAAAGAAAGCGCCACCACTGCGCAAAATGGAACCCACCAGTGGCATATTCAGGTTAATACCTGCGGCAACATGGGGAATCTGCAGACCCCGGTAGTAGAGTGCGTAGGAGAGTAGCAGATAGTCCATATGGCTACGGTGGCAGGGAAGGTAGACAATTTCATGGCTCTTGGCCAGCTCCCGCACCGGTTCGATATGGTTCACTTCGACCCCGTTGTAGATTTTATTCCAGAACCAGGTCAGCAGGATGTCCATAAATCGGACGACAGGGTGAGAGTAGTCGGAGACGATCTCATTGGCGTACTTTTGTGCCCGCAGATAGGCTTTTTCCCGGGTGATTTTTTTATCTTCCATCTCCCGCTGGATTGCACGACTAATAACTTCTGAGTTGATCAGACTCTCCACCAGAGTACGACGGTGGGAGAGGTCGGGACCGACAACCGAGGTATGGAGCTGACGGAAGTGAACCCGCAGTATCCGATGGATCTTGCGCAGGGTGCGTTTCTCATCCAGACCGTCGTCAACCAGTTCGCGCAGGGAGAGTGGCGCGTTGAAGTGGACCAGTGTCTGACGACCATGGAACAGGACGGCCAGCAGCTTGCGGAAACTGCTGCCGACGTTGTAGTTCCAGGCGAAAAGTAGCCTGAATGCGGACTGTTCTTTATCCGGCTGGCGTCCCCAGAAAATGGAGACCGGTATGATCTGTACGTCAGAGTCCTTATGTTCTCTGAGTACGCGTGCCAGACGTATAAGTCGGGGTGCGTTATAAGACCGCTGACGTTGAAGAATCAGACCTTCCGGTTTAGACAGAAAAAAGTAAGCGTGTTGCTCATTTATGTCTTCACCTTCCAGTGGTGCATAGGGACGAGGCAGACCGGCTCTGCGGCACTCCTTGTCCAGCACCAGCAGATCGGAAAGTGAACGACTGCGGAGTACATAGATGACAGGCTTTCGGCTGTCATTTTGCTGCTCGGCACCCTTTTTCTCAGGGCTGCTGTCCTGTTTCTCAGGCAAGGACCCCTGCACGGAGGTTCTTACCCACAGAAACATCAGGCGCTGCAGGAGATTAAAAAGGTATCGACTGATACTGACGGTGTTTTCCATACTTGCTGTATTCAGACTGGTAGACGACTGTTTTAAAATAGTTAGAAGAAAAGCTTGCTGAAAGTCGGTATAGAAGCGTTATACCGATGTAAAAGCTCTATTAAAGAGCCACGTATTTCAGACAGGCTTGTATGCTGCCATGCAAGGGAGAATGTAGCACTCCCGGCCGGCTCAGGATGGCCAATCAATCAATTTTTCAGAACCATGTTCACTGATTTCAAGCCACTCATCGGTATTACCAGCAAATTCCTGCCAGAACGAAGCGTTACAACGGACTCTGGCCCGCAGAGCTTTGTGGGCATCCCGGGCACATTCCGCATCACACTGCCAGGGTGTGCTATCGGCGTCGAACCAGATACTGGTCCAGGCTTTGCCGGCCGCATTTTCCACAATGTTCACCGGAATAGTCTGCCCAGTGTACACCACTTCAAGATTGGTGCTGCGACCTTTTATATCAGGTTCGGAGCAGCTGTCAAAACAGTCATTCAGCCATTCAAGAATGGCATCCACAGGCTGCTTCATCAGGTAAATTTCAATATCGGTCTGGTTTTCCATGGCAGCCTCGTAGCCTCCGGATCAGGTGGCGATCAGGGTTGGTAAATTATAGTGTAAAGACGCATATCCAGCCGACACTGCAGCCGGTTCAGTTGTTCCAGCTTCTCTTTCTGGGACGGTTTTATGTGCCAGTAGTGAGGCGTCATCGCCAGCAGATCAAGAATGGCCTCTGCACTCTCAAGGGTCAGAGTGTCCGTGATGGTTTCATGGCTGACCAGTTTAAATGGCTCAGGAATCTGGGTAAGCAGTTTGTCTTCCGGATAAGATCGCACATCGTCGTATATTTGTTGACGCAATTCCAGCAGGTGATCTGGCCCTGGGCCGAGTACCAGAATATGACCGTTGGCTTTGAGTATCCGGCCAAACTCATGCCAGTCTATTCTGGAAAAGACACTGACAATCAGATTAGTGCTGTCGTCTGTTAACGGAATATCGGCAACGCTGGCGACCAGCCACTGTGCCTTGGCGTCGGCTTCCCGGCTGCGGCGACAGCAGGACTGAATGGCCGGGCGCGAGATATCAAAGCCGGTTATGCTGGCGTCGGCGATGTACTGACCAAGGCGCACGGTATAGTAACCTTCACCACAGCCTGCATCGACAATAACCGGAACGTTCATATCTTTGGAGGCCGCACTCTGAAGACAGAGACTCGCTTTTTTCTCCAGAGCTGTTGCCGGGGTATTGTAGAGCCCCGTGTCCAGAAAGCGACTGCGAGCCTGTACCATTTCGGTACTATCACCAGGATTGGCACTGCGCTTTTTATGGACAGGAAGCAGATTCAGATAACCCTGACGCGCTCGGTCAAAGCGGTGTCCGGATGCGCAGCAGGCTCCGTCCGGGGTAGACGCCAGCAGCTCCTTGCAGACCGGACAACGTAAAGTGGAGGACATGTGTTTGACCAAAGATAAAATGGGCGTAGTTTACTGCCCCCCACGCTGACCACAAGTTCTATCTTGTGGAATTTCAGACCGTCGGCAGGAGATTTTCCAGAATTTGCTGGTAAATGGTGGACAGCGTATCCAAATCTTCCGCTTTTATCCTCTCATCAACTTTATGAATAGTGCTGTTACAGGGGCCGAGTTCTATGACCTGGGCACCGGTGGGCGCAATAAAGCGACCGTCCGAAGTGCCTCCGCGGGTGGAAAGTTCTGGTTGGTAACCGCAGACGCTTTTGACAGCCTTCACCGTCGCCGCGACCAACTCGCTTTCTGCCGTCAGGAAAGGCTGACCGTTCAGGTTCCAGTCAATGTGGTAATTCAGATTGTGGCGATCAAGAATTTGCTCAAAACGGGTGCGCAAAAGGGTGTCAGTCTGTTCGGTAGAATAGCGGAAATTGCAACGGACGTTTAATACCCCCGGAATCATGTTGCCGGCTCCGGTGCCGGCCTGAATGTTAGAGACCTGGAAGCTGGTAGGAGGGAAGAAGGCGTTGCCTTTGTCCCATTCGACCGCAATTAGCTCCTGAAGGGCGGGAGCGAAGCTGTGTATCGGGTTCTCGGCCAGTTGGGGGTAGGCGACATGCCCCTGAATACCTTGAATGGTCAGGGTGGCGCCCAATGAGCCCCGACGACCATTTTTTATAATATCACCCACTTTGGTCGTGCTGGAGGGTTCTCCGACCAGACACCAGTCAATTTTCTCTCTACGTGCTGCCAAAACCTCGATTACTTTTTTTGTTCCACAGGTGGAGGGACCTTCTTCATCGCTGGTGATGAGCAGGGCTATTGAACCGGTGTGTTCCGGATGCTCAGCAATAAAGCGCTCAAGGGCTGTAACAAAAGCGGCAATGCTGCCTTTCATATCCGCCGCCCCGCGCCCGCACAGAAAGCCTTCATGGAGTGTGGGTTCAAAGGGGGGGAATTGCCACTCATGTTCAGGGCCGCTGGGAACCACGTCGGTATGACCGGCAAACACAAACAGTGGGGACCGGTCACCCCGCCGCAGCCAGATGTTGTTGACGGTGCCGTGATGGTCGCTGAACACCATGTGCTCGGCTTTGAAGCCCAGGACCTCAAGACGTTCGGCAAGCAGTTGCTGGCACTCCGCATCTTCAGGGGTGACCGAGGGACGGGCGATTAACTCCGCGGCCAGCTGAAGGGTGGACGAGAGGGAGGGCAAGTGAATGTGGACAGAGTCTGGCATGGCACGATTCTTCTGATTTTATGGTTTTTTTCACTGATGATCATAGCAGAATGGACTTGAGTTTGATTCCCTGTGCTTTTCTGCACCATACTGAGTAACAAGTTTAAGTAAGCATATTAATAAGCAACTATAAAACCTTTTAGTCTGGGGACGTAACGCATGAATCACATACAGCTTTTGCTGACCTATTTTCCGGAGGAGTTCGCTGCAGTGGTTTGCAGGCACTCACTTATTTACGTGGGGATTATGGAGAAAGAGGAGGAAGGCATGTACCAGATTGGCTGGGCTATGTACTTTTTCGAGGATGTGGAACATAAAGTTCCTGATAGTCAGCAGCCGCTCTATTCGCAGAAGGATCTGTCGCTGTCGCCGGATGATCTCAATGCTGTGCTTGATGCGTTTCAGGGGATCCCTTCTCTGTATGGCGATGATGAAATCTCTTGTAACTACAAGTTAATTCTCTCCCATTAATACCCCTCTTCGGGATGATATACCGATCCTTTCAGTCAGACTGGAATCATCCAGTCTGACTCTGTTTTCCTACTCCATATCGTGCATTTGCAGATCCAGAGCCCGGGTAGAGATGTGAATCTCTGCGGCGCATAGCAGCAGCGATAGCAGCAGCGATAGCAGACAGGCACCAAAGACCAGCATGGCCCAATAGTTCATGCCGAGATAGAGCAGAAACATATCAATAACACACAGGATAAAGCTGAGGATTCCCGCCCCCTGCATGTGCTTGATCAGCATAAGTCTCTGGCGAAGATTGGCGATCTGGCCGGAGAGATGGGGCTGATCGGGGTTGGCTTTATAGCTGCTGTGGAGGCTGCGGATCAGGCTGCTCAGGGCCAGAAATTTGTTGGTGTAGGAGAGAAATAACAGGGATATGGCCGGGAAAAAAAGTGCAGGAGTGGTCAGATCCGGGGTGTTCAGTTGAGGGTCCATGGCGAGTCCTTTTGGTCAATTACCTATGAAATACCGCTTTATGCTCAGCTATCTATTGCGGAAATTCCTATCGTGGAAATCCGAAGTAGCGATCCAGGGTTTGGAGATCACTCGTGGAGGTGATATTAAAGAGGTGATATAAAAAAGATGCACGCTTACTACTGCCATTCAGGCATTCAGGGGAAAATAAAAATAATGATACGTGTAAAAGCCTTCACTCCGAGCCCGGAGAGATGCTCATGATGGAACGTCTGATCTCCCGGTTCGCGACTCTGGCCGCCACACTCATGTCACCCCATCCAGCATGGCAAGGTATGGATCGTCAGGCACGGAAACTGATGACGCTGATGCAGAAAGTTTTCCATCCGGATATTCACGCCCCGGCAGACCTTCGCCGAATGATCCATTACAGCGCCTCGTTGTGGAATATTCCTGCAGAACGCTTTGTCCATACCCGTGATGAAGTCCTGACTGAGGATCTCAGCCTGCGCTGGTACTTTGTTGAGGGAGAGGAGGTCGATAAGGAGAAGCAGCAAGGGCTGGTCTACTTTCATGGCGGCGGCATGGTAGTGGGTGACCTCGATAGCCACGACCGCCTTTGTCGGCGCATTGCCCGTATTCGACGGATGACCGTCGTGGCGGTGAACTACCGTCTGGCGCCTGAACATCCCTTCCCGGCCGGTGCAGAAGACGCCATAACGGCATGGAACCATGTTGCCGGAGTCTGGGAGGAGCAGGAGAAAAACATCAAGCATTTGGGAATCGGCGGAGATGGTTCCGGCGGCTATCTGGCGACCATGGTCTGTCAGCAATATGTAGACTCTACCCTATCGATCCAGCCTGATGTGATGCCTGCGTGGCAGTGGCTGGTCTGCCCGGTCACGGATTGTCGGGATCGAAGCAGTGACTCCTGGGTGACCTGCAGTCAGGACCTGCTGTTTACCAGCAAACTGTTGGGGTGTTTTCATGATGCCTATGTTCCTGATCGGAAGAATCACGCTCTGCCCGCGGTTTCGCCTGCGAGTGCTGCCAAAGATGTACTGGCACAGTTACCCGCAGCGGCGGTGATCACCGCAGAATATGACTCCTTGCGAGACCAGGGCTCCGCTTATGCAGAGCTGCTGCGCTCAGCCGGCGTTGCGGTCATCAGGCATCATGAGGAGAAACTCCCCCACGGTTTTATTCACCTGGGTGGCTTCTCGGAGGCTGCGTTCATGGGAGTGGACAAAGCTATCGCCCGGATCGACATGCTCTGCTTGCAGGCGCGCAGAACCCTGCCGGTCAATGCTCCACAGAGAATTGAGCGAGTTGACAGGGTGTGAGAGTGCGCATGTGAGAGTGCGCATGTAGCTTGCCCACCAGATTTCTCGTA
>SAMEA5043665__coassemble_115_pt1 | contig 26067 bp, 26 predicted proteins | sample SAMEA5043665__metabat2_low_PE_004 | metagenome-assembled genome bin SAMEA5043665 (sample SAMEA5043665) | Gadus morhua | reverse complement strand
TCAGTGCTTCTGTCCTCCGTGTTAAAAAGGGACGTCCCGGGAATATTGTCTATCCTTGGCTCGTAACTGCTCATATTTTACTGGCAAAACCGCGTTTCCAATATTTTAATCAGCGGTTTTACTGGGCTGTAGAGGGGGTAGTATCACATTTGCCAGATAAATATGAGCACTTACCAAAAGGCGCCAGTAGCCTCCGGCAGTTGAGGCGGGCGTTATAAGCTCAAAAGAGGAATTTAGGTTGAATAATTATTTTGAAAGCCCTTTTGTGGGTAAGTCACTGAAAGAACAAGTAACTAATCCTAATATTATTGTGGGTGACCATAGTTATTATTCTGGCTATTTCCATAATCATAGTTTTGATGATTGTGCTCGTTATTTACTACCAGATAGAACTGATATCGATAAGTTAATCATTGGTAGTTATTGCTCAATTGGTTCTGGTGCTGTTTTTATGATGGCTGGCAATCAAGGGCATCAAAATATTTGGGTTAGCACGTTCCCATTTTTCTACCAAGATAATGAGCATTTCTCTGACGCTAAAGATGGTTTTGAGCGTTCAGGGAATACCGTAATTGGTAATGACGTTTGGATTGGCACTGAAGCAATGATTATGAGCGGCGTAAAGGTCGGTGACGGTGCAATTATTGCGAGTCGTGCTGTCGTAACAAAAGATGTTGCTCCTTATTCAATTGTTGGTTCAAACCCAGCAAAACATATCCGTTATCGTTTTGGTGACAGTGAAATTGCTCAGTTGTTAGAAATGAAATGGTGGTTATGGCGTGATCATCAAATTAAGGGTGCAATGAGTTTTATGTGCTCGTCAGATATCAATGGTCTTTATGATTATTGGCAAAATTTGAATCGCTTATAAATCGGGTAAGGGCTGATTTCGCTTCAGCCCTCCCCACACCACCCGGCGTGCGGGTCCGCACCGGGCGGTTCACCGAGAATGGTGAAACCTGATCCACAACTCTTTCACAGAAAGCAATCCCAAAGAGGCCAAACGTTCGTTATTTAGACCCAGTTGACTGCATAGGTCTTCGCCAATCTGTACGGGCCTTTGCTGCTACCTGCCAGCATCACGGCTCGCTTCAGATCAACACCCAGACTGACTAATTTACGGACGATTGTCCGGGGATAACGCCACTGCTTGAGGAAGCAGCTTCGGATACGGCGTCTTATCCACTCGTCCAGTCCGGGCACAGGGCGATAGTATTCCGACAGGGCAAAGTACCCCATCCAGCCTCGTATATAATGGGCAAGAAGCGCCATCCGTTTCGCCATGCTGATACCCCAGCTACGTTTTGTCAGCTCTCGTATCCTCATCTTGAATCGGCGCAGGGATTTATCTGACCAAACAATACGTCCACGTGGGAAAGTAAAACCCAAATATTCACACTCTGTCGCTTTGACGACTTTGCTTTTCTCAAGATTGACCTGTAGCTTGAGACGACGCTCCAGAAAACGACTGATGTTGTTCATCACTCGCTCACCAGCACTCTGGCTCTTGACGAGAATGACGAAGTCATCGGCATAGGCAGATCTCCCCGGATAAGTGCATGAACTGTCAGTGCACAACCGCTGCATTTACCGTATCTCCTGAACCATGAGGCTTTGCGATCATTGGCCCGCTCGCCCCGAGGACTTGGCCTTGTATGCAGTATCTGTTCGTCGGCTCGCACCTTTGCACTCGGGCTTCCTTCGCACAGTCTCTCACGAGACTGCACTTGCCGTCGGCTAGTGGTTATCATCGGTATCAGAATACCGGTGCCGGTTCTCCCACAGGGGACTTGCACCCCATAAGTTCATGCCCGTGCCGGGCGTACCAAGCGCATCAACGGGACAAGCCCGTTATGCGAACGTTATGTTTTTAATTCATATTCAACCCATGTTGCAGGTATAAACAATGAATAAATCTCTAAAAGCAGTATTGTTGTCAGCTCTAGTGTATCCGGGAGCGGGACATTTTTTTCTTAAAAAATACGCTATGTGTATCGCTTTGGTTAGTGTTTTCTCCGTTCCTTTGTTTTTGCTTATAAGCGAAATAGTCGGTAAAGCTAATATAGTGGTCAAGCAAATAGAAAATGGTGAAATTCCTTTAAATATAGCTGCAATTTCCGAGTCATTATCAAGCATAATATCTGATACATATGCACAAGATTTAAATATCAAAATTTACGTAATAGCTGCCGCTTGGCTTATTGGTATTTTAGATTCTTACAGAGTTAGCAAGCTAAAAACATAACAAGCAATTCAAGCGGGACTTTTAACAGTTTGCTAGGTTCCGCTTCGCTCCACATTTTAGCAAACTTATTAAAAGCCCCTTAATTTGGCGTTATGCTCACAAGCTGAGAGCTACCAAAGGAAATAAAGGACACCCATAGAAATACCTGTATCTTTCATATGGTTAAATTTATGGGTGTCCTATTTTTTCTAAAAAAAAACAATAAAAGAAAACAAAATGAAAAATAAAACTGAACTATTAAATATCATACGACGGGATTTAAACACCCTTGTACGTAAGAGATATTTCCTTTGCTACGATAGCTATTTTGAAAGTTGCATTGACACTACCGGTGTACTTAATCCTGTAGAAGATGATGTCGACATTGATAAATTCTTTGATAATCTCCCAGTCGTTAGGAGCAGATTCAGCCCTGAAGAGATTAGAATGATTGATGAAGATCATGGTTTTGGTCGAGGTTTAGACGGTGTTTTTTATGTTACCCTTAACCTACTACAGGCTGAAATTACCACATTGAATTATTTGCCAAACACAAAGATTAATGAACGGTTTAATAGTAAACCAATGGTTATAAAGTCTGGCGGCATAAGATTAACAGTTACCCATGTGGATGGTGCTTATACTGTTGGTAACCGCAATGATTATGGCTTCCACCTTACCCTGGATGAAATAGACGAAGTATTTGGAAATTGTCCAACCGATATAAAAGAAACTGTAAAGAATCTTATTGTTAATGGTAAAACCGCAATACCAGTATCTGTTAATATTGGTGAACCATCCGATGGTTTTGTGTTCAGTGTTAGATGGTCTTTTACAGACGATTCAACAACTACTATTAGTTTTGCCTTACCTTGTCGATATTTTAAGCCATCCTTTGTAGCTACATTGAAACTTAAAGGTGCCAAGACTGACGGTATGCAGTGGGAATAATTAGATTAAAGTTTAGGGAAGGGCGTTAACCGACGCTCTTTTTTAATTTGAAAATATTAGGTATAAAACAATGGGTAAAAAAAGGTAAGTGCTCATATTTATCTGGCAAATGTGATATTACCTCTTCTACAGCCCAGTAAAACCGCTGATGAAAATATTGGAAACGCCGTTTTGCCAGTAAAATATGAGCAGTTACAAAAAAAGTCCACTAATAGAAGACGGCGATTGGTTAGATGACAGAAAGTTAGCAGCTAGGCGTCAACAAATGTATTATCTACCTGAACACCTATGTGAAAATGATCACTAGTCATTAAGGTATACGGTTTCAGGTAGATGTGTCACATGTCGTTTAAATATGGCAGGTAAGAAAAAACCTCAAGATGCAAGCTATACCATACTACCAAAGGGATTAATAGACTATTGTCACATTATTCCAATGAATACATGGCAGCTAAAAATTACAACAACTGTCGATATCATCGAGAAGACGCGTTGAAGCGTTGTACACACGGTATTTACCCCACTCGTAGTGAAACTGGCGATACGTATGATGTATTCTCCATTAGACGTTTCTTAGTGGCGCTGGAGGGTTACATGAAGGTTAATGGCATTAATGCCGACGTAAACTCTTTTGCCGTCTATGTTTAATTTGACAATCAAGCGACATTAAGGAGACTACGGTCTCCTTTTTTTTTGCCCTTGTAGCTACTTCAGCGAGGCTTTAGGAGAAACATTTCCAAATGGAAGATTTTAAATTTAAACCACGCTCGTGAACTGTGGCTAATCGAGTGAAAACAACACATAATAAGGCAAGCCAACGGACACAAAAAGCCTACGGCTTTTCGGTCCGTTGCTTTTGGTGTTATGTTTTTCAACCAATTAATCAATGGAATGTTAAATGAAAATTAAATCAATTTTAATCGCTGCCACCCTATCGGCGTGGGCAAGTTTGAGTCTTGCACAAGGAGGAATTTCTCTTCCACCAGTTCCTGAAGGTGCAAAATATATCGACAGTGCTTTTATTGAGTCCCTATCAAAGAGCGAGGTACAAAAAGCGCTTAGCAATAAAGATGTTATTAAGCTTATTGCTCCAGACTCACTTGTGACGAGTAAAAAAACAGGAACAAAACCCATTCAGCCGGTTCCTAATGTGCTTCTGTCGCCAGAGGTTATTTCCAAGTTATCGAGTAAAGATGTTCAAGACGCATTGAAGCTGCCAGAGATACAGGGTTTAGTGTTTGGAGACGGTAGCGTAAATTATGGTGGGCGACAAGTCGGGCAACCACAGCCACGACCGCGCGGTGGAAAATATATTTCACCAGAATTACTTCAAACACTGGCTAACAAAGATGTTCAGAACGCTCTTCAATTACCTGCAATTGTCAAGTTTATTGAGCTAAACGGTGGGGATGTATCATATAACGGCCGTCCTCACAAACAGCCACAGCCCAGACCCCGCGGCGGGTATTTAACACCAGAATTGATTGATAGTTTGGGTGAAAAAGAAGTGCAAGAAGCACTAAAGCTGCCATTAGTACAAGAGTTGATTTTTGGCCAAGACTATGACCCTGCAGCATACAATGGTCGACCGGTTGGAATGGGGCAGCCAAAACCTAGAAAATAAACATAAATCCAGGTAAGGGCTGATTTCTAGCCCTCCCCGCATCACCCGGCATGCGGGATCGCACCGGACGGTTTACCTTGCATCGCGGGGCGAACCATATATGACCCCAGTTTTTCCTCTATTCGTTACCTTTAAATCACTCTATGTTAAAATTTATTAAAGTACGCATTTATAAAAAACAAGAATTTTAATTCGACTCTTCATCCGGAATCTGTTCTGCCGGTGATCGAAAAAAGTCGATTTTATAGGGATAGCACATGGATCTTTCATCACTTGCAGTAACCAATATTCCACCATGGCTGATTTGGGGAAGCCTGATAGTAGTACTCACAGTACTCTGTCGTTTTCTGGCTGGGAAATTGTTTGCCGGATTAGTAAAAAGAGCAGAAGCCACCCGGAATCGCTGGGATGACTGCCTGCTTCAGGCAGGACAGAAACCGACCTTCCTGTTTATTTGGGCAATCGGTCTGGGCTGGGCCGCAGAGGCGGTATTGAAGGGTGTAGAGAGCGCCCTGTTACCCCTCTTTGAAAGCTTTCGCGAGCTGCTGTTTGTCGCACTCTCCTGCTGGGCGCTGGTCTTTTTTATCCAGACGGTTGAGGGGCAGTACCTGAACGAAAGCAAGAAAGTGGATCAAACGTCAGTTGCCGTTTTTGGCCGACTGGTGCGGGTCATGGTTATAATGATCGGTCTTCTGGTGGTTTTTCAGACGTTAGGGTATAGCCTTTCTGGTGTGCTTGCCTTTGGTGGGGTAGGCGGGCTGGCTGTCGGTTTTGCTGCCAAGGATTTACTGGCTAACTTTTTTGGGGGCTGGATGATCTATATTGACAAACCGTTTCGTGTAGGCGACTGGATTCGTTCACCGGACAGGGATATTGAGGGCGTCATTGAAGCTATCGGCTGGCGTCAGACCCGGATCAGAACCTTTACCCGACGCCCCCTTTATGTTCCGAATTCCACGTTTATAACCGTCTCCATAGAAAATCCGTCCCGCATGGAGAATCGCCGAATCAGACAGACTTTTGGCCTGAGATATGGTGACAGTAACAAGGTTGATCCGATACTCGGGGAGATCCGCAGCTACCTGCAAAAAGATGAAGATATTGCCAAAGACAGAATCATTATCGTCAATTTTATCAATTTTGGCCCCTCAAGTCTGGATTGTCAGATATATTGCTTCACCAAAACGACTGGCTGGTCCGACTATCTGCTGGTTCAGGAGAAGGTGCTGCTTGAAGTGGTGAAAATTGTTCGCCGGCATGGGGCAGATATCGCCTTTCCAACCCGTACGCTGGATTTTCCAGCGGACTCTGATCAAACACTATTGTGTACTTCACAAGACACAAGGGCATGATATTAACGGACTCTTCACAGACCATGGTGCCAATGCGTTGATGGTAAATTCTGGCGATGAACTTGCCGGTGGCCGTGTAATACACGGCAAAATCCCACCTCATTTATCTAGACGACAAGAATATAGCGTTTTCCCCATTTTGGGCCAGGTTAAACGCTCTTGTCTGGATATTTTCATATGCTGTCATGACTGATGGCTGCTCTTGTATGAACAGAGCGCAATCAGACCCGGATTGCCATTGTTGTTACGACCCATTTTTATTTTCCTGGGATGATCGTAACCGTTCAGCCCCCTCCGATCCGATACTGCATTTTTGGAATATTGTGCCAATATATGAGGGACTGCTCTTTGGTTGATGGTTATGCCTTCCTACTCTCCTGAAGCACAAATTATCATCAGGGGGCTTACGCACCAGTCAGAAATGCTCTACATCCCTTGGTAAGTAAGACATCCAGCAGATAAGAAATTTCCAAACCATCATGCTGTACCCAAACCTTCCGCCGTGCGGGCGGTGAATCATGCTCAAGGCACATGTTTCTAGCTTAATTCACTGCAACTTCCATGATTCACCGCATTAACTCATGCGTAAGCCCTGGGGGGCTGAGCAGTTACTTCACTTTTGACGACGTCGTAAATTGAGCGGTTACAAATCAAAGAAATAAGGTACAGTTAGGACGTTCTGTTTTATCCAGAAGTGTAGTAGGAAACAAAATGTCAGAAATCATAAAAGATCTACATAGCAAGCGTATGAGGGATCTTATTGAATACACATCAACGTCATTAATGACTCCATACCCCTCTCCTTTCGGTGCTTCCATCTATAATTCTGAAGGAGAGTTGATAGCTCAAGCATACGATACGGTTATTAAAAACGGTGATCCAACTTGTCATGGTGAAGTTAATGCCATACGTAAGGCAGTAAAAAAAATTGGAAATAGATCACTTAAGGGTTGTGCCCTGTATAGTACCTGTGAGCCATGCCCAATGTGCATGGCTACAAGTATTTGGGCTGAGATTGATGTTGTCGTCTTTGGGGCTACCGCCAAGGAAGATGCGAATTTGTATTGGAAGCAACCTTTAGATGTAACTGCTAAAGAGCTTGCATCACGAATGTTGTGCAAACAAAAATGTATTGTCATTCCGCAAATAGAGCGTGCACTTTCCCAAAAGCTATTCAAGAGCTGGAAATTGGCAATGGATGCACTGAAAGCGTAGCGAACCAGATATTCAGGTCAGGTGATTTAGAGTAAAAGTGAAAAATACACATAACAAAAATTTACAGTGGACAGCGCCTGCAGCGCTGCCACTGAAATTGGCGTGTGTGCCGAGCATGGCGCTTATTGCTTGAATTCAGCCCCACACGAAGAAGACGACATTAATGGAATCGTACACACGAAATAAAGGACACCCATAAAAATACCGATATCTTTCAGATGGTTAAATTTATTGGTGTCCTATTTTTTCTCTTCCTATTTTTTCTACTCTCGAAAATAAGCAGTAGGCTTTGTGCAACAAGTGTCCATTCTTAATGTACTTCCTGGTGAACTATTCCTTATCCTCCCCCCAGGTTCTCATAACTGTTTTGCGGAACTGTAAAATTCAGGATCTTCTCTTTAAATTCCCCTTTGTAAGATTCGTCTTTAATATAGGTATTAACACATCCGACTTTATTTAGGCAGAAATTATTCATTACATAGTACAAGTGAGATGCCGGGTCGGCAAAGCGTTGATAATCGGTTTTAATAAAGTACACTCCACCCTGGTCATTTTGTACCAACTTGGCTTTCAGTTTTGGGTACTTATGACGTTCGTAATATCTGTAACTGACAACGGCTGGCCGTCCTAAAGCCTGATAAGACTCGCTGGGTATTTCGATGATTACAACTGGTACAACCGGCTCACAGTTAGTTCCGTAAACATCACTGCTGTGACACTTTAATCTCTTCCTGAAGCCGACCTTGACTGGGAGTGTACTTGAGGTTCCTGGGATGGGGAAGTTCAACATCTGATAAGCGTAACGTCCGTCCGTTTTTACATCAATTTCAACATTCTGACAGCTATTATCAAGACAGACCCTGGTCAAGGTAAAGAGCTCATCGTGATAACGGCCAAAATTGTGATTGTAATAAGCCATTGTTTCCATGTCGATGTCACCAAATTTACCGGGAATCAGCTTTGCTTTTTTAACAAATATTCCGGGTCGTACTGCGTAATACGAGAATTCGGCAAAGTCAGGCTTACCCAACATATTGTAATCTTCAGCGCTCATTGTCGCCATTGCTCTGGCACACCGAGCACTGTTAAAAAGATAGCACTTTACCATCGAAAAACCCACTGTAACCGGTACGGTTTGCGCGCCCGAAAGTAACGGGAAACTTTGTAGTACTGGCGAATCTGACTTTTCTAAATCAAAATCTGTGGAAACACAGGGCTCCATAACATCCATTTCCCAGGATGACTGAGCGTTTTGAGCCGTTACAGTTATCCCGATTATTAAAAAAAATAACACCGTCAGTTTTTTCATACCATGAACCTCTTAACAACGTGATGTGACATTTCACATCACAGGGGAGGAAGATATGGCCAGAGTCTGATGTTGTTTTGTCAGAACTCACCAGGCAGAGATGGTCATACCTGCTGGACAGTTTATCAGTATTCTCTATTTCTGCTGCCTAACAGACATTTTTTTACGACACCGGACAATAATAAGATGGTGCAACTTTGTCGTGTAAGTCCGGAGTGGCAGTCTTTGCCCCAGCCTCTGAAGCGGTCTATCGAGGTGATTTCGAGCCTGTTATTGTTGGGGGCTTTCTCCTAACGCACAAGCGATAGATCGCCTGAAACAGCATGTTAGCCACCTGTGCCGGTATATGCCCTGCAACAAGGTTCCCGAGTTCATTCCGGTCTCTCATCCATACTGCGCGACGCTGGAACAAAGAGACGCTCCTGAAGACCCTGCCTGCGCCCGACTGCGGAACAAAAGGCGCACATTGAGTGCGTTGGTATAGACCGTGGAGGAAGTTACCAGACGTCGGGAATGGCGACAGGCAGAGGAAGAAGATAAACCCTTCATAAAGGGACAGCGTTTCAATCTGTTCAGAAATTCCGAGAATATGACTCCACAGAGAGAAAGCAGTCTCAAGGAACTGCTTGCCATGAATGAAGAGCTGTATCAGGCCTACACCTTGAAAGATATGCTAAAGCGTATTGTTTACAAGGCTTGTGGTTATAACGATCTTGATTATCTGTATCTGAAAATTCGTCAGGAGGGTCAAAAATGATCAGCCAGCCTGCGAAAGGGCCCCTGTTGTTACCGCATCTTCACCAGGTGTTCAATTTCTTCAAAATAATCTTCGAACGAGTTGCTATGATGAGCGTAATATTTGTTACTTATATGAGTAGTCACAGTATAACCCTCTGCCCTATGGGCAATATGGTAGGCCGGTAATTTTTGTAACCACTCTGCTTCCTGCTTGTGGGTAAAAAAGTGAGTTCCCCAATCCCGCGTGGACCCTGCTTCCCCAAGGGTAGAGGTATGTCTTCCTTCTCTTAGCTCCCGTGCAACCTCTTCAAGTACCTGAAGCGAATCTATAACACTGCATCGAACGATCTCTTCCGGTGACATTCCATAACAAGGGAAACAGCTTGATCTATATATTTTTCCATTATCGTACTTATCATTCACTTCATGGACAGTGGTTCCATGATGCATCCGCTTATCAGGAAAGGCAAAAATATAGGAAAACATGCCTAATCCCGGATGTTCCGTGGGGGCAGGATGCACATTTATCGCCCCCTTTTTAGCAGCTTCAAACTGATTGGTTTGAATAAAGTATTCGCTCCAGAATGAAATCAGATAGTCGTAAGTCAGTTTCTTGAATGTGTCGTGTATTTGGGGCAACTCATCGGTATTTCCATCCCAGGTGATCAAGTAAACATTTTCAAAATACTGGCTTATAATCTGGAACCCGACCCAGTTCCACAAAAAGTCTTTTTTACAAACAAACAGTACCGTATCTTTGCTTTTTTTCATAACAACACATACTCGCTGACAGCTGTGAATTTTTCTCTCACCAGTCAACAGTAAAGACCACCTTGCGAATAGCGTCGATTATTAAAGAAACGGGAGAGCCCAGCTGTCCGGTTGAGGGAAATAACCACCAATAGGATTTGTTTTGTGGCGTTCGTTCCGATTCGTCCAAACTTGCAGAGGCGTTTCATCTGCCTGTATAGACGACTGCTTGACGATAGGTAAAGCGTCATGCAATGAGGAAAGCAGAACAGCTTCAAACACTTGGAGTGAATCTGTGCTGTATAGATCTTTTCTCCGGAGTTGAGGTGCCCGACAAAATCAAACCTGTGTAGCTCCTGGCTGACATTCACTTTGCCGTCGTACGGACCTGTTTCCACAACGGGTGTCACAAACTTTTGCTTGAATATAGTAGGCATCTGCCGCAAGGTATCTGATGTCTTTTTCGGTGAGTTGTTCAGCCAGTTGAACGCAACAAAGTCAAAAGCACGACGAAATCAGCGGCTGAAGCGCTTTTCACTGGCATCAGAATACCGGTTCAGGTTGCGAAAAGTGGCCTTCCTCTGAAGCACGACAAGAGTCGCCAGCAGGAGTGTAATGAAGGTTTTCTGGGGTTTTTGGACGCTGGACATGGCGTCCAAGGTGGTCTTTACTACGGAATCAATGGGGTAGGCATCAGCGGTAGACGATGTGGTGTCTCTATTTTTTTCGCTGATTTTTCCCGTGGTTGCTTTCTCTAAAAACTGTCCGAAGTGTTGAGAAAAACAAGATAAATCATCTTGAAAATGAATGGTCCAGCTTGGATTAAAGATAGCTAACCATCACATGCACCGGCCAGAGAAAGCTTGGCTTAGGCTTTTTCAAGCCAAGCTTTTTCTGCCAATAATGTAGGCGTTAAAAATCGGTACAAATATGAAAAACTTACCTGAAAACTTGAATCCCATTAGAAAAACTCCTGAGTTTGATGAAGGAAGTATCCCTAAAGGGTTGTTAAAAGCACATCAAACAACGGCCGGTGTCTGGGGAAAAATCGTAATCATAGAAGGTAAATTGCAGTACAAGATTAACGAACCAGAAGAAAAAATTATTATTCTTGACACTGAGAAATTTGGAGTTGTCGAGCCTACGGTACTTCATGAAGTGAAGCCTCTCGGATTTGTGAGATTTTATGTTGAGTTTTATGCGTGAAATGCCTTCTAATAAGCGGTTGCCGTTGGACATAAATGACTGCTCGCTCCGCTCACAGTCATTTACCATTGAGCTGAGCGTTACCACTACAGTTACCACTACACATCAATAGGGTTACGAATAATGAAAGAAATAAAGAGAATAAATCACATTGGCTTAAGAGTGAGAGACTTAGACATTTCTCGAAAATTCTACGAAAATCTCGGATTCATATTCCTTGTAGGTCCAGTTGGTCCTGAACCCGTTGCTATCATAGAGCATCCATCCGGGGTGAATATTAATCTCATCCTTAATACGTCAGAGGAAGCTCCAAGGAAGAATATTCTGATGGAAGAACCCGTGAAATATCCAGGCTATACACATGTAGCATTGGAAATATCCGATATCCAGTCAGCATTACAGAAAATTCAGGCATTGGGGATTACGGTTACTGAGCGAGTAGAATTTGAGGGTGCTCAATTTTTCTTTATAAGAGATCCCGATGCCAATGTTATCGAGTTTCATCAACCAGCAAGCAGGTAACATATATGAACTTGCGGTTAGTGGGTCAGCTGTGCGCTCGGCGGCTCTGGGAGCCTTGACCAGCAAGACCTGAACAAAATATTTGACCCACTACCAGGCAGCCGTTATGTGGCAAGGAGTACACATTGTTTAATTCGATTCATCACGTCGCAATAATTTGCTCAGATTACGAAAAATCCAAGCATTTTTATACCTCAATTTTAGGTCTGAAAGTGATTGCAGAAAATTATAGAGAAGAACGAAAATCTTATAAGCTTGACCTTAAATTGCCAAATGGTGACCAGATAGAATTATTTTCTTTTCCTCAGCCACCTAAGAGGCCAAATTCTCCTGAAGCATTAGGATTGAGACATTTAGCATTTAATGTAGTTTCCGTTGAGGCGACTACTGATTATCTAATGTCAAAGGGTGTTGCTGTCGAGCCTATCAGGATTGATGAATATACAAATAAAAAGTTTACATTTTTTAGCGACCCCGATGGACTTCCATTAGAATTATATGAGCAAGTTTTCATATGACAAGTAAAGGCAGCATCACCCCTTCGGGGCTGGATATCGCTACGCTCGGCCGCTGCTTGAGGCGCTAGGCATTCTCAACCTGAAGGTTTTGTAAAAATCTTGATATTGAACAGCATCGCGCAATACGTTACATTGTCATTCGTGATTAAATCATTCAAATATAAGGGACTGAAACAGTTCTTCGAGACGGGCAAAACGGCGCGAATTCAGGCCGGGCACACAAAGAAACTGAGAATTGAGAATGTAGTTGGTTACCATCTGCCCAAGTGCTTGATGATATTGATCTTCCTGGGTTTTCTCTTCACCCGTTGAAGGGAAACCGCTCAGGTATATGATCAATCTCTGTTGGTGGTAACTGGCATGTTACTTTCTAATTTCAGGATGGCAATGCGTACATTCTTGACTATGAGGATTATCACTAATGTCTATGCATAATCCGCCGCATACTGGAGAATTCATCAAATCCATTTATATGGAACCGCATGAGCTCAGTTGTCGGTATCTTGCCGAGCAGTTTTGGGTGGCAGCTTCTACTCTGAACCGAGTTATAAAATGCAAGAGTGCGGTCTCTCCTGAAAGGGCGTTAAGACTATCCAGAGTTTTGGGCCGCACCCAGGAAAGTTGGCTCGCCATGCAGGATAGCTATGAAATTTGGCAAGCAAAGAAAAGGATCAACCTTTCCAAGTTCCAGCCTCTCAAATGTCTTACAGCATAATCCTGCCACAATTTTGGCCTAACAAGCGCATTGTATGGGACGCCTTCGGTGCCACGCGGGTGGGCGTTAGGCTTTACGTATCCGAGATTTGTACTTTTAAAACTCTGGAACGCTTGCGACAGAGGAGAGTGTAAAGAAACAGGCCTATTGGCGAACCCCATAATTCGTTGGTGAAATCAAACTTATTGAATTTCTTTATAACAAGGAAACGACGACATGAATACATCAATAGTGGGAGTCATTGGGACTTCAAAAAAAGAAGATGAACAACGGTTACCAATCCACCCAGATCATTTGTTGCGTATTCCTGAAGAACTTCGCCGTCAGCTAATATTTGAAGAAGGTTATGGCGCACCATTTGGTATCGCTGATTCGGAAATTTCTGCTCTGACAGGTGGTATTAGCACACGCCACGATATACTGGCCAACATTGGCACGGTTATTATTAATAAGCCAGTCTTAGCTGATTTACAGGAGCTTCGCGAAGGCGGAACACTTTGGGGTTATGTACATTGTGTGCAGCAACGAGAGCTCACTCAGGCGGCTATCGATCGTAAGCAGACGCTCATTGCCTTTGAGGATATGTATGTTTGGTCGCCTACTGGGCAGATTGGACGCCACACATTCTATAAGAATAACGAAATGGCTGGCTATTGCGCAGTCATGCATGCCCTGCAACTTAAAGGGATCGATGGGCATTACGGTAATCAACGCAAAACAATCATTTTCGGTTTTGGCGCAGTCAGCCGTGGTGCCATATATGCTCTTAAGGCGCATGGGTTTAGAGATATCACCATTTGCATTCAGCGCCCTGACCACGAAGTGCGTGAAGAGGTACTCGATTGTAACTATGTCAGAATTCGAGCAGGTAGCGAGGGCGAGGCACGCATGATGGTGGTGGAACACGATGGAACTGTGCGACCGCTGACTGACCTGATTAGTGAAACAGATATCCTCGTAAACGGAACCTTTCAAGATACAGAAAATCATATCGACTTTGTTACTGAAGCAGAAAGCGAATGCCTCAAGTCCAATAGTCTGATTATTGATGTCAGTTGCGATGAGGGAATGGGATTCTTTTTTGCCAGACCAACCACATTCAAGAAACCGATATTTAAATATAAAACCATCGATTACTACGCCGTTGATCACACGCCTAGCTATCTCTGGGAGAGTGCCACGCGATCAATTTCTGCCGCTCTCATTGTCTATTTACCGGCTGTACTGGCGGGCCGTGATAGTTGGCAGAAAAATGAGACTATTCGACGGGCGATCAATATTGATGGTGGCGTGATTAAGAATCCCTCTATTCTGTCGTTTCAAAATCGTAAGCCGGACTACCCCCATGCGTACTTCAATCCGGCTGAAAATGGTGTCACGAATAAGATGACCTAACCATTACCTCCAGCCGAAGCACCTTCGGCACCCACAACCTTTGGCACCCACACGCAGGCTCAGTTCTCGCCTGTGGTGGTTGGTAGCACACACGACTGAGTCATCCCTGATTCGGCCATGAGATGACGGCAAAGCTCGTTTGCGCTCTCGTTCTCCAGCAAGCCGTCTACGGTATGGCGTTCACGATCCCGGGCAACCAGAACGGGTAACCTTGCGAGCTTTGTTGCGATCGTTGCCCCGCTTTCTGGCGGGGTCGCGGCAAACCGTTTCGCTGGCCCTTGAACGATTCACGGAAGAAGGTTTCGTCCTGTTCGGCAATGCCCTCCAGGGTGTCTGCCCACCTGCGAAAGTCCCATAAAATATCTACAATGAAAAATCATTAGAACGAGATTAAAGTATGAGTAAGCCAATTCAGCAACAGATAGGCGCTATCGCTTTAGTTGTTAAAGACTATGATGATGCTATTGATTTCTACACTCAAAAATTGCAATTCGAACTTATAGAAGACACTGATTTAGGTAACGGAAAACGTTGGGTACAAGTTTCCCCTCCCAATGCAAATGGTGCAAACCTTCTTTTGGCTCAAGCCAGTACTGAAGAACAACTGAAATCCGTTGGAAATCAAACGGGTGGTCGAGTTTTTTTGTTCTTACATACCAATGATTTTTGGAGAGATTACGACCGTATGAAAGAAAATGGCATAGTTTTTACTGAAGAACCAAGGGAAGAAAAATATGGAACAGTTGTTGTTTTTCAAGACCTGTATGGTAATAAATGGGATCTGTTACAACTACACAAATAATATGCACATAACACATATGAGCCTTCGGTCTGTCAAGGGTCAAACAACCCCCCTGGCAACGGGAGCCAATAAAAAATGACTCTTAATGGATTCCGGGGAGTCAGCCAAATGGCAGTCCAGGAAGCCTTGAAATGGTAGCTCTACCCCGTCGTTTGGTAGTGTGCAGGTACCCTAAGAAGCCAAGATGAAGTGACAGTTTCTCTTGTGATATGCCTCTGTGAGGACGCCGCCGGTGTTTTATCTGGTCACCACGCTGGATCATACCGAAAATGGGGGGCTTCTCTTGCAGGCCTTGCCCCACGTGAATTGTGTTCTTGAAAAACTGTCCGAAGTGTTGGTAAAAGGGTTTGGATTGAAGTTTCATCGCGCAGGATACGCTCAGGGCGCAACAAACCTGAGCGCCTTTATCACGGCAAAATGAGAATTATTTTCTTTCTGGCCCCCTTTCCCCCGGCTTATCTGGACACACTGATAAGTTACCGAGAAGAATTTTGGTCTCTGAAAAGCGGCCAGGCTGACCAGATAATTCGCTGTCTCCTGATCAGATTGTTCAATCAAAAAACCGGTGGGTTGAGTCGGGTCTGTATTGCCTTCGGGGCAAACGTGAGCCATTTCGCCACTTATCTCTCTAAAGTAAGCGATAATGTTTTTGTATGAACCGGCGCCGCCAATCTCGTCGGAAAAGCTGGAAGTACCAACCTGTATGTATTTGAGAGAAAAAGGATTGCGTCGGATTGCGGTCATTTCATCAATGGCCGGACAGGCGATGGGATACAGTAACGCAAGGTAAGAAAAAACGCAGAGGGATATGTACTTCATCATCAAAAATCCATCGAGTGGAGGACGGTAGGATGTATTAGTGAGCAGAGGCGAATGGCGGCGAGTGCAGAGTATAGACGAACTCCACAAACTCTGGTCTCTTCCCATATGAAATGAGCCTGTATGGGTAGTGGGTCAAATGTGTGCTTTCTTTTGTTCAGGTTTTGCTGGTTAAGGCTTTCAGAGTCACTGAGCACACATCTGACCCACTATCTATTGTCGATGTTAATATATAGCCCCTTTTCAAGGAGCCTCTGAATACGAGTAAAAAAGGGATTATTTGCCAGTCTACTTGCGTCTGTGCGAGCATTAATACATAACATGTATCCGGATTTTTCTTTAAAGAGCCCCCTGATATGGATTCGATCCAGACAATATTTGCTTTCATTGTTGCCCTCGGCGTGCTGGTCAGCGTGCACGAGTATGGACACTTCTGGGTTGCTCGCCGCTGTGGTATCAAGGTTCTTCGCTTCAGTGTCGGTTTTGGCAAGTCGTTGTTTACCTGGCATGACAAGCTGGGTACCGAATATATTATCGCCATGATCCCCTTAGGGGGGTACGTGAAAATGCTTGATGAACGGGAAGCGCCTGTTGCTGAGCATGAGCGACATATGTCTTTTAATAGCAAGCCGGTATTGGCTCGGATGGCGGTGGTCGCGGCCGGTCCGATCGCCAATTTTCTGCTGGCGATTGTGGCGTTGTGGCTTATGTATATGATCGGGGTGCGGGCGGTGGTTCCTGTGGTGGGCGAGGTTCAACCGGAATCACCAGCTGCCGCTGCCGGTCTCTATCAGAATGCTGAAATTATCGGTGTTGATGGGGTGGCGACGCGCAGTTGGCACGATATCAATATGACGTTAATGCGCGCCATCGGTGAGACCCGTGATATAGAACTTACCGTTCGGCCCTTTGAGGATGCGACGGCGCTGCCGGAGTCCGTTAAGATTCCGGTGCAGAGGTGGTTGACCAGTGATGAACACCCCAATCCGGTTCGGGCGCTGGGTGTGAAACCATGGACGCCGAAGGTGCCCGCGGTGATTGGTCAGGTCGTCCCCGGTGAGGCGGCAGAGCGGGCCGGTCTGCTGATTGGCGATGAGGTTCTTGCGTTCAACGGCATCGCTGTTACTGATTGGAATAGCTGGGTCGAGCAGGTGCGTGAGAATCCTGATCGTACGGTTACGGTCACGATTCTTCGGAATGATCAGGAGATATCCCTCGATTTAATACCGGACGAAAAAGCATTAGCCGATGGCGGAAAAATTGGTTACATTGGAGCGGGAGCCAGCCTGTTTGCATGGCCTGAAGACCGCGTCCGTGAGATTCATTTCGGGCCGGTTGTTGCGCTGGGGGTTGCGGTTAAAGAGACCGGTTCCCTGTCCTTTCTGATGGTGGATTCACTAAGCAAGATGGTAACGGGGTTGGTGTCGGTCAGCAATCTGAGTGGGCCAATTACCATTGCCCGGGCTGCCGGAGCCTCCATTCAGTCCGGCCTGGAGAGCTTTCTTGGTTTTCTGGCTATGCTGAGTGTCAGTCTTGGTGTTATCAACCTATTGCCTGTGCCTGTGCTCGACGGTGGTCATTTGGTGTATCATTTTGTCGAACTGGTCAGGGGGAAGCCTCTGTCAGAAAAGGCTCAGATGTTCGGTATGCGGATAGGACTGACACTGATATTGGGCATTATGTTTGTTGCCCTGTTTAATGACCTGAGTCGACTGTGACCCTCCCGGGGGATTTGAGACCATTATCTGGAAGAACGGATTCCATGAAGCGATTATTACTGCCACTCGTCGCCGGAAGCATGCTTGTCGGACAGGCCAGTGCTTTTGTAGTAAACGACATCCGTCTTGACGGCCTGCAGAGGGTGTCTGCCGGTACTGTATTTAATATTCTGCCAATTTCTATCGGTGATGATATTGATAGTCAGGTGGTAGCCGATGCTGCCCGGGCACTGTTCAAAACCGGTTATTTTCAGGATATACAGCTGGGCCGTGATGGTGAGATACTTGTCGTAACCATGGTGGAACGGCCCTCGATCAGCAAGATTGAGATTGAAGGCAACAAAGCACTAAAAACAGACGATCTTCTCAACGGACTGAAACAGTCCGGACTGGCAGAGGGTGAAATTTTCCAGCAAGCGACGCTGGAAGCGATCCGTCTGGAGCTCGAGCGACAATATGTTGCCCAGGGGCGTTACGGTGCGCGTATTTCCGCGGAGCTGGAACCTATGCCCCGCAACCGTGTCGCGGTAACCATCAAAGTTAAAGAGGGCAAAATCTCTACCATCAAGGATGTTAACATCATTGGTGCGACTATCTTTGAGCGTGATGAGCTGCTGGATCTGTTCGAGATGAAGCAGAGTAACTGGTCCTCCTGGTACTCCAGTGACGACAAGTACTCCCGCGAAAAACTCTCCGGTGACCTTGAACGACTGCGCTCGTATTATCTTGACCGCGGCTATATCGATTTCAATATTACCTCCACACAGGTGTCCATCACGCCTGACAAGGAAGGTGTTTATGTCACGATCAACATCAATGAAGGTAACAAATTCACTGTTAACGAGGTGAAGATGGCCGGTGATCTTGCCATCGAAGAGAGTGAAGTCACACCTCTGCTGCTGGTGAGCAATGGTCAGGTGTTCTCCCGTCAGTTGATGACGGCCACGGAAGAGCGGATCACCCGTCGTCTGGGTAATGAAGGTTATACCTTTGCCAAGGTCGCCGGTATTCCCAAGCTCGATGCCGAGAATAATACGGTCGATATCACCTTCTTTGTTGAGCCTGGTCGTCGTGCCTATGTGCGTCGTATCAACTTCGCCGGTAACCTCAAGACTAAGGATGAAGTGCTGCGTCGTGAGATGCGTCAGATGGAAGGCGGTTCGGCCAATACCTCCCAGATTGAGAAGTCCAGAGCGCGTCTTGAGCGTCTTGGTTATTTCAAGCAGGTGGATGTTGAGACGGTACCCGTTGCCGGCACCGGTGATCTGGTTGATGTGAACTACACGGTGGAAGAGCAGCCTTCCGGCTCCATTACTGCGAGTCTTGGTTTCTCCCAGTCCGATGGTCTGATTCTGGGTGGTGCCATCAAGCAGGATAACTTCCTTGGCTCCGGTAATAGTGTGTCTCTGTCGCTTAATACCAGCGACACTCGCAAGCTATACAGCTTCTCCTTCAATGATCCGTACTACACCGTGGATGGCGTGAGCCGCGGCTACAGTCTCTACTACAGTGAGACGGATTATTCAGACAGCGATATCACCAACTATAACGTCGATACCATGGGCGCGGATGTCACCTTCGGTTATCCGATCTCCGAGATTACCAGTATTCGTTTTGGTCTGGGTATCGATAACAACAAGATCAAGCAGGGCAGTGATCCGGCCGAAGAGGTGAAAAAATTCCTGAAGAAGGAAGGTGATAATTTCACCAACTTTACCAGTAATATTGGCATCTACCAGTCGACCCTGAACAATAGCCTGCTGCCAACCCGTGGCTGGTCCCAGAGTCTCTCGGCGGAAGTGACGGTGCCGGGTAGTGATCTGTCGTTCTACAAGCTCAATTACCGTAACCAGTTCTTCCAGCCACTGACCAAGAGTCTGACTCTGCGTCTGGCTTCCCGACTGGGTTATGGTGGTGCCTACGGGAGTACCTCCAAGTTGCCGTTCTTTGAGAACTTCTACGGCGGCGGTTTTGGCTCGATCCGTGGTTACAAAGACAACACCCTTGGTCCGAAGGCATTGCAGTCTGATGGCGACTACGATCCGTTGGGCGGTAATATCCTGATGGAAGGTACGGCGGAAATACTGTTCCCGCTACCGTTCGTTAAGGATCAGCGCATGCTGAGAACATCCACCTTCCTGGATGTGGGTAATGTCTTCTCTACCGACTGCGACAATACCAAGAACAGTAACGGTAAGGCAGTCAGCAGAAACTGTTACAAGCCTGGCTTCCAGGATCTTCGTTACAGTGTCGGTGTCGGTCTGACCTGGATCACCCCGATGGGGCCGCTGACCTTCAGTCTCGCCAAGGCACTCAAGACTGAAAATGAGGACGAAACAGAAGTCTTCCAGTTCTCTCTCGGTGCGCCGTTCTGATTGGGTAATGCCTGAATAACCGGGACGGAACGAAAGTTCTGTCCCGGTTTTGTCTGAAGCGGTTGTATCTGTCGGCCAACTGCCTTATAAAAAGCCCTTTAATATGTTTAAAATCATAGTGTTGACTCGTCTGTGAGGCCAGTTGACCTGGATAACGAAGCATCATTAACAGGGACACCTTGAGCAGGAGTTAATAGCTTGAAAAGTTCAACGATTATTTTGAAATCAGGTTTAACGGCACTGGTTATGGCTGCTACACTGGCAGCGCCCCTGTCCCACGCAGGAGGCATTGCCGTTATCGATTCCCAAAAAGTTTTGGAAGAGTCAGTACCTGCCAAGGCTTTCGAGAAGAAATCCCAGAAAAAATACTCTCCCCAAATTAACGCCCTGAAGAAGCTGGAAGAGGACATTCGGGATGCGGTCACCAAGTTTGAACGGGATGCCGCCACCATGAGTGAGTCCGAGCGTACCAAGAAGCAGCTTGATGTGCGTCGCAAACAGGAAGACTACCAGTTCCAGCGCCGTAGCCTGGAGCAGGAGATCGCTCAGGCACAGCAGGCAGAGCTTCAGCGTTTGATGCCCAAGCTTGAGCAGGCTGTCACCAGCGTCGCCAAGAGTGGCAATTACGATGTAATTATCGAGGCGCGTGCGGCCAGTTACACCAAGCCCGGTCTGGATGTGACCGCCAAGGTGATTGACAAGCTGAATGCTCTGACCAAATAAGCGATAGCCAATGAACTCTGTAAAGCACTCTGTTGTAAAGCGCTCCGTTGTAAAGCAGTACACCCTGCTGGAACTGGCGGATTTTTTGCAAGCTGAGCTCAAGGGGGAACCCGAGTACATCGTCTCTGGACTGTCCACTCTTCAGGATGCTCGTCCTGAGAGTCTGGCCTTTCTGGCGAATCCGGCTTATGCGAAATATCTGCCGGAAACGCAGGCGGGTGCGGTGATTCTCTCTCCGGACATGGCGGCCGGCTTCGCGGGCAATGCCATTGTCATGGATAATCCGTACCTTGGCTTTGCCAGGGTGAGTTGTCTTTTCGATGCCGGCAATGGCGAACAGGTGGGTATCCATCCTTCCGCTGTTGTCGCAGAGAGTGCTACGGTTGACCCGCAGGCATGGATTGGTCCCAATAGCGTGGTGGAGGCCGGTGCCGAGATCGCCGCCGGTGCCCGTATTCTGGGTAGCTGTTACATCGGCCAGCATAGTTGTGTGGGTGCCGATACGGTGCTTAAGGCGAACGTGACGCTTTATCACGGTGTGACTGTGGGCGCCCGGTGCATCATTCACGCCGGCGCCGTGCTCGGTTCGGATGGTTTTGGCTTTGCCCATGCCAATGGGGAGTGGATCAAGATTGCTCAGCTCGGTGGTGTTGTGATCGGCAACGATGTCGAGATCGGTGCCAACACCGCCATTGATCGTGGCGCACTGGGTAATACCGTGATCCACGACGGTGTGAAGCTGGACAACCTGATTCAGATCGCCCATAACGTCGAGATCGGTCGCAATACCGCCATTGCCGGAAACGTCGGTATCTCCGGAAGTACCAAAGTCGGCAGTGGTTGTACCATTGCGGGTGGCTCCTCTCTGGCGGGCCATTTGACCATTGCGGACAATGTCCATATTGCCGGCGTGGCGATGATTACCAAGTCTATTAATGGGCCTGGTGAATGGTCCTCCGGCGGTATCGGTATGATGCCGGTGAAAGAGTGGCGCAAGAACACGGTACGTTTTCGTCAACTGGACGATATGGCGCGCCGCCTGAAGGTGCTGGAAAAAGCATTCGCAAAAAGCGAATAATATTTTTCCGGTCATGCTGGTCCCGAACCGGTATGACCGGCTGCATGTTGTCTGGAAGCAGAATTGATATGAGATCGAAACTCATCGACAAGCAGCCATAAGCGGGAAATTAAGCGGGAAATGTAGCCCCCCCCAAATAATGGAAATGGGGGTTGTGTTTTCATGGTGAAGAAATGGTTGTTTTAAATTCTTCTTATCTGAACATCAAAGAGAGGATGATAAGATGGAACACTTTGCTGTTATAACATGTGTGAAAAAGGAAATCTGACCTTGATCGACTCCCGTGCCGTTATCCACCCCTCTGCGCGGTTGGCCGATGATGTAGAAGTTGGGCCATTCGCCGTTATCGGACCTGATGTAGAAATTGGCTCTGGTACGAAGGTTCACTCCCACGTTGTTGTCAATGGGCCAACGACTATCGGTCGTAACAACACAATTTTTCAGTTTTCATCGGTTGGTGAGGACTGTCAGGATAAAAAATACCAGGGGGAGCCAACCCTCCTGGAGATCGGTGATAACAATATTATCCGTGAAGGGTGTACGATCCATCGCGGTACAGTACAAGACAACAGCCTGACCTCTATTGGCAACAATAATCTGCTGATGGCCTACGTTCATATCGCCCATGACTGCGTGATCGGTAACGACTCTATATTTGCCAATAATACGGCACTGGCCGGTCATGTGATCGTCGATGATGGCGTTATTTTCGGTGGCTTCACTGCCGTTCATCAATTCTGTCGTATTGGTCAGGGCAGTATGACGGCTGCCGGAACTGCTCTGTTCAAAGATCTGCCGGCCTATGTTATGGCCAGTGGCTCTCCGGCAAAAGCTCACGGTATGAACTTTGAGGGTATGCGTCGTCGAGGATGGAGTGAAGAGATCATTCAGGATTTGCGCCGTGCTTACAAGGTGATCTATCGTCAGAACCTGAAACTGGAAGAAGCGATTAAACTGTTGGAGAGCAAGGCCGGTCATCTGCCCCAGATAGAGGTTCTGGTTAAGAGCTTACAGTCGTCTACCCGCGGCATAGTGCGTTAATGCTGGATAGTTCGTTAATGCTGGATAGTTCGTTAATGCTGGATAGTTCGTTAATGCTGAAGAGCGTGAGTGCTGATAAAGCGGTGACCTTCGCTGTTGTTGCCGGTGAAGCTTCCGGTGATATTCTGGGTGCAGGTCTGATACGTGAGCTGAAAAAACGCTGCCCTGATGCCCGCTTTGTCGGCATCGGCGGGCCGCTGATGATTGCCGAAGGCTTCGAGACACTGTTTCCTATGGAACGTCTTTCGGTTATGGGGCTGGTGGAAGTCCTTGGTCGTCTTAAGGAATTACTCCATATTCGGAGTGCCGTGCGTGACCAGCTGCTTGCACATCCCCCTGCGGTATTTATTGGCATTGATGCCCCTGACTTCAATTTGCCCCTTGAGCGCAAACTCCATGATGCGGGTATTCGTACCGTGCATTATGTCAGTCCATCAGTATGGGCATGGCGTCGTAAGCGGATATTGAGCATTCGCAAAGCCGTTGATCATATGCTCTGTCTGTTGCCGTTCGAGGCCGCTATATACGACGAATATGGTGTTCCTGCGACGTTTACCGGTCATCCACTGGCCTGCCAGATTCCCGTTGAGCCTGAAACAGAAGTCGCTCGTCGTGCATTAGAGCTTGGCGCTGATGAAACGATTGTCGGATTGCTGCCTGGCAGTCGCTCTGGTGAGGTGAAGCATCTGGCGCCCCTGTTTCTGGATACCGCCGCTGAACTGCTAAAACACCGCCCCGAATTGCGTTTTCTCATACCCTGCGTCAACAGCGAACGACGCCGGCAGATTGAGACGCTACTGGCTTCGAGAGGTGATGAGCTTCCTGTCCAGTTGTTAGACGGTTGCTCCCATGAGGTTATGGCCGCTGCTGATGCGTTGTTAATGGCTTCCGGAACCGCAGCGTTGGAAGGTTTGCTGCACAAAAAGCCCATGGTCATCAGTTACCGGATGAATGCGCTGACTTTCGCGATACTGAGCCGGTTGGTCAAAGTGGAGAGTGTCTCACTGCCGAACCTGCTGGCTGGCGAGAAAATTATTCCCGAGCTGCTACAGGATGAGGCTACGGTGCAATCACTGTCGTCAGCTATGCTGGGCACGCTGGAAGATTCCGAGGCTAATCGGAAGCTGATAGAAAAATATCGGGAGATACACGTACAGCTACGTCAGAACGCCAGCGTCAAGGCGGCCGATGTGGTTATGGATTTGGTTTGCAAATCAGAGAGTGTCGATCATGGATGAGTGGGTACAGACGGGGTTGTTTACCGAACAGGTTTCGGTATCGGAAATTATTGCCGGTGTTGATGAGGTTGGTCGAGGGCCGCTGTGTGGCGCGGTGGTGACGGCTGCTGTTATTCTCGATCCCAGCCGTCCAATAGCCGGTCTTGATGACTCCAAAAAACTTAGCGAAAAGAAACGCAATGCCTTGTTTGATGAGATCAGGGAGAAAGCCCTGAGCTGGGCGATTGGCCGTTGTGAGGTGGCAGAGATTGATGAACTCAATATTCTTCAGGCCACCATGCTGGCTATGCAGCGTGCGGTTGCCGGACTCTCGGTCAGGCCGACCCTGGTGCTGGTGGATGGTAACCGAACACCGGATTTTGGTTGTCCTGCTCGTGCAGAAATAAAAGGCGATGGTCGTATAGCTGAGATATCTGCCGCCTCGATTCTGGCCAAAGTGGTGCGGGATCGGGAGATGGTGGCGCTCGATGCCCTCTATCCAGGCTACGGTATTGCCGGGCACAAAGGCTATCCCACCAAAGCCCATCTTGAAGCTCTGCAGAAACTGGGTGCCACGCCCATTCACCGCCGCTCCTTTAAGCCGGTGCGGGACTGTCTGGAAGCTGAAGAACTCGCCTGATCCTGTCCAGACAGACCCCATGTGAGGTGCGCAATGATGACCACCTGATTTGCAGCACATATAGAGGGCCTTTTCAGCCGTGGCTAAGTTAGTCGCTCTTACCCTGTTGTTAGTGATGACCGGCCTGTTATCCTCTACGATCTGTGCAGTATTAAAAGGCGGCGCAAGGGAAGGTGGTGTGATTTTCAGAGGTGATGCGGTGACAGGTAGCGGAGGGCAACCTGTGAACAAGGCAGGGAATCAGACGGGTATCCGGACACATAAGCGGGGTAGAACAGCTGAGCTTGTTGCAGGGCAGAGTCAACCCTCTCAAAAGTGCAAAAGAGATCCCCCTCTGCGCTTGAGCCGCTGCCCGACAGGGGGCTGGAAGAGGCTGCGAGGTATGCAGATGCCCCATCCTCAGCCTTTCCCCCGAAATACTGGCAATAGTATTCTCCTATACAAAGCTCACCGATATGCTTTCCCTTCGGCGCACTTGCCAATACTTTAAAAAGGTGTGCGACTTAGACCGTGTTGCTAAAAGCCAGGTGTTCAATACGCTCCCCAAGGATTGGGAGAAGGTTGACAAAACCACTCTTTATTTCGCCTTCCTCATCCTCTTTAAAGTGTTGAAAAAAAAGGAGGGTATCAAACTGTTGAAAGAGAAAGCCGGTATCGAGTGGAAGAGTGGTTCCCCCTCAGTTGCTTTGCGGCTGGCTCAATACTTTGGCATTGCTCCCTTGTTGTTGATGGAAAATCAGTCTGGTGTCAGGAGAATGACCTCTAGCCCGGACGGGAGGCTGTTTGCCTTAGAACACACAGATGGCATGATCTATTTGTGGAACCAGATCCTGCCAAAGCCGCAGAGATTTATCGGCAGCCTGAGGCTCTCTCAGGTGAGCAACTGTTTGGTTTTCAGCCCCGACGGACAGATACTCGCCTCAGGCTTTAATAACAGCATGATCGGATTGTGGTGGCTAAAAAAGCCGGGGGAGCCAGAAGGTATCAGTATCACTTCGGGGCACAAAGACAGGATCAGCTGTTTGGCCTTCAGCTCCGACGGGCGGGTACTCGCCTCAGGCTCTGATGACGGCACGATCGGATTGTGGGGGCTAAAAAAGCCGGGGGAGTCAGAAAATATCAATATCCTTTCGGG
>SAMEA5043665__coassemble_114_pt1 | contig 26136 bp, 23 predicted proteins | sample SAMEA5043665__metabat2_low_PE_004 | metagenome-assembled genome bin SAMEA5043665 (sample SAMEA5043665) | Gadus morhua | reverse complement strand
TGTTTGATGCTTTTAACCTATCGCCTGACGACCCGGCCGAATCGTTACTGCCTGTCCTCGCTGACGGCTTGTCTTTCGTCTTCGTGGCTAACCTCTTGATCTTCCTCTTTGGCCTCTTGGGCTTGTTCGTATTGTCTATCTTCTTCGTGGCCGATCCCTCCTGCCTCGGTACCCCGGCCCCCTTGACGAGTGGTTTGTTTGATGCTTTTAACCTATCGCCTGACGACCCGGCCGAATCGTTACTGCCTGTCCTCGCTGACGGCTTGTCTTTCGTCTTCGTGGCTAAACTCTTGATCTTCCTCTCTGACCTCCTGGGCTTGTTCGTATCGCCTATCTTGTTCGTATCGTCTAACAATTGATCCCCACCTTCCCCAGCCACAGATTTCTTCAAGGGTCCTCCTGTCTCTGTCAGCGATTTTTGAGCACTTACGTCTGCACGGAAGAACCATCCACCTGCACGGAAGAACCATCCACGAATTTTTTTAAGAGTATCGTCTATCTTGTTCGTGGCCGATCCCTCCCGCCTCGGTACCCCGGCCCCCTTGACGAGTGGTTTGTTTGATGCTTTTAACCTATCGCCTGACGACCCGGCCGAATCGTTACTGCCTGTCCTCGCTGACGGCTTGTCTTTCGTCTTCGTGGCTAAACTCTTGATCTTCCTCTCTGACCTCCTGGGCTTGTTCGTATCGCCTATCTTGTTCGTATCGTCTAACAATTGATCCCCACCTTCCCCAGCCACAGATTTCTTCAAGGGTCCTCCTGTCTCTGTCAGCGATTTTTGAGCACTTACGTCTGCACGGAAGAACCATCCACGATTTTTTTTAAGAAACGCAAATTTACCCCCTCCTGACTCAACCTTTATCGCCTTATCATCTGGCGAATTTAACTCATTGTTTGAACCATTGTGTGGTGTCTTGTCAGAGACTGAATCCTTCGAATCCTCGTCTGATACCTCCGAGTCTGAACCCTTCGACCTCTCGTCTGATACCTTCTTTGGTTCATTTAGTTTACTCAGAAACTCTTTCAGCGCCGCATAGTCATTTTCTGTCAGCGGAAATGGCTGCTTTTGTTCTTCCGACAGAGGAACCGAGATCACAGCGAAACCATCAACTAATTTTTCTACGTATTCTTCTCTTTTATCCACCTCTTTGTGGGTCAGCATTTCGATATAAGAGAGAAACTCATACTCTTTGTCCGGGACACTAATCTTTGTGGGACCAAATTCATATTCCTTGAATCTACCCTTCAGTAGGATTTCCTCCTTATACGCAACCGTCCATTTAGGATCATCAGGTAAGTAATCTTCAAAGTTGGCACCGATTCGCAACTTGATAGCCACACTATCGCTCAATCTGTTCTTAGGGTTACACGCGGGAAAAAAGCAACGTAAGATCGAGACCGGCATACGTGTACACATGTTCTTCGTACACCGTTTCAATCTGTTTATTTTGCTGTATTCGATGTTGTTGATCTGCAGCTCACCCTTACGGGATGTTTTTTTTAACTCCAAACCTAAATCGGAAAATTCATCTTCCAACTTCAAAATATCATTGTAACTTTTTTTAGTAATGACAAAATCAGCACTACCTTCGTGATAGGCAAGCAACCCCCCCCCCTTCCCCTTCTTACTACGCGATATCCCCACCGCCAGCCTTCCTGTTGGTAGTACATTAATATCCTTTTTTTTCATAATAGAATCAAAAGCGCCGATTATCTTGTACAAACCCCGCGCATGATCATTTAATGCCGTTTGAAACACCACATTAAATCTTTTATCAGTCAACGGCTTATCCATTCTAGCTATCCGTGTTGACGGGTCTTGCTCTGTTGGACCGGCACAGGCAAAACTACTGGAAAAAAGTGACAACACCAATATCAACCTAGCACCAAAACAACGCATACCCTTACCTCCCAACAAACTGAGAACAGTATAGGTGTCGTATAACTATCTGCATGACAAATTGTTGTTATCATACTTTTATCCCAGATGACTATCCCAGATGACTATCCCAGATGACTATCCCAGATGACTATTCCAGATGACTATTCCAGATGACTATTCCAGATGACTATTCCAGATAACGGGCGGCGGCAAAACGTGCTTATGCTCTGGGCAACCCTTCATCGGCTTGCAAACCAATTCTCTGTCGGACTGCCCTTCCTGATAGGAACGGAGTCGAGCAGATAGTTCAGGATGGCGGTGACTACGGCTACAGTTCACTTACAAATCTACTCACTGGCGAACAGTCAATCTCACCCAGTGAGATGCCTCTACCTACTCCCCAAACGTTCACTTGCACAGGCCATCTTGCTCAGCAATGAGTCCTCAGCAGAAGCAATTGGTTCTGTTAATATCACCCGCAACCCTTATAATTTCGCCCCCCCCTGTTTTTCGTTTGGGGAGAGCTGATATGGGTATGACACTATGGAAATGATGACCGAGCTATCCCTGATTCTGGTCAGCGCTATTCTGGTCAACAACTTTGTACTGGTGCAGTTTCTTGGCCTGTGCCCGTTTATGGGAGTATCCAACCGGCTGGAAACGGCGGTGGGTATGTCCCTCGCCACCACGTTTGTGCTGACCCTGGCCTCAATCTGCAGCTATATCACCTATCAATACATTCTGGTGCCGCTGGGGGTTGAGTTCCTGAAAACCCTGACCTTTATTCTGGTTATTGCGGTTGTTGTCCAGTTCACTGAGATGGTGGTAAAGAAGACCAGCCCCCTGCTCTACCGGGTGCTGGGGGTGTTTTTGCCACTCATTACCAGTAACTGTGCGGTACTGGGCGTGGCGCTGTTGAACAGTAACCGGATGAATACTTCATTCATCGATTCCGCCCTGTACGGCTTTGGGGCCGCTGCCGGCTTCTCGCTGGTGCTGGTGCTGTTTGCTGCCATGCGCGAACGTATTGCCGCTGCCGATGTCCCTGCCCCTTTCCGTGGTGCTTCTATCGGGATGATCACTGCCGGGTTGATGTCCCTCGCCTTTATGGGCTTTACCGGCCTGATCAAGCTATAAGGAGCACACTTATTGATGGAAACTGTCTCTATGGAGATCGTTATTTACGCGGTTCTGACACTGATGACCCTGGCACTGATCTTTGGTGCCATACTCGGCTTCGCCTCCGAGCGGTTCCGGGTAGAAGGTAACCCGATTGTTGACCAGATCAATGACCTGCTGCCCCAGACCCAGTGCGGCCAGTGCGGTCATCCCGGCTGCCGTCCCTATGCGGAGGCGATCGCCAACGGTGAAGCGATTAACAGATGCCCCCCTGGTGGTCAGGCCACGATTAATGCCCTGGCGGTTCTGCTCGATATGGAGCCGGTTGCGCTTGATGGCGAACACGGCACAGAGAAACCACCGATGGTCGCCGTTATCCGGGAAGATGAGTGTATCGGTTGTACCAAATGTATCCAGGCCTGCCCTGTGGATGCCATTCTTGGTGCTGCCAAACAGATGCACACGGTGATTGCCGACGAGTGCACCGGCTGCGACCTGTGCGTCGAGCCCTGCCCGGTGGATTGCATCGATATGGTTCCCACCGCCACCACCACCCGCAGCTGGCAATGGCCGCTGCCATCGTCTTTGCACTCAAAAAATGGACTGCCATTGATTGCCACCGACAGACAGGGGGAGCTGACATGAACACTATCCCTCTGAAAGCCCTGCCCCTTGAGACCGAGTACGACTTCCCCGGAGGGGTACACCCGGAAGAGAACAAGCATCAGTCCACCCAGACCCCGATTGCCCGACCACCACTGCCAGAGCACTTTATTTTGCCGCTCAATCAGCACGCCGGTACGCCGGCAGAGCCGGTGGTAAAAGTGGGGGATACCGTTCTTAAAGGGCAGATGCTGGCCCGCGCTTCTGATTTTGTCAGCGCTCCGGTTCATGCTCCCTCCTCTGGCACTATTACGGCTCTGGAGATGCGGCCGGTGCCTCACTGGTCCGGTCTTGCCGAGATGTGTTTGATCCTTGAGCCGGATGGCAAAGATGCGTGGTGTGAACGCGCTCCCGTTATCGACTACCGCCAGATAGAACCGGAGCAACTGGTTCAGCGCATACACGACGCGGGGGTTGTAGGATTGGGCGGCGCAGGCTTTCCGGCGGCGGTAAAAATGGCTTCACGCCAGGCCAGCAAGATTCACACTCTGGTGGTCAACGGTGCGGAGTGTGAACCTTATATTACCGCCGACGATATGTTGATGCGGGAGCGTGCCGCACAGCTGGTCAGCGGTATCGAGATCCTGCAATACATGCTCCAGCCGGAGCGGGTGATGATCGGCATTGAAGACAATAAACCGGAAGCGATCCGCACTTTGGTCGAAGCCTGCGCCAACAAAAATAACATCGACGTTTACCAGGTCCCGATGAAATACCCATCCGGCGACGCTCAACGTCTGATCTGGCTATTGACCGGCAAAGAGGTACCAAACGATGTCCGTTCAGTCGATATTGGCATTCTCTGCTACAACGTCGGCACTCTTGTCGCCATTCACGATGCTATTATTGAAGGCCAGCCATTAATCTCCCGCATCACCACTTTCACCGGTGCAGCGCTGGAGCGTCCCGGTAATGTCGAGACACTGATCGGCACACCGGTGCATCATCTGCTGCACTTTGCCGGGCTAAAAGAACAACGGCTACACACCCTGATTCAGGGCGGCCCGATGATGGGTTATACCCTGGACAGCGCGGCTGTACCGGTGACCAAAGTCAGCAACTGCTTTATCGCCGGCACCCTCGAAGAGTTTCCTCCGGCCCCGTCCGCGCTGGCCTGTATCCGCTGCGGACTCTGTGCCGAAGCGTGCCCGGTAACGCTGTTACCCCAGCAGCTACATTGGTACGCCCGATCACAAAATTACGATCAACTTCAGCACCATAACCTGTTTGACTGCATCGAATGTGGGGCCTGTTCCTATGTCTGCCCCAGCGCCATTCCTCTGGTGCAGTACTACCGCGCCGCCAAGGATGAGATTCGCAACCAAAAAGCGCGCAATGAAAAAGCGGATCACTCACGGGTACGCTTCGAGCAGCGCCAGACACGACTGGCCGCTGTAGCGGCTGAAAAAGAGGCTCGTCGCAAAGCTAATGCCGAAAAATCTCGTCTGATCAGAGAGGCAAAAGAGGCCGCAGCAAAAGATCAACAATCTGTAGCGTCAGAACAATCTGTAGCGTCAAAACAATCTGTAGCGTCAACAACAGCTGAAGATGATCCTGTCCAAGCTGCTCTGGCCAGAGCACAGGCGAAAAAAGCGGCTCGACCACAGCTCTCACCAAAACAGAAAGAGCTAAAAATCCAGCTCTCTATGGCCAAGGCTCAGTTGAAAAAATCCGAGCGCGCACTCGCTCAAACGGAAGCGGGCAGCGAACAGCAGAAAACGCTGCGGGAGAGCATCGAGCAATTAAAGGCACAGGTTGAGCAACTGCAGCAGGCGTTCAATGCCGCCGAAACAGCTGTAGCTGTAGCAGCAGTAGCAGCAGTAGGAGATTAAGACAAAAGCTTATGGCATTTATACGACAAACGTCCCCCCATGTACTGGGCAAGCTAACTATAAACGGCACCAGTCATATTATGAAAATGGTGCTGCTCGCCCTGCTACCGGCACTGATGGTGCAGCTCTGGCTCTTCGGTTGGGGAGTAGTGATTCAGGTACTCTGGTGCTCCCTGATCGCACTGATCTGCGAAACGGCTATCCTTGCTCTGCGTAAACGTCCACTGATGTTTTTTCTGAAAGACGGCAGTGCTCTTGTAACCGCATGGCTGCTGGCGCTGGCGATTCCTGCCGGTGCGCCCTGGTGGCTATCGCTGATCGGTATCAGTTTCGCTATCGTTATTGGCAAACAGCTCTACGGCGGCATGGGTTACAACCCGTTTAACCCAGCCATGCTCGGTTATGTGTTGCTGCTGATCTCATTCCCGCTGGAGATGACCAGTTGGTTCACACCACAGGGCCTCGGTGTTCCGACGATCGGCATAAACGACACAATCAATATTATCTTTACCGGTCACTCTATTAGTGACGGGATGAGTGGCGGGATTGATGGCTGGACCATGGCTACAGCCCTCGATCTGGTACGGGAAAACAGCAGCCTGACCATGGCCGAACTGTGGGACAAACAGGTACGTCTCCTGGGTCTGAGCAGCATTGATGGTTTCGGGATCAATCTCGCCTGTCTGCTGGGCGGTCTGTTTTTGCTCAAGCAGAAGATTATCAGCTGGCAGACACCGGTCGCCATGGTGACCGGAATGGCTGTTATGGCACTGCTATTCTGGAACGGCTCCGGCTCCGAATCTCACGGTTCGCCCCTCTTTCACCTGTTCTCGGGAGCGACCATGATGGGCGCGTTTTTTATCGTGACGGACCCGGTCAGCGGCGCAACCTCCAACAAAGGGCGGCTGATCTTTGGTTTGGGTGTTGGCGTGATCACCTATGTTATTCGCACATGGGGTGGTTACCCGGACGGTGTCGCTTTTGCCACTCTGCTGATGAATATGGCGGCTCCGGCGATCGATTACTGGACTCAACCGCGCACCTACGGACACCGCAAAGCTAACCGGGGCATGGTAAAATCAGAATGACTACAGAGAACACCCCTCCAGAATCACGGCCAGAATCACGGCCAGAATCACGGCCAGAATCACGGCCAGAATCACCGTCAACCGGTCATCCGACTCTTAAAGCGGTCAGCAATAACAGTCGTGCTTTGGCGCTTTTCGCCCTGCTCACCGTCGGTCTGGTGTCGCTGACCTGGTTGATGACCAAGGAGCGTATCGCCGAGCAGATTCGCCTCAGTGAACAGCGGGCACTGTTTGAAGTTCTGCCGCCGAGTACTTTTGATAACAACCTGCTGGACAGCACCATAACACTGCCCGAGCCGGCCATGCTCGGCCCAATCGGTCAACAAGCACAGGGCTGGCTCGCCTTTAAAGAGGGTCAGCCAACGGCCATTATTGTGCCAACTGTGGCTCCCGATGGTTATAACGGTCGCATCCAGCTACTGGTCGGTATTCGCCGTGATGGCGTGCTGACCGGAGTGCGTACCATCGCCCATAAGGAGACTCCGGGGCTGGGGGATGGTATCGAGACCCGCGTCTCCGACTGGATACTGGACTTTACCGGACGCTCCCTGACCAAAGCCAGCGGTGACAACTGGGCGGTCAAAAAAGAGGGCGGAGATTTTGATCAGTTTACTGGCGCTACCATCACCCCCCGTGCGGTTGTGAATGCCGTCCATCGGACACTGGTCTGGTTTGATCAGCACCATACACAGCTTTTCACAGAGACTTTCACAGAAGCTTTCACAGAGAAGGAGGGAGACGGATGACCACAGATTCCCGTGATATTACCCTGCAGGGTTTATGGCAAAACAACCCGGCTCTCGTGCAACTACTCGGACTCTGCCCACTACTGGGTGTCTCCAGCAGTGTGGTCAATGCCCTCGGTCTGGGTCTGGCGACCATGGCGGTGCTGATCTGTTCCAACCTGCTGGTCTCTCTCAGTCGTCACTATATACCTGACGCTGTTCGTCTACCGGTGTTCGTCATGATTATCGCCGCCCTGACCACCTGCGTTGAACTGGTGATGCAGGCGTGGGCCTATGAACTGTACCGGGTGCTGGGAATTTTTATTCCGCTAATTGTTACCAACTGCATTATTCTCGGTCGTGCAGACGCCTTCGCCTCCCGCAACGAACCACTGCCTGCGGCCCTTGACGGTCTGATGATGGGGTTGGGTTTTATGGTGGTGCTGGTACTGCTCGGTGGACTCCGGGAGTTGGTTGGCCACGGTACACTATTTGCCAATATGGAGTTTCTGTTCGGACCGGCAGCGGCCAACTGGGAGATCACTGTGATTGCCGATTACAAGAAGTTCCTGTTTGCCATTCTGCCCCCCGGTGCTTTTGTCTTTATGGGTTTATTGGTCGCCATAAAAAATATTATTGACAACCGTCTGGAACGGATACGCCTTGCCCGGCAGAAACCTGTCATCGGCAGCAGACGGATGCGGGTGACTGGCTGAAATACTCGCCCCTAAAGAGGCAGAGCTTCCGATACTAAACAACTACCGAAGCCGTTGTCTTTCTCTTCTTTTTTGATGCTTCATTGCCAGCTGCGAGAGAGGGCTTGCCCTTTCTCGGTTTAATAAAGGAGGGAGAATGGGTTTAAAAAGTGATGTGGGCAGGTTTCACTCTGGTTGACATTCTGTTCACTTACGCCCATGCCCTCCGTGTCAAGCACAAGCCCGGGAACTCCTACAGCTACCAGAGTGATGCTCACTTCCATGATACAGAAGCGGATAACACCCATGTCACCGGTTGGGGACTGGTCGACACTGGGTGTGTGTCGTATTGATTGGCGTGACTGGGCACGGCTCGTCTGGCGTTTAGTGCTGCTGCTGTTTGTGATCTCCAGTGTTCTGGTGGTCGGCAGTCATCTGGCCAGATTTGCGTAAACAGGCACAAATAAACGCAAAATACTATTAACCGTAGGTCGAATAAAAATTTCGGCTTACGGTTTTTATCATCATCATTGAGTTCTTATCTACCAACCACAAAATCAAGCACATTGAACTTATTGACATACTTGACTGTCAAATTAAACGGATGGCCAAGAGAAGCTGCCAATTAAAAATTGGCTTCCACACCATTCAAGCAAGGAGAAAAACAAATGATAAATAAGAAATTTGTAAATCTGATTATCAAAACAGCCGGACTTACCTTGAGTTTTCTGGTTACAACAGCATTTGGCAGTAGCCATTACATCAACCAGATTGAAAATACTGGAACTGGTTATTTCATAGAGAATGAACTCCAAAAACGCCTTCCCGAAAAAGAGCGTAAAAAACCCCATATCCTGTCAAAGACACAAAAGACTCCTGTTAAACTAAATTCTCAACCAGAAGTAAAACCCAAGATCGAGCCAAAACAAAAACCTTTATACCCAACGGACTCCAATGTGCTCAACGGTTTTCCTCTGATCCCCTTTGATACCAAGAATATCTCCAGTAAAAATCAAACATCTTCAAGTTCATTGCGCATAGAGTCCCATGGCCGCTTTAAAAACCTGCCTGACGTGGATGATTATGGCCACATCGATGATTATAAAACCGCAGTCTATCGTCTCTTCAACTATAACTTCCACAGTATGAAAGAGATAAAAACGAAAGGTAAAGAAGTACTTAAAACCTATAAAGTTCACGCTGAAGGACAGGAATGGTTTGTAAAAATAGTCAGAGAAGACTGCGATGCCTGTGATATACAGAATTATGATAGTGACTGGAAACTCAAGGAAGATACTGAAAATAAACAATGGATAAAAGCAGCAAATTGTGAGCTGGTACTCCCACAAAACGGTGCAACGTTTACCCTTGATCATATGGTTCACTTGATTGTCAGTTATCCGTGGATACCTGGGGAAACAATCACTGGCATTATTGAAGATTATTTTTCAAGTGAAGCACCTACAAAACTTCAATTAAGCACCTTGAAGAGAGCTATCTACAGATACGGGCAGGTGCTGGCTCTGACCCATCTTGACCCGGACGAACCTGTTAATGATATTGATACACTTAGAAAAAAAGAGATAAGAATGATTCTTCATGACAGAAATGGGAACAATGAAAAATACTACCCATCTGCGGATAAAATATTTCTTCTTGACCTTATAGAAGAAAACCCTGAAGAAGACAAAGAGCAAGGGCAACAAGATTCAGTTGAAAGCGCACTGCTTATGATATTCGAAACCATACTGGAAGTATATGAACATTTAGGCCATGAAAGATGTGGACCAAACTACCAGTGCATAACACTGTTCTCTCAGCAGTTTATTAAAGGGTATATATCATCCTTCCATAGCGATCCTCATGCCATCATATCAGTACTCAATATAATTTATCGCCTGACCATTGAGTCCGCATGTGAAGGAAATATGGCGGAGCTTTGCGCTATAAAGGATGCCTTGGACATGAGCAATCCTAATAAAGATAGATAGTGCGATAAACCGGCATTTTGTACAGGTTCAGGGTGCGTGCGAGTATGATGTGATGCAGTAATTATGGACACCGCAAAGCTAACTGGGGGATGGTATCGAGACCCGCGTCTCCGACTGGATACTGGACTTTACCGGACGCTCCCTGACCAAAGCCAGCGGTGACAACTGGGCGGTCAAAAAAGAGGGCGGAGATTTTGATCAGTTTACTGGCGCTACCATCACCCCCCGTGCGGTTGTGAATGCCGTCCATCGGACGCTGGTCTGGTTTGATCAACACCATACACAGCTTTTCACAGAGACTTTCACAGAGAAGGAGGGAGACGGATGGCCACAGATTCCCGTGATATTACCCTGCAGGGTTTATGACAAAACAACCCGGCACTCGTGCAACTACTCGGACTCTGCCCACCACTGGGTGTCTCCAGCAGTGTGGTCAATGCCCTCGGTCTGGGTCTGGCGACCATGGCAGTGCTGATCTGTTCCAACCTGCTGGTCTCTCTCATCGTCACTGTATACCTGACGCTGTTCGTCTACCGGTATTCGTCATGATTATCGCCGCCCTGACCACCTGCGTTGAACAGATATGCAGGATGGCCGTCAGCCGGCGAAGCTACATAGAATATAAACGGCTATTGTCAAGATTCGTACAACCGTTAAAAAAGTGTATTTGCCGCAATCTATACCTTTCCAGATTCTCTGACCTGCCGTATAGTCGGTACACTTTTGTCCCTGTATTACCTACTCAGAGGTGATTTTGAATGAACAAAATGTCCCGTCTGGCTTTTGCCATCGTTGCCGGAATCCTGATCACAGGCTGCGACTCCATGACCTCACCATCAACTATCACTTCCGACCAGATCACCGGTAAAGTCTGGGTTCTGGAAACCATCAATGGCAGCGCTCCGACTGTTGCTGAGCGTCCAAACCTGAACTTTGAAGCGACGGATAGCAAGCTGAGTGGCAACAACTCCTGCAACCGTTACTTCGGTAGCTACACTCTGGAAGGCGACACTCTCTCTGTTGATACCGTTGGCACCACTATGATGGCCTGCCCTTCTGAAATGATGGAGCAGGAAAAACAATACATGGCCGCTTTCTCTACCGTCAAAAAGATCAAGATGGAGGGAGAAAAACTGATTCTGACCAGTGAAGACGGCACTAGCAATCTGACCTTTGTTGTTGAAATGACTCCAACAGCACCAGCAACTCCAACAGCACCAGCAGATCCCGCAAAACCGGCAGCCTGATCTGCTCATTGCTTTTTGAAAAACTCTCGTCTCGACGGGAGTTTTTTCGCATCCACCCACCGGTCAGGGCGGCCTTATGAATAAAAAAAAACGTCAGGAAATTTTTGCCCGCCTGCGTGAAGATAATCCCAACCCACAAACCGAGCTGGAATACAGTACTCCTTTTGAGCTGCTGATTGCCGTACTGCTTTCAGCGCAGGCGACAGATGTCGGCGTTAATAAGGCGACCCGTAAACTCTACGCTGCTGCCAACACTCCCCAGGCTATTCTTGATCTTGGTCTTGAAAGGCTGAAATCCCATATCAAAACTATTGGCCTGTTTAATACCAAAGCTGCAAACATAATGAAAACCTGCGCCATTCTGGTCGAACAGTACAATGGCGACATTCCTAAAACACGGGAAGAGCTGGAAAAGTTGCCAGGGGTTGGCCGTAAAACCGCTAACGTGGTGCTAAACACCGCCTTTCGCCAAATTGCCATGGCCGTGGACACCCATATTTTCCGAATCTCCAACCGCACCGGCATCGCCCCCGGCAAGAATGTACGGGAAGTGGAGCAGCAACTACTACGACTGGTACCAAAAGAGTTTCTGCTGGATGCCCATCACTGGCTGATTCTGCATGGCCGCTATGTGTGCAAGGCACGCAAGCCCCAGTGTGGTTCCTGTCGGATTGAGGATCTGTGTGAGTTTAAAGAGAAAGAGAGCTATTTATAAAATTTGGCAGAATCTATTTTTCTTATACAAAAAAGAGCCCGCTACAGATGTAGCGGGCTTTTTTATGTATGGCGGTGAGGGAGGGATTCGAACCCTCGATACCGGATTAGGGTATACTCCCTTAGCAGGGGAGCGCCTTCGGCCACTCGGCCACCTCACCGCACTTAAAACGTTTTAAACACACACCGACGTGCAACTTTCGTATCGGCATGAAAAACCCGCCTGAGACGGGTAATGTATGGCGCGACCGGGAGGATTCGAACCTCCGACCACCTGGTTCGTAGCCAGGTACTCTATCCAGCTGAGCTACGGTCGCATAGTCTTCTACTCATGCATCCAAAAAGGATGGCGGTGAGGGAGGGATTCGAACCCTCGATACCGGATTAGGGTATACTCCCTTAGCAGGGGAGCGCCTTCGGCCACTCGGCCACCTCACCGCTGAAGACGGGCGCTATAATAACAGATTAATTACGAATGCAAAGTCCTTTTTGTGCACTTTTCCCAACGTTTTTTTCAGCGATTCTTTCCAAAGTCTTTCCAAAGCAAAGAATGGTTATAACCCCTCACCCTCTTCAGAGCATAAATTTCAGCCTGAGAAGGAGAGAGGTTACTCTGATGGGGTCAGAAAGATCCGTTACCTTCCTCAACCTCAGTCACCCATTGCTGCTCCGGGTAGACCTCAGCATCTCCCTCACGTTCCTTCTGGATACGCTGATAAATCTCCTCGCGGTGAACCGCAACCTCCTTTGGCGCATTAACGCCGATACGAACCTGATTCCCTTTCACCCCAAGAACCGTCACGGTGACGTCGTCACCGACCATAAGGGTTTCACCAACCCGGCGTGTCAGAATGAGCATTACTGTCTCCTTGTTCCCTAACCCACATATAATGACCGTAATCGATGACAGCTAACGGAGCCCATTATGGGTATCGACCGTCCTTACTGCCCCGGTTTCTTATTGCGCAGTCTAAAAATAATACAGCTGCCGTGATTGGCAATTGCATAACGCACAATAATTACGTATTCAGGCAACGCTCGGCACATTCAGTTCCCTTCATGACCGCCATTTCCACTCACACAGCTGTTAATTTATTTCCAGACAGGCAGAGAAAAACATCAATACGGCTATTCCAGCGCACTCATACCAAGGGCTTATGACCCTCAGCACATCACCGACAATGCCTGACACGAATGTCAGCAACACTGGCAATTTTATTTGAACTTCCTGCCAACTTGCGGCCTGTCACCAGCCTGCACGAAGCCCCAATTCGTTCTATCCTGCCGTTCAGTCCAGTTTTCCGATCCGGTTTTCAGTCCGAAGAGCTACATCCTGATCAAGTTCAAAGGCCGAGTGTAGCGCACGGACTGCCAGTTCAAGATATTTCTCCTGTATCACGACGGAGACCTTGATCTCGGATGTTGAAATAATCTGGATATTAATCCCTTCAGCCGCCAATGTTTCAAACATCTTCGTGGCGACACCCGCATGGGAGCGCATGCCCACACCGACAATGGAAACCTTGGTAATTTTGTTATCACCATCAAATTCACGCGCCCCCAGACTTTTACAGGTTTGGCTGACAATTTCCAGAGCACGCTGGTAGTCATTGCGGTGAACGGTGAAGGTAAAGTCTGTTGTCTGATCGGCAGAGACATTTTGTACAATCATGTCTACTTCAATGTTGGCGCGGCTAACGGGGCCAAGAATCCGGGAAGCGACCCCCGGGATGTCCGGCACACCTTTTATGGTCAGCTTGGCCTCATCACGGTTAAACGCGATGCCCGATATGACGGGGTGCTCCATTTCGGTCTGCTCCTCAAGCGTTATAAGGGTTCCCGGTCCATCCTGAAAGCTATGCAGTACACGCAGGTTGACCTGATATTTACCAGCAAACTCCACAGCACGGATCTGCAGCACTCTGGAACCAAGGCTGGCCATCTCCAACATCTCTTCAAAAGTGATCTTATCCAGCCGGCGAGCGCTCTCTACGATACGGGGATCTGTGGTATAGACACCATCGACATCGGTATAGATCTGACATTCATCCGCATTGAGGGCGGCAGCCAGAGCGACGGCTGTCGTATCGGAACCACCACGCCCGAGGGTTGTTATGCGCCCCTCGCCGTCGATCCCCTGAAAACCTGCCACAACAACGACACGGCCCTCTGCCAGATCCTTGAGGATGGCATGGGTATCGATCTCCTGAATCCGGGCTTTACCATGATGACTGTCGGTTCTGACCGCAACCTGCCAGCCCGTGTAAGACCGGGCCGGACAACTCAGATTTTCAAGAGCCATCGCCAAAAGCGCAATGGTCACCTGCTCCCCGGTAGAGAGAATAACATCCAGTTCCTCTGGTTTGGGCTGGCTCTGCATCTCTTCGGCCAGCGCCAGTAAACGGTTGGTTTCGCCGGACATGGCGGATACCACGACGACAATATCGTGCCCCTCGCCACGAAAGCGCTTTATTTTTTTGGCTATCTCCTGGATGCGATCCACGGTGCCAACGGACGTTCCACCAAACTTTTGTACTATTAGCGCCATACCATTCTTGCTTTTACTTTTTTTATGTATGTACGGAGGCGAATGTATCAAATCAACGCAGAAAGCAACAGTTCACTTTTTCCCGCATCATCCGCAACCGGGGAAAAGGTTACAGAATCAGATACTGACCTCTGATAGGAATATGCCGTCCTGGAGACGGCATATTCACCTGTAGAAACTTACCTGCGCTCAGCTAACCAGGCCTCTACGGAAGCCAGAGCCGCAGGCAGTGCCGCTGCATCGGTACCACCGCCCTGAGCGAAGTCAGGACGACCGCCGCCACGACCACCGACCTGCTCGGCCACCATCTTCAGCAGATCACCCGCCTTCACTGTGCCAGTCAGGTCATTAGTGACACCGGCTGCCAGGGTAATCTTACCATCCGAGACGGTTGCCAGCATAACCACTGCACTGCCCAGCTTCTGCTTGAGCTGATCCACCAGATCACGCAGGGATTTGGGGTCAACGCCTTCCAGTTTGGTCGCCAGCAGCTTCACACCCTTCACATCAATGGCACTTGAGGCCATATCGGAACCGGCAGCACTGGCCAGCTTCTGCTTGAGCTGCTGAAGCTCTTTTTCCAGCTCACGGTTACGGGCAACCAGTGCCTTTACCTTTTCTGCGGCTGTTTCACGGTTACCTTTTACCAGACCGCCGATCTGCAGCAGATTGTTATCGTTCCTTACCAGCCAGTTATGAGCCGCCTGACCCGTCAACGCTTCGATACGACGCACACCGGCAGCGATACCCCCTTCGCTGGCAATGACGAACTGACCAATATCACCCGTCCGTGCCACGTGAGTACCACCACACAGCTCGACGGAAAAACCTTCAGCACCCATGCTCAGTACACGAACAGTATTGCCATACTTCTCACCGAACAGCATGGTTGCACCCATGATTGCCGCGGTGTCCATATCGGTCACACAGGTGTTCACTTCGGTGTTGCCACGAATCTGCTCGTTGACGATCTGCTCAACCGCCTTGATCTGCGCTTCGGTCATCGCTTCGCCGTGAGAGAAGTCAAAGCGTAGCTTATCGCTGTCGACCAGAGAGCCTTTTTGCTGAACGTGCTCGCCCAGTATACGACGCAACGCTTCGTGGGCCAGGTGAGTGGCCGAGTGGTTGCGGGCAGTATCAGCACGTTTATCGGCGTCCACTTCTGCGGTAACCGCTTCGTTCAGCTTCAGAGCACCGGAGATCACTTCACCCGTGTGCAGGTGGTGGTTGCTCTCTTTTTTGGTATCGAGAACACGGAACTCACCGCTGGCGGTTTTCAGAATACCGGTATCACCCGCCTGACCGCCGGACTCGGCGTAGAACGGGGTTTTCTCCAGAATAATAATGGCTTTGGTGCCGGCAGTGATGGCATCAACCGCTTCACCGTCAACGAACAGCCCCTTGATCACATCACTGTCGTTTACATGGCCAAAGTAACCGGTGAACTCGGTGCTACCTTCCAGCGTAATGCTCTGGTTGTAATCCATGCCGAACTGACTCGCGGCACGGGCGCGCTGACGCTGCTCTCCCATGCAGGCCTCGTAGCCCGCTTCGTCGATGGTCAGGCCACGTTCACGGGCGATATCGTTGGTCAGGTCAACCGGAAAACCGTAGGTGTCGTACAGGGTGAATACCGTTTTGCCGGGAATCACCGTGCCTTCAAGAGCCGCGATATCCTCTTCCAGAATCTTCATGCCCTTGTCCAGAGTGCGGGCAAACTGCTCCTCTTCTTTCTTGAGGGCCACCATAATCTTCTCTTTGCCGGCCTCAACAATTGTGGCCGCGTCGCCCATCGCTTCGATCAGGGCAGGCACCAGTTTGTAGAAGAACGCGTCGGTGGCACCGAGCTTATGACCGTGACGACAGGCACGACGAATAATACGACGCAGGGTGTAACCACGACCATCGTTGGAAGGAATAACCCCATCACCAATCAGGTAGGCCGCTGAACGAATATGGTCAGCAATAACACGCAGGGAACCGTTGGTGCTCTCTACACCACCCAGCAGTTCGCCGGCCGCCTTGAGAATGTGCTGGAACAGGTCAATTTCATAGTTGCTGTGTACGCCCTGAACGACGGCGGCAATACGCTCCAGACCCATGCCGGTATCAACCGAAGGTTTTGGCAGCGGCTCCATAGTACCGTCTGCCTGGCGGTTGTACTGCATGAATACGGTGTTCCAGATCTCGATGAAGCGGTCACCGTCTTCTTCCGGCGTACCGGGACGGCCACCCCAGATATGATCACCGTGGTCGTAGAAGATTTCGGTGCAGGGGCCACAGGGGCCGGTATCACCCATGGTCCAAAAGTTATCGGAGGCGTAAGGAGCCCCTTTGTTGTCGCCGATGCGGATGATATTCTCAGCGGCAACACCCATATCGTTCAGCCAGATCTTGTAGGCTTCGTCATCGGTCTCGTAAACGGTGACGCACAGACGTTCTTTGGGCAGACCCAGGGTTCCGGTCAGGAACGCCCAGGCAAAACGGATCGCGTCCTGCTTGAAGTAGTCACCAAAGCTGAAGTTACCCAGCATCTCAAAGAAGGTGTGGTGACGGGCGGTATAACCGACATTCTCAAGGTCATTGTGCTTACCACCGGCACGGACACAGCGCTGGGCTGTTACTGCACGAGTGTAGTCACGCTTTTCACGCCCCAGGAACAGATCCTTGAACTGATTCATACCCGCGTTGGTGAACAGCAGCGTCGGGTCATCATGAGGCACCAGAGAGCCGCTCTCAACGACGGCATGCCCCTGCTCCTCGAAATACTTTAGAAACGCGGAACGTAACTCGGAACTCTTCATATCACCATCAAACTCGTCTGTGCAGCACACCATGCTGCTGGAAAACCGGAAACGCAGGCGGGGTCGTGCCGCGTGCGTCAGCCACGCTCAGGGCTGGAAACAGAGTATTATATAGCGTGGTTCGCTGTGGTAACACTGTTTGTATGGACTGAATTTCCTCAAATCACATCATCAAATTATCCAACAGGATATTTATTGGTTACTTTCAGTGTGTCAGGGTCAACGGTTATCACACCGTGGTTGGTATTTGTCTCGTAGCAACTAATAATGGAATCATCAAATTGATTTTTTTCATTAATCATACATTGACCATCAAGGATGTAACTTTGATTGATAGAGATGTCAAAAGGGTAGCCGGACAATTTTCTTAAAACATTTTCAATATTAATAGGTGCGCGAGGATAACTACTCCCAACAAGCATAAAATTCTTTTCTCCTTGTGGCATTTCAGTCAGTGCATCCGCCACTATATGACTTGAATTCGCTAAAACATAAGCCAATGCAAGCTTTTTTATTTTCTTGCCCTGCATAATAACTGCAACACCGTCCTGTACGCTTGCAGTACCTAATCTTCCTTTTCCAAGTGCACTATATGTAACATACCCTCGACAAACCATGCTGGCATATCGATCCTCATGAGTGTGATCACTATATCTGGGAACTTCCACTCTAAAATAATCCCCGCTATCGCTCTTTATACAATGCTGTTTTTTTTCTTGCATGACTTCCATGCCTCTTCTTTCATCTCAATATTCAGGCCGATTATCTCTAAGCCCTGATGGTTGACTGCTTGGCTTACTGCATAAAGCGACTCATCATAATTTTTCTGGATCGTCGAAAAAGGCGCAGGAAGTTTTTTAATTGCAGATATAATTGAAGTCAAATTGCCTTCACTAATTTGATGGGCTTCACCTCCAACAATCAGCCTTCCTCGTTTCGGAGTAATTGCTCTCGTCTTGAATCTCAATTTATACTTTTTTGATGTCGAACGCCGAGATAACCTGCCCGTGAGGGGAGAGCGATACCAGAGGCTGCTATGGCTTTCTGAAAAGCGGTCCGACATTGACGACATACATTATTAAGCCTCATAAAATCCTCCTCAGATCACCTCTAAATAATAATAAGGCCAAAGATATTCGTTCTATTGATAAGTTATGTCACTAACACATGAGTCAGGAACCATTACAGCCTTAAAGCAATTAAGAAAGCAGTAAAGAGAAAGCAGTAAAGGACGCCCATATATTCCAGACATCCACCCCCTCATGCCAGAAACCTTAATCGTTAAAATCGAGTGAAATACTCAGAAAACCCACGAACACTTCAGCTATGTACTGGATGTTCTTCTCAAAGAAGACCAGGTCGAGGGAAAGACAGGCAGTATAGGCATATTCTGGTGACGGTATGGCTGACGGCCTTCAAGCCATTGCCGGTGGTGTGACTGAGTCGCTTAACAATATATCCGCAACCATCACGTAAGCAAACTAACTGACCGGTAAGAGGGGCTGGTATCGAGAACTTTTTTTACATGTGGCGTCGAATATCAGACCAAAGACATACACTATATAATAACGAAGAGTATTTTCTATGAATCCACACCAAAATAGCCCAATCAAGTTCTTTGACCAAAATCCACCCAAATATACCTTACCCTCTGAAAACTGCTCCGAGTGTAACAAGGATTTTACGAAAACTGTGAATGTCATCACAAAATGTGGACATGTGATCCACCTCAAATGCTTTGAGGAACATAAATATGATACAAAATACTGCTTCTCTTGCTTGCTGCCTGATCGCGATGTGATTCCCCTGACACGCACAGAGGGAGCATTGATGAACGAATCAAGCCTATTTTGCAATCCGCTGCCGGTGAAATTGGTCTATTGCAAGGACTTCGAGTCGTTACGTCGTTTATTAAATGAGTGGCCAGACAGTATCAAGACTAATTTTACGCCGGTGAGGCCTGATATTATTACCAAGGATGGTCGTTCATTTGCTTCTAGAACAGAAGAATCTTTAAATTTCATCACGCCTCAGTACAGAAAGGACACAAGGATCAACTCGGCGAATAAAAGGGAGACCGATGCAATATCACATTACACAGCAAACTTACTGTGCATCGCTGCTAAAACAGGATTTTTAGAGGGAGTGAATGAATTACTCCTTAGCGGGACTAATGTCCATATAACCGACAGCAATGGCAACACACCTCTTCATTTGGCAGCCACAAACAATACAAGTACCTCTCCCCAGATCATTCGGGCTCTGTTCAAAGCGGGCGCGTCCATTGAGATTCGTAATAAAAATGGATTAACACCACTCCATAGCATGATGGTTGCCAACGCCTCACCGGATATGACCTCAATCTATAAGGAAAACAGTTGTAACCAGGATGCGCTTAAGCTGCTGATTGCAAAGGCTAAGGGGAAGTCTCTGCGCTGCCTGGAAATAGAAGGAAAAGAACCAGACGCTGAGACCAGGCTGATTGATGCGGTATGCAATAAGGGCCTGTCAGCTGTTGGATATGCTGTTGCAACGTATGACCCCACGGCCATCCACACCCTATATAAGGCGGGAGCCTCGCTAAACGTTAAAGATAACGACGGCAACTTCCCCATCCACAGTGCCGCAAAGAGTGGGAACGTTGAGATAATCAACTTATTAATAAACGCGGGAGCCTCGCCAAACGTTAAAAATAACGACGGCAACTTCCCCATCCACAGTGTCGCAAAGAGTGGGAACGTTGAGATAATAAACTTATTAATAAACGCGAGAGCCTCGCTAAACGTTAAAAATAAAAATGATCAATTTCCCCATGAGTTATTAGCGAAAACATGTGAACGTGAGTTGCGTCAGAAGATGGAAATACTACAAAGGCAGGAGGCAGAACGGAGTGATGAAGAAGACTACTACTGCACCATACTCTGAGCATTAGCGGGACTTTACCTGAAGCATCAAAAAGGGCGTGTCCGCACAGGATTGGTCCATTCCTGAATGCTTTTAAATTTGACAGGTTTCCCCTCCCGGCAACTTTGTTATCAAATGTCAGAAATGCTTACTGCGGAGTAAGAAACCGTGGGGTATTTGTTCCCACGGCTATGAACACAAAAACGGCTACCCTTCTCTTTCCAGCCGCACCAGCAAGCTGGAAGTATCCCAACGACTTCCGCCTAACGTTTGCACGTCACTATAAAATTGATCCACCAGCGCCGTCACCGGCAGGCTGGCACCGTTACGACGGGCTTCATCGATACAGATGCCCAGATCCTTGCGCATCCAGTCCACCGCAAAACCGTGGTCGTATTGACCGGCCAGCATGGTCTGGTAACGATTTTCCATCTGCCAGGATTGGGACGCACCTTTGGAGATTACCTCAATCACAGCTTCCGCATCCAGACCCGCCTTGCGGGCAAAGTGCAACCCTTCCGCCAATGCCTGCACCAGACCGGCGATACAGATCTGATTGACCATTTTGGTGAGCTGACCGGCTCCACTTCCTCCCAGACGTCTGACCAAACGGGCGTAAGCATTCATAACAGGCGCTGCCCGCAGGTAAGCTTCCTGATCACCACCGACCATAATGGTCAGCGCACCCTTTTCGGCACCAGGCTGACCTCCGGAGACCGGTGCATCCAGAAAATTCAGTCTCTGCTCTTTGGCGATAGCATAGAGTTCACGGGCAACTTCTGCGGAAGCTGTCGTATGATCGATAAACACGGCGTCCTCTTTCATACTGGCAAACGCGCCATGCTTTCCAAGACAGACATCACACAGATCATTATCATTGCCCACACAGGCCATAATAAAATCTGCCCCGGCAGCTGCCGCTCTGGGGGTTGCTGCAGACACTCCGCCAAACTGCTGCACCCAGCTTGCGGCTTTACGTGCGGTGCGATTATAAACCGTCACCTGGTAACCGGCTTTCACCAAGTGTCCCGCCATGGGATAACCCATAATACCCAGACCAAGAAACGCAACATGTGTCGTCATGGTAAATCCTTATCAGTTAAAAGTTCACGTTGTATTCGATAGCTTCGTAACCGTTCTACCGCTTCGATATCCGAACAGGGCGTGGAGTACCGGACGGCCTGATAGCGTTCATTAAACACTTCAAAGTAGTCGCCTATCAGTGCGGCGGCTTCAGTTTCTCCCGTCCAGGTCAGACACTCGGCACCCACCTCCGCAGTACAGAGATGGTTCTCTTTTTGCGCCCGGCGCAGACTGTAGCGGGAAGCCGCTTGTGGAGTAATACCCAACACCGGCAGGGTATGCAGATACGGACTGTGGTTATACATTTTGCGGGACTGCTGCCAGGTGGCATCCAGCAAAATAAATACCGGTTCCCGCCCCTGCTTCAGCTGCGCCAACATCTCTTCCTGATCGGCAACCGGATTGATAGGTGCCATCGCTTGTGGGTAGACCAGAATCGGATAACGATTCTCTCTCGCCAACAAATGCAACAGGCGAAAATCCGGTTCAGTACGCTGCCAAATGGTTCTGCCGCCACCGACACTGTTCAGCAACAGACGACCGGTGTTGGTTGGTTTGTACTGTTCGTTGTAGTGCATCAACAACCAGAACGAAGCCGGTACATCAATAGATGGGGTGATACCGCAGATACAGACCGAAACCGGCATCAGACAGTCGGTACAGCGACTGATATTTGCGCCTTTCGCCAGAAAAGGACGACGACGGGGGAATACAGGGGTAGACAAATTGGCTGCCACAGACTTTATTCAATTTATGGGAATTGCAGGCATTGTAATCGAAGCGCAATCCGGTAATCCCCACAATTACTGTTTGTCGCTCCCGATCATCTGCACCACCAAGAGCCTGATTTCCCATGAAACGTTTTTTTTCACCACTATTGGGACTGTCCATTTTCTCTGTTGCCAGTGGTTATTTGGTCACTCTTATCCCCCTGCGTATCGACAGTATCAACGCCGATAACGTCATGGCCGGTTATCTCGGTAGCATTTACTATTTGGGGCTTTTAGCCGGTTCGTTCCGAACAGAAAAAACAGTGATTCGAATAGGCCATATACGCTCATTTTCCACCTTTATGGCGCTGCTCTGCGCTTCAACCCTCAGTCTCGCCCTGTTCCATTCCCTCTATGCCTGGCTGCTGCTGCGTTTTCTGAACGGTGTCGCCATCGCCGGAATTTTTGTGGTGGTAGAATCCTGGCTGCTCTGTGAAAGCGACCGTTCCAGCCGTGGCCGTATTCTGGCCTTTTATATGGTGGCTCTGTACGGCTCAAACGCCATCGGTCAGCTACTGGTCGGTTTGTACGACCATGACAGCTTATTACCTTTCGTTGTGATTGGAGCGATTTTCTCTCTCTCCATTCTGCCACCCGCCCTGACCAAACTGCCCACCCCAACATTGGAGGACTCCTCATCAATCAACCTTGTGGAGCTGGCAAAACTGACCCCTTCCGGCCTTATAGGCTGCATCTCCGGCGGTATGATTCTGGGGACGCTCTACTCTCTGCTGCCGATTCAGCTGTTTGAGCAGACCGGCAGCCAGCAGCAGGTCGGGATACTGATGGCGATCACCATGATGGGCGGCATGCTACTGCAGTATCCGGTCGGATATTTTTCCGACTTTATTGACCGGCGCAAGGTACTGGTTGCTGTCAGTGTGTTTGGTACGGTCTGCTGTCTGGCGTTTCCTGCACTTTCCAGCAGTGGTTCGGTCAACAGCGATTGGGGGGGTATGGTGCTGCTCTTTCTGATCGGTGGCACAACATTCACCATCTACCCGCTGGCCATCAGCCATGGCTGTGACCATCTCAAACCGGAGATGATTGTCGCCGGCACTCAGGGGCTACTGCTCGGCTACAGTGCCGGGGCTTGTCTAGGCCCTATTCTGGGCGGTTACTTTATGCAGCAGATAGATAACGGATTAATGATCTATTTTGCCGGAATAATGGGGACAACAGCGGTGTTTTTTCTGGCTCGTATCCCATTTCGTCCGCAGATCTACTCAACAGAGGAGCAACATTTCATACCGGTTACCAGAACGACACCCGTTATTGCCCAGATAGATCCCCGTTCCGAGCCTGCGGAAGAAGAGAGTAGCCCTAAGCCGGATGCTGAGTCAGTACCCTGACACTCCCCGCCCGATTGGGCGAGGTTTTACGCGCTAATTGGTAAATACTGTTTGCAACAAGCTAAAGACAGGACTAAATATGATACACAGGAAGACAGCTTTCCTTACTCGTTTCTGCTTTATATATCATCTGCGTTCACTGCCATGAAATTAAAATATTTGCTCTTTTTCATAACCAGCCTCTCTTTTCTGACAGGTTGTTCAGCGGGCGTATCCTCCATGCCCGTTCAGGCCGGTGATGGCCTGATCCACCCCCTCTGCGTTGACGAACTCCTGTCGTTAGAAGAGGGGAATAGCTGTATCAACCTCAAGGCCTGCCAAAAGCGATTCAGTCATATCCCCTTCGATACTACATCCCCCTGGCAAGCCAGCTGGAAAGCCGATGGCAGCCATCCGGATTACTATGGATTCAGGCACTATCAAGTGATCGGTAATATGGAAAAAAACCAGACTCTGCTGCTTTTTTCCGCTAACTACGGGGGCAGTGGCACCTTCTCTTCCGCACTACTGGTTGAAGGGTTCTCTCCCTATTCTCCCACCCTGATACTGAGCCAGAAATTTTCTGGGGGGGACCGATGCATGGGAGGATTGAAGCAGGTCAGGATCGAGTCACCGGAAACGTTCAGTGTCGTGCGAAACATGTCCCTGTATGATCTGGTCGAATTTGTCTCTGGCAAACAGAAGACGGGGTTATCTTATTGCGCCCGGTGCTGTGCGGGGCTTATTACGCAACGGATATCTCTGGATGGCGACCCGGAATTGGAGAGTGCGACCATTTTCCCACCACAAGGGTCCGAACAAAACGAATCCGAAAAGTGCTTCTACAATCTGCTCGGTACCAGGCATTACTCACAAACCCTCGCCAAAGAGGAGCTCACAAGTCTTGTGGATCAATTTCTTTCCCAGTGTAAATAAGACATCGGGATTATTGCCGTCCAACAGATTTCGGAGAAAAGAATGGAGCAAGAGAGGCTTAATCAGGTGTACAGAATTGCCTGACCACGGCATCTGAAAATGGGCAAAGAAGTGCTTCGAGCTGTTAACTCAGGATTCCATAGCAATCGAACTCTGATACAAAATCCAGGTTTATCCACTCGTAGCCTCATTTATTGCATCCATACTGAATCCCCGGTACTGGAGATAGCGCATCTGCTTTGCCCGCTCGCGATAATCTTTTGGCTTGCCCGTGCCGAACTTGCGCTCCCGGCACGCTCTGGCCAACTCATACCAGTCGGCATCAGCGGCTTCTATCGCAAGAGCGCACAGCTCATTCTCAATGCCCTTTTGCCGCAGCTCCTGACGAATACGCATAGGGCCATGACCTCGGCCAATCCGTGAACGCACAAAACTCTCGGCAAAGCGTTCGTCCGAGAACAGGCCATCCTGCTCCAGACGATCCAACACCTCTTCCAACACCTCTTCCAACACCTCTTCCAACTCGTCTAATAATTCAGCACGACTTCGAAGCTTATTGAGCAGCTCCTTACGAGAGTGTTCACGACGTGCCAGCAAGTCGATGGCGGCACGTCGAAGCAGCGACTTCTGTTCGGTTGCTTGTTGTTCTGCTGTAGGGAGCTGTTCAGTCATATCAGGCGGTTGTCAGCTCTTCATTGCCATCAGCCACTTCGCTCTTTTTGGCTACGGATTCAAGATTGAGTAGCTGGCAGCGAATTTCATGTTCGATCTCTTCAGCAACAGCCGGATTATCTTCCATATACTGGGCCGCATTGGCTTTACCCTGACCAATCTTGGTGCCTTTATAGGAGTACCAGGCGCCGGCTTTTTCGATCAGCTTTTGCTTCACGCCCAGGTCGATCACCTCACCCATGTGATAGATGCCCTGACCGTAAAGAATCTGGAATTCGGCCTGCTTGAACGGCGGTGCAACCTTGTTTTTCACCACCTTGACGCGGGTTTCATTACCCACCACTTCGTCGCCCTGCTTCACGGAACCGATGCGGCGAATATCCAGACGCACGGAGGAGTAAAACTTCAGGGCGTTACCGCCGGTGGTGGTTTCCGGGTTGCCGAACATCACGCCGATCTTCATACGAATCTGGTTGATGAAGATTACCAGACAGTTGGCATGCTTGATGGAGCCGGTCAGCTTACGCAGCGCCTGACTCATCAAACGGGCCTGCAGACCGACATGGGAATCCCCCATATCGCCCTCGATTTCCGCCTTGGGCACCAGGGCGGCCACAGAGTCGATGACGATGACGTCTACGGCATTGGAGCGCACCAGCATATCGGTGATCTCCAGCGCCTGCTCACCGGTGTCCGGCTGGGAGACGTACAGATCATCGACATTTACGCCCAGCTTGCCGGCGTAATCCGGATCAAGGGCGTGTTCCGCATCAACGAAAGCACAGGTGTTACCCGCCTTCTGAGCCTGAGCGATCAAGCTCAAAGTCAGCGTAGTTTTACCGGATGATTCCGGACCATAAATTTCAACGACCCGGCCCTTGGGCAGACCACCAATCCCCAAAGCAATATCCAGCTGCAATGAACCGGTGGAAATGGCAGGAATGGCTTCACGCTTCTGGTCGCCCATCCGCATGACCGCACCTTTGCCAAACTGACGTTCAATCTGACCCAGCGCAGCTGACAACGCTTTCTTTTTGTTATCATTCATTTGTTTCACCTCTCTACATAACTATCTGGTCTACATAACTATCTGGTCTACATAACTATCTGGTCTACATAACTATCTGGTCTA
>SAMEA5043665__coassemble_112_pt1 | contig 26421 bp, 21 predicted proteins | sample SAMEA5043665__metabat2_low_PE_004 | metagenome-assembled genome bin SAMEA5043665 (sample SAMEA5043665) | Gadus morhua | reverse complement strand
TCTGTTAACGCACAAACCGTACCAGTTAAAGTGGGCTTTGCGATGGTAAAGTGCCAAATTTTTAACATTAACCGGTGTGCCCGGACAATGGTGTCAATGAGTATGGAGCAGTACAATATGCTGGGCAGCCCTGCCTTTGCCGAGTTTTCGTACTACGCACTACGTCCCGGAACATTTAGTAGAAGAGAAAGGTTGGTTTTAGCAAAATTTGGCGACATCGACATGGAAATAAACGGTTTTTTCAATGAAGATTATGGCCGTTATGATAAAGAGTCCTATACCATGAGCAAGATCTGTTTTGATAAAAACTGTCAGGATACTGAAATTGATACGAACAGTCAGGGAACTTACACTTATAAGAGTTTGAAATTCACCCGCTCCGGTTCCAAATACCCGGTCAGGATCGGCTTCAGGAAGGTAAAGAACTGTAACCAATTTTATGGCGCAACTACTTACTGTAATCCGACTCGTCCACGTGCAATAATTGAAATAACCAGCGAAACGTATGAGGCTTTAGGGCGGCCAGTCCATGTCTATTTTGAATATTACGAAAGTTATAAGTATCCAACACTGAAAGCCCCGCTTGTAGCAAACAGCAAAGGCGAGATGTACGCGGTTAAAACCGATTTTGATCACACAATTACCCCGGAAGTTCACTATTCCTTCGTGTTGAATCGATTCTGTCTTGATAAGGTCGGGTGTCTTAATACCAATATTAAAGACGAGTCTTATAGGGGGGGATATATCGAGAAAATCCTGAATTTTAAGGTTCCGCAAAACAGTTATGACAACTTGTAAAGAGGGTAAGGAACAAGCCAGGGTGATATATGGTCTGCAAAACTGTGCGTATTCTGGCGCAAACTGAACACCGGTTCTGGTAACGCTTGGCAGCAATACGCGTATCAGCATATATAAGCCACTGAGCAATATCACCAGACAGCAAATGGTTCTCATTGGCTATCCGAAATAGTGGCTTTGGACTATTTGGTACGTCGGGCAACCCCAGACCTTCTTTCAGGTAGCGCTTCAATACTTTCCACAGACAGTCGTAGCAGGTTTCATAGCGCTGGATGACCGATTCTGAAACTGCTTCCTGAAGCCATATTGGCAAGGCAGTACCTAGAGTTTGCCAGCGGTCAAACTGTGATTGTGACTGCTCCTCGCCCTATCGGGCGAGGCTTCCAACTTCTCAGGCAGCAACCAGCAATGTGCCAGATTTACGCTTGCCTCCATTGGCAGAAACGGACAGTCCTTCCGCTTTTAACTTCAATATACCGGTAGTGGGCCAGATGTGTGGCTGGCATCCTTGGAAGCGTTAGTACGCAAGGCCTCCAAAATGGCAACACACACATTTGGACCACTACCCAGTGGTCATAGGGGCTGCCTGAATCTATCAACGCGCTGCGAGCCAGGGTCATGGTTTTCTCCCGCTGAATTATCAAGCGAGAGAAAACCATAGATAAGTGAAAGGGTGTGCCAAATTTTATGGCTGTCCTTATTTACCCACTTATTTGCCCATCCTTATTTGCCCAGTTGCCAATTTAATCGCTCAACCTCTGCCCTTAAGGCCAATATCATGCCAGACAGACAGGATAAACCACGCAGTGATTGATAAATTGCCTTAGAACTCATCACGCCAAAAGCCAAGTTTGAAAACGCTTTTGGCGCTGTAAGGGGAAACTGCCTGAGCTTCCGCTCGTTCTGCCCCCAGGGTAAATGCCCGGCGCAGCATTTGGCTTCTTAAATAGGCGACAGCACTTCGATAGGCACCCGGAATATGCCGCAAATCCTCCGGACGGACAACACCTAAGTCCGCACTGTAGGTCGCTCCAGGCCTCATTGAACCAAAAGACAGACCAAGCAGCTCATTGTCCATGTTGTAAACAAATCCGAGAAAATCTGGCAAATCGAATATATGCCCCTCTTGATAGCGCCTGATATGATCCAACATGGAGGTGACGATTGATCTTGCATCATACTCGATCTGATTCTCGTCAACATCCCCCCAGGTCCCACGAGGAAGGACTCTCAACCAATTTTCGAGTATCGTCACCAACTCATCAAACACATCACCCCGACGGGACAGGTTAGCCGTAGTGATTTCCACTATTCGGACCCGATACTGTTCGTCCGGATGCTCTACCACCGTACCATTGTTCGCAACTCTGCGAACAACATTCCTCAGCGGGCGAAAATCCCGGGGGGAACTCAACCGGTAAAACCCGGCAATACCATCAGCAACGGCCTCTTGTATTTCAGGCCCTGACCGGGCGTCCCCTGAGTCTGATGAGTAAAACGCCTGGGAATTAGCGGCAGCGGCCTGCGCGGAAATGGCGCCATACGTAGTGAGGGCCTCGATGGCTTCGTCCCGGCCAACTTCGTTAACGGTTGCAATCAGACGTTCCTCTTCCTCTCCTCCAGACGGCGCTTCACCTTCCGGATAGGCTTCTCCGGGAATAACACCTCTGTTCAAAATACTGTCAATGACCGTATCGAGCATGCCCTGGATATTCAATCTCAGCACTGCAAACAGTGCTGTCATCCGCTGCACCCGGTCAAAACACCCCCCTGGTGCCCGGCGATGACGGGTTTCTTCCAGTACATGATCAATGTCCAGATGGCAGTGGCGGATGCCGGTCAGGAAGGCCACGGAATCTTCATCTTTCAGGCTAAGAGAGTGTTGTAAGGTGTAGCCCACACTATCCTGAACTGCATGAGGGAGGGGATTGGCATGGGTAATCTCTTTTTTCAAGGGGGATACATACTCTAGATTCAAGGGTCTGATCACGAGAGGGCCACACACCGTTCCCATAACGCCGGCATCACCCAACATCATGCCCTTCAGAAATTTAATAATCGGATGGTAATCGAAACAACGCTTGGTAATATGGTGACTGTACGTGCCGCCGAGATACACATTGGCATTTAACCGGATAAACTCAACATTGGTATTGGTCGGGTTATCAATCTGATAGAAGGGCTCACTAATGACGCGGGCTATCGTTTGATCCGATGTCGTTATATCAGACAGTTTAAGTGCACTGTCTCTGTAGAGCTTGTCGCCATCATCCTCAATCATCCATAGTCGTTTATAGTTCGCTTCAAGCCCCTGGGATACAGTGAGAGACAACGTGAGATTAGAATTACGGCTCTGAAGCGGAAAGTCAAAACGTTTGCCGGAATCCATATCGGTAATGGTGGCCTTATAACGCTTCAGGTCAATCTTATAAGCATCCGATAAATTCAGGGTCAGGGGGATATTGTCATTATGGAAAAATCTCAGGGCAAAAGTGACCTCCCCAGTTTCAGAAATTTCCTTAGAAAAACTACCATAGTCGTCAATAAAATCCTGTTTCGGGCCGATTTCTTTCCCAACAGTTATGATTTTTCCATCATAGCCGTAGTCCGGAGGTTCAGACAGGTAGGGGTTGTAATTGTGGCCATAGTAGGGATCCGTGCAGCTCTTGTTGCCCCCCACCGGCACACCATACGGGTTATATAAACAGATACGGGCGGCATTCAAACTCCCCCCAAGTCTGCCAAGGTTGAATACCAGGTCATCAATGGTAGTCTGTTCATCAATCCTGACATCCAGGCCACCCGGGGAGATATGGCCGAACATGTTGATGGGGCGAACACGGAGCCGGTAGCCATTCAGTGCAGAAATGGGCAGATCCCTGCCGAGATACCAGTTGGTGTTGGTATGAGAATTGTGGAAAAAAGGAAGTTGTCGGTCTTCGGCCTTATCGGCGACCCAGGTTACATGGAAGTCCCAGTCAAAACCGTAATAGTAATTCGCCGGTTTTGAGCCTTCCGGGTAATGGGTATGGCCGAAATAGCGGTCGGTACACTTCTGACCGACCAATGTACCATCGGGCGCATAAAGACATAACCGGGTTGCTATGTATGCGTATTCACTGGGGGCAAAAAAAATGTCCTTAAGCGTGCTGTTTTCATTAATCACTATTGACTGTACGACATCAATATCAGCAGGTTCAATGCCATTGAAGTGCTGTCTTTGCAAGCGATAGCCAATGAGGTTTTTCAGGGGGATATCTTTCCCGACATAGAGACTCTCTCCAGTGATTTTATGGATAAAATAGAGAGGTTCGCCAGCACTGCGGTCGATAAAAGTGGCGTAGTAATCATCAAAAAAATGCGGGTCAATTGACCATTTTTTAGCAGAGTCTGCAAAACAGTTGCCCGTTAAAAAAGCCAATAAGGACAGGACTGTAACAATAAACCTGATCAAAGCTCCAACCTCCTGCAGGACATCATCCTGTTAGTCGACAAAATAAACAAAATAGCCATTCAGCTTGCATCTGAATGCTGAACGACCGTTTTCGCAAGCTATGTCCCCTTCGATAGTTGATGATAAAACAGTCCAGCATTACCTCTCTTTCGGGCAGGCCGAGACAACTCCTCCCGTTGTCCCCTGAATGACTCCCTCAAGAACGTTTCATCTAACGCTATCCCAGCCAACTCTTCGGCCTGGCCTGAACAGATGTAAGTGTCGGAATGGCCTTTACAACATCACCAAAGAGGCTTTGTCTCATTAATGAGTCTCCTTCCGTTCAATATGCGACAAGGATAGACTATTTCTACCAGCCATCTACAGGAACATAGTCGTTTTTACACATTGATCTTAGTTCGCCATGCCGAAAAAAAGTAAAGGACACCCAATAAATAAAAAGGAAAACAAATAACTCCTTAAAAACGTCCCTCCCAAAATCGACCTTTGCGCTAGTCTTCATTAGCTTTTCGAGCAAGATGTTCGTTAAGACAGCGCATAAACCAGCTGATACTCATTAAACGCTGGCAATACTCGACGGCGAATTCAGAAGCGCGCAATAATTCCGCCTTGCTCTGAGCAGCATCAGCGATGCCATGCAGTGGTAATAGGGGCCTGGATTGATTAATGCGCTGCGAGCCAGAGTCATGGTTTTCTCCCGCTGAATTATCAAGCGAGAGAAAACCATAGATCAGTGAAGGGGATGTCAAATTTTGTGGCTATCTTTTTCCTTACTTACTTTTCTTTACTTAGAAAATAAGAAACACTTTAAGCAACTACTCATATTCAACGGGCAATAGCCGTTTCCTGATGTCATAAATATAAACCTATTAATAAGGGCCAATCGATCGTACTGATAAAAAGTCAGTCCATTCCCGCCCGACGGTATATAGAAATTTGGATTAAAAAAGTTTAGTAAATCCGTAAATAATTTTTCGGAAGTATGAAAATACAGTGTTTTGTAGTGAAAGCCCTCGGATGAAGATCTGCTGGTGATATCAGTATCCAGGCAATAATTTCCAAAACAGACTCTGTATAAAGTGAAGAAAAAATGCTCATCGGGGAACACATCATTATTATAATCAGTTTTAATGATGAAATGTTTATCATTCTTACTATCATAAACAAGTTCAGCAGACAACGGGGGTGAATTCCTGCTCCTGTGGTACTTATAGGAAGCTGATGCAGGATTCAGAAGTAATTGAAATGATTTGCGGTCCATACTGATGGTGGTCTGGACGCAAGGTTCGTGGCGCCCTGCCTCCAATGACCGACATTTTATCGTACGAAAGCCAACTTTGAGTGGAATTGAATCCATGGAATCAGGAATAGGGAAGCGAAGTGTTTTAAAGTTGTAGTTACCGGAGGAGCTTTTACCCGGGATATTCGTCTTGACGCAGGAGTAGCCAATACAGATTTCGTCCAGATTGAAGTAGTAGTTATATTCTGGGTTAGCATCAACGTGTTTTAAATCGGTTTTAGTTACTGAAAATTCCTGATATTTAGAGTCGTACACAAAACTACCGGCAGAAACTTCTGATATATTCTGGCTTTTCCGATACATGAAGAGGCCCGTGCGGGGTGAACCAAGGGCTATGTAGGATGAGTTGGGCATGGATACTGTTATCTTTGCACACCGAAATTCATCGAATATCCGACATTTTTCTAACTCAAAGCCAACATCGACGGGGGCAATGTTTGTTGAATTATCGGCCTTCACTGCAAAAGGCAGGGTGGTGAGCAATATCCATAGTAAAATAGGTAGTGGCTTTTTCATGGCGGTTACCTCTGCTATTGATAGTTTTTGCGATGAAAAAAAGGATAGGAAAATATAGGGCTTTGCCTTAAATCTGGAAACGGACAATATACCAGTACCTGAACGGAAAACCCTTTTCTTCCTGTTTGGAGTAAGAACAATTCTGAATGAGATCGCTCAAATACTAGTACTTTGACTTCTAATCCGGTTCTGCATTAGGCGTGCTGACCGAGAATAGTGACCGTAGCAAGGATGGCAGAAAGTTGAGGATAAAATCCGATTTTGTGAGAAGAGTAGCGCAATTTGACCAAAATAAAGGACACCCAATAAATAAAAAGGAAAACAAGCCATTCCTTAAAAACGCCCTCATCATAAGTACGACAAGCCCAAATAGCAGACACCCACTGCCTACCCATTTTTTCGACAAACATGCACAGTGACGCTAGTCGCCCAAATCCTAAAAAAAAATCGATTACCATGAGGACGCATGGTGCTGAGCCACTCTTTTGGATGTATACCCAGTCGATGGAGGATAGACGACACCCGGCTGGCAATGGCGCCACATTTACCATCACGAATCTCTCTGCCTGCCCAATCGACCAGCTCGAAATAGTCAGCCAAAGCAAACGGTATTATCCCCTGTTGCTTTTTCTGGGTTTGTAGCGATTTTAACCAGTTGTTCTGCCGGCCTTCTCGCCGCTGTTCGATGCGATCCTGAATCGCAGTCAAGTCTGAAGCCTCCGGTGTTGTCGCCATCCCTGCCCGTACAGGATTGAGGTCTACATAGGCCATACACGATAACAGTGCAGCTTCATCCAACAGCGCCTGACTCTTAAAGCGGTAAAGGGGGGTGTCAAATTTTGTGGCTGTCCTTTGCTTTTTTTGTTTCTTTTTCTTTCTTTTGGTAACGCCTGATCTCTTTTGCGGCAAGGCTGCTACATTATCCATCTGTTGTCACAGAAGCAGAGATGCAGCATGCCGCAGCGGCACCTTTTAACAGACCATCCGATCGCCATTTATGAGGCCGAAAAACAGGGGCTAATGCCTGTTCCCTCTGCTTTGCGTAAGGATGGCTTCTGGTCGACATTTTCGCTGTTCTGTAACAGCATGATGAATCCGGCCACTCTGATTTCATCGGGGCTGATGATTCTGGCCGGATTACCTCTGTGGCTGACCATTTTTCTTCAGGTGCTTGGCTCATCCTTCAGTATGTGGCCGTTCGTTGTCGTGGCAAGGATCGGCTCGCGCTATGGCATTCCGGGGCAGGTATTCTGCCGAGCCGTGTTTGGCTATCAGGGCAGCCGCTGGTTAACATCCCTGCTGAGGGGTTTGACCTCTGTCTATTGGTACGCCATACAGACACTGGCTGCCATGATGGCAGTCGATGCCATGCTGACCAATTTTGGTATTACTGTCCCGCTTGGTTGGTTGTCCGTGGGCTTTGTGATTCTGCAAGGCGGCGTCGCCGTGATCGGCTACGGCGGCATGAGCTTTCTTTCAAAGTTTACCCTGCCTCTCAAAATCGCTATTTTTGCCCTACTTCTGCTCTGGTTGGTGGATAATGGCGGGGCACAGGCTTTGCCGGAATCGGTGTTCCGTTTTCAGCTCACGCAGGACAGTTGGGGCTGGCCCCTGGCTCTGCTCTGGCTGAACGGGTTGGCGTGCGGCATGATGAGCCTGGTCACCGATGCGGCAGACTTCAGCCGTTATACCCGCCTTTCTGCACGCATGGGGTTCGGTGCTGTCTGCGGAGTCGCCTGCGGGACCGGCATCGGGGCGCTGTTTGGCGGCTGGTGTGTTATCGCGGGAGGCGCACAAAGCATCAATCCTTTCGAGACACTGATTCAACTTCAGCCGGGCATTCTGATCCTGATTCTGATTCTGGTGGTGTCGGTGCTTGATGCCTGGACCATCAACGTGATCAACCTTTATACCGGCGGTTTTTCTCTGGCCAATGCTTTCCCGAAGCTCGGTCGGCAGAAGGCGACCCTGCTGGTGATTGCCGCAGCAACGGTACTGGCGATGTTCCCCGAAATCATCCATCGCTACGTGGAGATACTCTCTGCTACGGGGGTGATCTACGCCTCAATATCAGGTGTTTTGCTTGGCTGGTATTGGCGTCACGGACGAAAGCTCGATATTTCAGCACTCTATGAAGAGCAAGGCCGATACTGGTACTGGAAGGGGTGGAACCCGGCAGCAATCTGCTCATTTATCACAATGGTGGTACTGACCCATTTCCTGTCTCCCGTGTGGCTGCCCTCTATTCAGGCGCTTCTGGGAGCTGCGATTTTACTGCTGCTATTGGATCGCCTCTTCTTCAAAAAAGTAGGGCGACATAGAGTTCCCCACTGATGTTAACTATTTTTATCTCTGTATTTCCGAATCGGACACCTCGTAATGGAATCAGTCAAACTTATTCTTTGTCCTCTTTATCTGATTATATTGCTGTTTGGCATGGGTGCTATGGCCTCGCCTCCCGAGCAGGCGGATCAAGCAAGCGGTGGAGAATGCTCATGCCAGAATGATGTCATGCACTATATGATTTCAAAGAATGGCATCACCTGCCCGACTTGCCAGAAGATGAAAAGCATTGCCGGAAGTGAACAAATAACACCGGAGCAACATGAGGCCTTTAGCGATGTTGACTACCCAGAATCCGAATCTCTCTCTAAGATCGCAGACCTTGAAAAACTGATAAAAATGCCTTTTCAATTATGGCCGGGGACGGAGGCGCATCAATTTGAAAAAAGGCTCAGCACCTCTGATTTCCCAGATCCCGGCGATATTGATCTTGCAACGTATAACTGGATGATTGTTACTGCCATGGTCATTCAGGACATATTAAAGGAAACAGCAAAGAAAATAATAGAGGAAACAGGTCTTGAAGCAGGTCTTGAGGAACTGATTTCCAACAAAAATACGACACTTAAGTCGCTGTGCGAGTATTGCCTTGCCAATAAAAAAGACCATCGGGGTGCTGAAGGCGAGAATATACACAAATTACTTGAGAAACTGAAAATCAACGATACAACGAAATTTCTTTTCCAAAGTGTCATAAACGCAACTCTTCTCGGAATGCAGAATCAGGAGCCAACTGGGAAGGATTCCACTAATAACACAAACCGCGCCGCCCTACTGAACGCCCTGAAAGACGGGGGTCTGCTGACCTTGAAAGTGGATTCTATCCATTGGCTTATTCGCAAGACATCCCCCACAGGGTTTCGTCTATACCTGCCAGCATCATGGACTACATACCACGGGCAAGCTGAGGGTATGATTACTCTTCTGGCGTCGTTGCGTAACTCCAAACGTGCAAGCAGGGCTTCGGTCAGTATTCCCCATAAAGCAAGGAGAACAACTCCTCCTGAGGTTCAAACCACAGTATGTTCAAACAAAGCAGCAACTTTTGCCATTATGGACATTGACCTAACATATCCATCTGCCAACAAGTAGTTGCATTAATTGGACACCACTCAACCGACCCGACGAATCCCCTTGAATTTGCCGGAGCTGTCGTAGCTAATCTCAAACCGGCCATGAATGCCGTGGTGACTGACAAACTGGGCAAGAATATCGAAAGGCAGACTGATACTGGTACCATCCTCGGCAACCGCCCGCACCCGCTCTTTCTCCCGCTTGTAGAATTGCAGTACCTGTTCTGAATTGAGGCTGATACTGACTACTGATTTTTTCATTGGTTATTTTCTCCCTGACTTCATTGGTTATCTTCTCCCTGACGTAACTATTTGGTAAAACCATACCTGATTACCACTGATCGTACGCCATAACACAAAAAAAGTTGATAATTCATAATATCAAGGACTTTTTAGAACTGAATGATATTTTTAACATCCGTTTTACCCCTAAAACGCGTGATAATCGGCATTTCTTACGAAGGCTGGTTTGTTGACGTAGGTTCGGTGGTAATCAGGAAACCATCTGAGTCCTAGTACTGCACTCCAATTTGCTTGTCGGATAGCTATTCATATATTCTCTTATATGTTCTGACGTTGAGCAATCCGCTACCAGACAATCAATTTGTGACGGAGTACTAGGATACCAAGGGGGTAGTGGGTCAAACCTGCAATTTTTCATGAATATTGACCCCAAATTCAACCTTATTGATGAGCAATCCGATGACGATGTCATGCATTTTTTCAAGCTTGGAAAAGCAGATTGTTTTCCGGGCTAATCGCTTAATCCACGTCCTTGGATTCAGATTTTTTCGCTCAATTTTCTGAGTATTTATGGTCCTTTCGCAGGTTGGCTGATCATTTTTGACCCTCCTGACGAATTTTTAGATACAGATAATCAAGATCGTTATAACCACAAGCCTTGTAAACAATACGCTTGATCACACCATTGAATGCTTCAATTTTGGCGCTGGTTATACGATGCTGGCAGTATGATAACAAGCCCTCTCTCGCCTTGTTCAACCCTTTTGCAAAGCGTTTTAGTTCATCAATGCCTGTTTCTTTGGCCAGCTCAATCCACCTGTCGAGAAACTTGCTGGCGCAGCCCTTGTAGGTATAAGTCCACAGCTGCTTGAGCATATCTTTCAAGGTGTAGGCCTGATACAGATCTTCATTCATGGCAAGCAGTTCCTTGAGACTGCTTTCCCTCTGTGGAGTCATATTCTCGGGGTTTCTGAACAGATTGAAACGCTGCCCTTTTATGAAGGGTTTATCTTCTTCCTCTGCCTGTCGCCATTCCCGACGCCTTATCTTGTCTATGACTTCGTTGTAGTTGGCAATAATATGAAACTTGTCGTATACAATATCAGCATCGGGAAGATGCTCTTTGACGGACGCTTGGTAACTTCCTCCACGGTCTATACCAACGCACTCAATATGCGCCTTTTGTTCCGCAGTCAGGCGCCCCAGAAACTGGTCCAGTGTCGTTTTACGTTTACCTTCTCCGAGGAACAGGGTTTCACCGGTATCGGCATCCAGAACAACGGTCAGATAGTGATGGCCTTTACCGATGGATTTCTCGTCTACCAACAAGGCCCGTATGTTATCCAGGTCAGGAGCAGGCAAGGTCTTCAGGAGCGTCTCTTTGTCCCAGCGTCGTGCAGTATGATGCGAGATAGGAATGAACTCGGGAACCTTGTTGCAGGGCATATATCGGCACAGGTGGCTAACATGCTGTTTCAGACGATCTGTCGCTTGTGCGTTGGGAGAAAGCCCCGGAGGCATGATGGTCTCAAAATGTCCGCACCGTGAACAGCGCCCTTGGAAAGCAGTGAATTGTAACTGAACCTTCAGAGTCCCCAACGGTAAGTCCAGCACCGTTCTTTCTTGTGTTCGCATCTTCCCCAATGGGGTACGGCAATGGCTGCATTTGAATTGCTGTATACGACCATCCCTGCGTAAGTAGACAGTGGCTAAAAGATCGCCCCAATCAATAGCTATATCCTCGATTATCCAGCCGGGAAATGCGAACATAGGACGTAGTGAGGGCGTTGTGGACATGTCTGATCCTTCAGCGATGTTGATCCGTTCAAATCAATCTTTGCCTGAAGGCTATTTCTGTTGCAACCCCTCATTTTTCATCAGCCACGTTGAGAAAGCCCCAAAAATATCTGTACATATATTTACTCAATTTATCCACAGTTCCGTGGTTCCATGTATCAGGATCTCGTACACTCCGATTCGCCAGAAGTTAATGCGCACGTAATAAATTGTCCATATTGTTCGGATTGGATAGATGATCAGAAAAAAAGAGAAACTTTTAACTCATCGTCTTCTACTTTCAAGCGTCAGAGTTTCGGAAATTCACACTTGTCAGTAATTTCTGGTGAGTCACAAAATTCACTACCTGTTACTAAACGTTTGCAAACCCCCGTTACACCTTCCACACCTCCGCCTCAAGACACCAACAAACAACCGAGTGGAGCAAATACAAATAAGGAGTCGAATAAGACTAGGGAAACTTTAATCAAGTATCAATACTTTGCATCAAACCATGGCTATAGAGAAACAGTACAACGGGTGAAGGAGGTAAGGGGATACTCAGATGCCGAACTTGCCAGCACGGAAAAGAAAGAAAATGGGCTTCCACCAGAAGATTCCTCAAAAAAGAAAGAGGATATCGATAAATGGGTGGCTTCTACGGCTGATAACGTTATAGATAAATCCACCGATCTGGATAAGCATATGCAACAAGCCCTTCATCAGCTCAAAAAATCGTTCTACCTGTCATCTGTCACCATGTCACAGATTATCAATTATCTGCAGACTGACGATGGTGCGAGCAGGTGCAGGGATAAGCAGCAAGACGATATATACCCAATGAAACTCAGTGTGCTCAGTGTGCTCCGTATGCTCAGTGGTTTTCCTCTGAATCTCTTTGGTACCAAGGGTGATAGATATGTAAAAAAAACGCTTGCCTCACAAGGAAGCAAGCGGGACTTGTGCACCCATTGGAACGAGTGACCCCAGCAACAAAACAAACCAATTCAGAGGTTCTTCCGGGGTGACCCAATCGGTCAGCTCAACTTACGCACCCGGAACTGCCGCCCTTTGATTTTGCCGCTCTGCAGCCGCTTCATGGCCTGATTGGCAATGGTGCGGTCGATGGCAACGTAAGCACAGTAATCAAAGAGATCGATCTTACCCACCTGCGGACCGGGAATGCCCGCATCCCCCGTAAGTGCGCCGAGGATATCACCGGCGCGCACCTTGTCCTTACGGCCACCATCAATAATCAGAGTCACCATGGCTGGCTCCATAACAATCTCTTTCGGCTTAAGGTGAGCCAGAGAGCCATATTCAGCCGGCTTGCGCTGGTAGGCTTCAATATCTTCCAGCTTGTACTGTTCGTTTTCGGTGTAGAGGCTCAGGGCCAGACCCTTGCTGCCGGCACGACCTGTACGACCAATCCTGTGTACATGGACTTCCGCATCACGGGTCACTTCATAATTGATCACCGCTTTCAGCTCCTTGATATCAAGACCTCGGGCAGCTACATCGGTGGCCACAAGAATAGAGCTGCTGCGGTTGGCGAACTGCGCCAGAACCCGGTCACGATCCCGCTGTTCAAGATCGCCGTGCAGCGCCTGAGCATGGAAGCCCTCACTGCGCAGTCGTTCAGCAACATCTTCACAAGCCACTTTCGTGTTACAGAAAACGACCGTGGACTCAGGCTGATAGTGACGCATCAGTTTGACAAGAGCATCCCGTCGACCATCACGGGAGGTGAGGAAGAAGCGCTGTTCGATTACGCCGTCATCGTGGTGTGATTCGACGCTGACCTCAATCGGATTGCGTTGAAAATCCTTACTGATCTTTTGAATGCCGTCCGGATAGGTCGCAGAAAACAGCAGAGTCTGTCGCTTAGCCGGGGTCTTTTCGGCAATCTCGGCAATAGCATCACGGAAGCCCATATCGAGCATACGGTCCGCTTCATCCAGCACCAGCGTGGCGACTTCATCCAGCAGCAGTCGATCTTTGCGGATGTGCTCCAGAATACGACCAGGGGTTCCCACAACAATATGGGCTCCGTGTTCCAGAGAGCCAATCTGCGGACCGAATGGCATGCCACCGCAAAGGGTAAGAATCTTTACGTTGTGGGTCGCCCGTGCCAGACGACGCAGCTCCTTGCCGACCTGATCCGCCAGCTCTCTGGTCGGGCACAGCACCAGTGTCTGTACTCGAAAACGGGTCACATTGAGGCGGGAAAGCAGACCGATACCGAATGCGGCAGTCTTGCCACTACCGGTTTTCGCCTGGGCCAGAAGATCACGCCCCGCCAGAATATGAGGAAGACTCTCAGCCTGAATCGGTGTCATGGCCTTGTATCCCAGGGACTCAAGGTTGGCGATCATCTCACGGGAGAGCGGCAGCGCAGAGAACGAACTATCAGTTACAGAGCTATCAGTTACAGAGCTATCAGTCATTTAAGGCATCAACGGGCAGAGAAAAGCCCGCATCATACCAGTAAGGGAAGTGTGGAAGGTATGCGTGAAATACCTTCCAGAGCATGAATTAGTGCTGAGCACGCTGACGCAGTGCCTCAAACAGGCAGATACCTGTAGCGACAGAGACGTTAAGACTGCCAACACTACCCACCATCGGGATGTGCACCAGCCCGTCACAGTGCTCACGGGTCAAACGACGCAAGCCGGTTCCCTCTGCTCCCATCACGATGGCCATTGGGCCGTTGAGATCTGTCGTGTAGATATTGCTGCTCGCTTCACCGGCAGCACCAATCAGCCAGATGCCTCGCTCCTGAAGATCACGCATGGTACGAGCCAGATTAGTAACCGTGATCAGCGGCACTGTCTCTGCGGCACCACAGGCGACCTTACGGGCGGTGGAGTTCAGCGGTGCAGACTTATCCCGCGCAACAATGACCGCATCAATACCGGCCGCATCAGCAGAACGCATGCAGGCACCGAGGTTATGGGGATCAGTAATGCTGTCGAGAATCAGCAGAAACGGCGGCTTATCGAGGCTGTCGAGCAGGGCAAAAAGATCGTTCTCACGGTAGACCTTCGCTGCACGCACCAGCGCCAGAACACCCTGATGAACCGCACCCTGCTGTTCACCACCGGCCTTGCGATCTATACGTTCACGGTCAACAAATTTAACGGGAATCCCGGTTTCCCTGGCTTCCTCAATTAACTTCTCCAGTCGTGAACCGCGTCGGCCCTTCTGGAACCAGATCTCCATAATCTGATCGGGGTGACTTTCCAGCAGTGCCTGAACGGCATGGACACCAAAGGAAATATCGTTGTCTATCATTCACTCTCTCCGCCTGCCACCTTCTACAATCAAACTTCAAAAGATGGCCGGCTTCACATTAATATAAATAGCGGGAACAGGAATAGCTGAGGTTAGTTTACTGTTTCACAGGTCGCTTACGCGGCGTGCGTACAGGCTTACCTGAAGCACCAGGCTTAGGCCCTTTTTTGACCGCTGGCTTACGGGAAACTTTTTCACCGGATGGAGCCTTTGCCGTGGCAGGACCATTTTGCTTCAAAACCTGCTTCTTGCCAGATGTGCGCTTGCCCTTATCCTTCCGGTTTTTAACCTTGCCATTCTTGTTCTTCTTGTCTGGCTCTTCAGGAGAAGCTCCCTCTTTTTTGCCTTTTCGGGAAGGTTGACGGCTCTCCCAGCTATCATCGTCAGGCTTACGACCACGCTCTTCTAACAATTTGATTCGATAGTCGCTGCTTGCAGTGGTCGATGATTTATTCGGCTTTGGTTTACGACCGGTTGCACGACGCGCTTTGGATTTATCGCGATCGCTATCCCGATCCTTACCTGCCCCACGACGACCTTTGCGGGTTGCAGAAGGAGCGCCATCGAGTTCGAAGTCGATATTTTTCTCTTCCAGATTAACGCCAGCGACCTTCACCGTCACAGAGTCGCCCAGACGGAACTGCTTCGCGGTTCGCTCGCCAACCAAACGCTGTTTGGCTGCATCAAAGTGATAATAATCACCAGGCAGTGCGCTGATATGTACAAGACCAGTGACAAATATATCGGTCAGTTCTACAAACAGACCAAAGCCGGTCACAGTCGAGATAACACCCTCGAACACCTCACCAATATGCTGTTGTACATACTCACACTTCAGCCAATCCATGACGTCACGGGTGGCATCATCGGCTCGACGCTCGGTCATGGAGCACTGTTCACCAAGTTGCACCATCCCTTCCATGTCGTAAGGGAAGATGGCGCTCTTCTTCAGGGGCTTGGCTCCCTCCGCACGCAGCACATGCTTGGTTTCACGCTCGGAACGAATCACATGACGGATCGCCCGGTGCACCAATAAGTCCGGATAACGGCGAATCGGTGAGGTGAAGTGGGCGTAGGCCGAGAAGGCAAGACCGAAGTGACCATTGTTCTCCGGGCTATAAACAGCCTGACTCAGGGAGCGGAGCAGCATCACCTGAATGACATGGGCATCAGGGCGCTCAGCGATAGAGGCGAGCAGCTGCTGATAGTCTTTCGGCGTGGGTTTGCTACGACCCGGCAGGCCCAAACCCAGTTCACCAAGGAATGTGTGCAGGCTTTCCAGCTTCTTGTCGGTCGGCCCTTCATGGACGCGGTAGAGCGCAGGCAGGTCATGCTTCTCAAGGAATTTTGCTGTCGCCACGTTGGCGCAAAGCATGCACTCTTCAATAAGCTTATGAGCATCGTTACGGACGACAGGAACAATCTTTTCGATCTTGCGGTTTTTATCGAATACGATGCGTGTTTCGGTGGTCTCAAAATCGATAGCCCCACGCTCCTCACGCACAGAACGCAGCACATGGTAGAGCTTATAAAGCTCATCCACATGGCGGACAACGTTCGCATATTCCTGACGCAGCTCAACGCCCTTTTCGCTCTCAGGCTCCTGCAGCATGGTGCCGACCTTGGTGTAAGTCAGGCGGGCATGGGAGCAGATAACACCCTCATAGAACCGGAAACCACTCATCTTGCCATTGGCACTGATGGTCATTTCGCAGACCATGGCCAGACGATCAACGTGTGGATTCAGGGAACACAAACCGTTGGAAAGGACTTCCGGCAACATCGGCACCACATAGCCAGGAAAGTAGACTGAGTTGCCGCGGTTTATCGCTTCCTCGTCCGGGGCCGAGCCCGGTTTCACGTAGTGAGAGACATCCGCAATGGCAACCATAAGGCGCCAGCCACCTGAACGTTTTTTCTCTACATAAACAGCGTCGTCAAAGTCGCGGGCGTCTTCACCGTCAATGGTAACAAACGGCAATGAACGTATATCGATGCGATGATTTTTGTCAGCTTCGGCCACTTCAGGCTTATAAAGTTTGATCTCTTTGAGGACACTCTCTGGCCACTCATGGGGAATATCATGGCTGCGCAGGGCGATCTCGATCTCCATGCCTGCATCCATGCGATCGCCAAGAATTTCACGAATGATTCCTATCGCCATATGGCGCCGAGTCGGGTACTCCTTGATATCCACCAGCACGATCTGGCCGGGAGTAGGGGAGAGTGCACCGGGCTCGATCACCACCTCATTGGTCATCCGACGGCTTTCAGGAGTAACAAAACCAAGGCCGTCTTCCTCATAGTAAGGACCAACGATCTGGGTGACGCTGCGCTCCAGAATATCGACCAGCGCGCAGTAACGACGACCACGGTTATCTACTTCCGTCTCCCGAACAACAACCCGGTCACCGTCAAACAGCTCTTTCATCTGCCGAGGAGTCAGGTAGAGATCCCCACCCCCCTCCTTCGGGATAACAAAGCCGAAACCATCACGATGCCCCTGCACGGTGCCGACAATCAGATCCATCTTGTTGATCAAACCATAAGAGCCCTTGCGGGTCTGGATCAGCTGTCCATCACGAACCATAGCGATCAACCGACGACGCAAACCCTCCTGTTCATCTTCATCGATCAGCCCGAACTCCTCGACCAGTAGCTCGTAATGGGCCGGAGCGCCACGATTTTCCAGATGCTGAGAGATAAGAGCCCGACTGGGAACAGGATTTTCATATTTGCCGGCTTCGAGGCCGGCATCGGGGTCATCGAACCGCCATGATGTGGACATATTTTTCCCTATAAATGCGTTATGTCGTCCAGTATACGCTGTCAAAGGTGTTCAGGCGATGCAGTGGACTCAATAGAGATAAACTTTTGCTTAACCAGTATGTTAGAAATTTTTACAACAAATCAGCCTCTAAGTCCCTATGGAGTTAACTGCCAGAAATGGCCTGCAACCCGATGCATCCTTTGAAGACATTATCGCAATAAAGGGTCGTTTTGAGGTATTGACGGCTCTCTATGCTCTATTTAAGAACCGTTAGGGAGGGGTAACAGCTAAGACCTTAGTCGTAATTACGGAACTTTTTCCTAACCAGGCAATCAATAGTTATGTACATAAACATCACGGATGATGTAAATGACAACAGGAGGTTACCATGTATCACTTAAGCTGTATGTTATCCAATATTACTGACGTGGCAGCAATGTACCCCAAAGCCAGCGGATGCCGGAGGAAAGGGAGACTACGGAAGAAGTCTTTACAGATACACAGGCAGCGTAGCACTTCACAAGGCACAGGGCGTCGACCGAAAAGGACACCCATCGCACAACGTGACGTGGTAGATACAGTTCGCCGGGCAGGCAGCACCGCGCTCTACAGGGGTTTTATCCGCCCCTGGGTGCAACTGGCAGCCCTGACTCAAATGGTGGAGAACGGAGCCAACAAACTCTGGCGTAAACACACTAAGGCTACCCGACCCCAAAGCACATTCAAGCAGGTCGCCGTAGTCTCTGTTGTGCTTAGCGGCATGGCATTCGGTTTCTTCACTCGTCATCTCATGAAGGGTAGTTACAAACTGCTAACTAATCCGAAATCAATGCTTAAGTTAGCTAGCGGTATTGGTATAGTAGAATTTCCACACTACTGTCGTGAATCCATCATCTATGACAAAGTTGGCGACATTCTGCTTGGTGACGGTATGAATAATAAAATCGATATCGATAAAACTATATCAAAATCAACGCGGCACAACTTTATGAAGTTTTTTCACAGAAATATTGGGCTCTAACCAGCAGGATGAAGAGCTATTAAAGGCAATAGCCCCACCTTCGGTAAAGGCTGCTACCTGAGAGGCTGACTGCAACGAGTTACCGTCGGTTTTACCATACTGTAATTGTCCCTCATCTCTTCTGGCGCAATCCCATACTCGAACTCGGCCAGATAACCATCTTTATGGACGACCATGCCATCATTACTCCAGGGAATCATGATGGTGGCGGTTTTTCCATCCTTGCTAGCCAGTAGTTTTAGAACCTTATCAGTAACCTTTATCGCAGTAATCGGCCTTACTCGATAGTAGGGTTTGATCGTAGTACCTGTTGGCAGCTCACCATAGGTATTTTTCCAGAAATTCTTTTTGATCAGCCACTCATTATAAATTTCACCACTCACCGGTTTTGCCATTCGAGCAATAACAACATCATCGGTCACTGTGTTGGTAGTTTCCAAAACCGCACCGCCTTTACCATCAGAGACATAAGTTGGAAACTCTTTACCGATTATCTCCGATGCGGGTAAACGTCCCATGGTTGGCGTTGTTTTGCAGAATATGAGCGGTTGCTCAAACTGACGGGCAATCTCTGTAATTTCTTGAAAAACGACAGGAGTCGCCAAAGCTGGAAGCGTAGCTATAACCGCTGCAGAGCAAAGAACGCCCAGAAAAAAAGAACGAGTCAACATAAACGAATCCGGACTGGTAGTTTTTAGCGAAATCCCACCACACGATAACGCGTGGTGGGTGATCTGGAATCAGACTTCGAAGGAGTGACGCAGGATAATAGTTTCAACACGATCCGGGCCGGTGGAGATGATATCCACAGGCGCACCAACCACCTCTTCTACACGCTTAATGTAGGCGATAGCGTTGGCAGGCAGCTCTTCCAGAGTCTTGGCACCAAACGTGACTTCGTTCCAGCCTGGCAGCTCTTCGTAAACCGGAGTGATATCTTCCCACTCTTCGGCATCGTTAGGCGTCACGATCTCTTCACCGGCAGCGTTGGTGTAACCTACGCAGATTTTCACGGTTTCCAGACCATCCAGAACATCCAGCTTGGTCAGGCAGATGCCGGAGACACTGTTGATCTGTACCGACTGACGCAGAGCTACCGCATCCAGCCAGCCACAACGGCGCTTACGGCCAGTGGTGGCACCGAATTCGTTGCCTTTCACGCCCAGGTGGTCACCAACGCTATCGAACAGTTCGGTCGGGAATGGACCGGAGCCGACACGGGTGGTGTAAGCCTTGGTAATACCCAGCACATAATCCAGATAAAGAGGACCGACACCGGAACCGGTAGCCACACCGCCAGCGGTGGTGTTGGAGGAGGTTACATAAGGGTAGGTACCGTGGTCGATATCAAGCAGGGAGCCTTGAGCGCCTTCGAACAGAATGTTCTGACCGTCTCTGCGCAGCTGATGCAGACTGTCGGTGACGCGATCAACCATAGACTTAATCTGACGGCCCCACTCCAGCGCCTGCTCCAGAACCTCTTCGTACTTCAGGGGTTCAACTTTGTAGAAGTGCTCCAGCACAAAGTTGTGATAAGTCATCACTTCTTTGAGCTTCTCAGCGAAACGCTCAGGGCGCATCAGATCACTCAGACGCAGGCCACGGCGAGCCACTTTGTCTTCATAAGCCGGGCCGATACCACGACCGGTGGTGCCGATTCTGGCTTCACCGCGGGCGGCTTCGCGCGCCTGATCCAGCGCAACATGGTAAGGCAGAATCAGGGGACAGGCCGGACTCAGGCGCAGACGCTTGCGCACAGGTACGCCGCGCCCTTCCAGCATGGCCATCTCTTTCAGCAGTGCATCAGGAGCCAGCACGACACCATTGCCGATGTAGCAGGTGACATTCTCACGCAGGACACCGGATGGAATCAGGTGCAGTACGGTCTTTTCACCATCAATTACCAGGGTATGACCAGCGTTGTGGCCGCCCTGATAGCGGACAACAGCGGAGGCCTGATCTGTCAGCAGATCGACGATCTTGCCCTTACCTTCATCACCCCATTGGGTGCCCAGAATGACTACGTTCTTGCCCATCACTTCATCTCGGTAAAAAAAAAACCGAAGCCCTCAGCTCAGCTAATAAGATATAGCAGAGCTGTGCCAACTAGCATGCTGATCAGACCGGAGATCCGCAGGCCGCGATCATCCACATCGGCCAACCGGGCAACCAGCTGTCGCCATCTTTGGGGATACAGAAAGGGGATAATCCCCTCAAGCACCATCATAAGACAAAAAGCGACACCCAACTCCTGCAAGAAATCCATTCAGCTCTCCACTGAATCAGCTTGTAGAAAATAATTCGTACATGAAAAAACCGGGATGATTGCCCGGTTTGCGTGATCATACCATGTTAGCACCGGTGCCGTTAATCACTAAACATGCCTATTCTCCGGAGAATAAACTGGTTAGCTATTAAGCATCTCCCCATGAAAACGCAGGTGCTGCTCAATAAACGTGGCCACAAAATAGTAGCTGTGATCGTAGCCGGGATGCTGCTCCAGGGTCAGGGGATAACCGCTCTTTTCAGCGGCCTGAGCCAATTTTTCCGGATGCAGTTGTTCGCTCAGGAAAGCATCAGACAACCCCAGACTGACCAGCGTCGGGCAGTACTGATCGGAGGTGGCAGCCTTCATAAGCTCACTGGCATCGTGGGGGTTCCAGCGTGAACGATCTTCGCCCAGATAGGCAGTAAACGCACCAATCCCCCAGGGCGCTGCCGCAGGATTGCAAATCGGGCTGAACGCAGACACCGAACAGTAACGCCCCGGATGACGCAACGACAATACCAGAGCCCCGTGGCCACCCATAGAGTGACCGGCAATGGCTCGCTGGTCGGTGACCGGAAACTGAGCCTCAACCATTGAGATCAACTCTTCGGTCACGAAGGTTTCCATACGGTAGTGCTCTGCCCAGGGCGCTTCCGTGGCATCGAGATAAAATCCTGCACCCTGCCCCAGATCATACTGATCGGCATTCGCTACCTGCTCTCCCCGTGGGCTGGTATCCGGGGCCACAATAGCTATCCCCAGCTCGGCAGCGATGCGGTGCGCACCCGCTTTCTGCATAAAGTTTTCATCGGTGCAGGTCAGACCGGAGAGCCAATAGAGTACCGGCACCGGCTTTCCGGCATCGGCTTCCGGTGGCAAAAAGATGGCAAAGCGGGTCTTGCCGTTCAGGGCCTGGGAGTGAAATTCATACTGTTTATGCCAGCCACCAAAGCTGCGGTTGGCACTGAGTTCTTTGAGAGTGGGCATGACATAATCCTCAATCGCCCCCCTCAGAAAAGGAGGGCGCTGACAGTTACTTATCGAAATGAATAACGCTGCGGATGCTCTTGCCATCATGCATCAGATCAAAGGCATCGTTAATGGCATCCAAGCCCATAGTATGGGTGATAAAATCGTCCAATTTGAACTCTCCGTTCATGTAACGCTCCACGTACTCTGGCAGTTCAGAGCGGCCTTTTACGCCACCAAAGGCAGATCCGCGCCAAACGCGACCGGTCACCAACTGGAACGGCCGGGTACTGATCTCCTGACCAGCGCCAGCCACACCGATAATCACCGATTCGCCCCAACCTTTATGGCAACATTCCAGTGCACTGCGCATCACATGGACATTACCGATGCACTCAAAAGAGAAATCAACGCCGCCCTCGGTCATCTCAACGATCACCTCCTGAACTGGCTTGTCATAAGCTTTCGGATTAACGCAATCCGTGGCCCCCAGCTTGCGGGCCAGGTCGAATTTGCTCTCATTAATATCGATAGCGATGATCCGACCGGCCTTCGCCATAGCCGCACCAATAATAGCGGAAAGACCGATACCGCCAAGGCCAAATATAGCAACGGTATCGCCGGGCTGTACATTGGCAGTGTTCGTCACTGCGCCCATACCGGTGGTGACACCACAACCTAGCAGACACACCTCTTCCAGAGGCGCGTCCTTGTTGATTTTTGCCAGAGAGATCTCCGGCAAGACGGTGTACTCGGAGAAAGTGGAAGTACCCATATAGTGGAAAATGGGCTTGCCATCGATAGAGAAACGGGTGGTGCCATCCGGCATCAAACCTTTACCCTGGGTTTCACGAATCTTCTGACACAGGTTGGTCTTGCCGGAACGACAGAATTTACACTCGCCACACTCAGGTGTGTAAAGAGGAATAACATGGTCGCCTACCTGAACGCTGGTGACGCCTTCACCGACAGACTCGACAATACCACCGCCTTCGTGTCCGAGAATCGCAGGGAACACGCCTTCTGGATCATCACCAGACAGGGTAAACATATCGGTATGGCAAACGCCGGTTGCGATGATACGTACACGGACTTCACCCGCTTTCGGGGGAGCGACATCCACCGTCTCAATAGAGAGAGGCTGGCCAGCTCCCCAGGCTACAGCGGCTTTGGATTTCAGGGTTTGGGCTGTCATAGGCACTTCCGAAGAGTGTTCAATTCAATTCAAGTATCCCGGCATTGTATTTGTTTACCAGGAGATGATAATCCCGCATACAGGTAAATCACTTTTACCACAGGGTAATAATGGAACGATCATGATCCAGTGGGAAGGGCTCAATGAGTTTATAGCAGTAGCAGAAACGGAGTCATTTACTTCTGCGGGGCAGCGACTGAATATTTCTACCGCCCAGGTTAGTAGGCAAGTATCGGCCATAGAGAGTCGTCTGGCTGTTCAGCTATTCTACCGCACTACCCGCAAAGTCAGTCTGACCGAGAGTGGCCGACAATTGTACAGACGTTGTCGGCCATTATTGGATGCCTTGCAAGAGGTGCAGCGGGAGGTCAGTGAGCAACAGAGTCTCCCCCGTGGCCACATTCGCCTCACTGCGCCAGTGAACTTTGGCGAGCAGATTCTTGCCCCTCTGCTGGCAGAGTTCTGTGCCACCTATGCCGAGGTAAAGGCAGATCTTGTACTGAGCAACCAACGGCTGGATCTGATTGAGGAAGGGCTGGATCTGGCCATTCGCATTGGCAAACTGGCCAATTCCACGATGAAGGCACGGAGGCTGGCCACCAGAAAGCTGACCCTCTGCGCCTCCCCCGGCTACCTTGACCGGCATGGCAGACCAGAAACCCTTACTGATTTAGCGCAGCACAACTGTCTGGCGGGAACTTCGAACAGTTGGCATTTTCGGGATAAAAACCAGCCCTGCACTCTAAAAATACAGGGACCACTGCGCTGTAACAGTGGCACGGTTCTTTTAGAAGCCGCCAAACGGGGGCTGGGACTGGTGCAGTTACCGGATCACTATGTAACGGAGTCTTTAGTTGACGGTACTCTGGTGGCACTGCTTGAAGCTCACCAACCAGAGCCGGAGGATATTTGGGCTCTCTATCCCCACAACCGACACCTTAGCATCACTTTGCGCCGTTTTATCGAGACGGTGGAGGCGGCATTACTCCATTAAAAAAGTGTGATTTATACGAGGGATAACAGATAACACAATGTTTATTAACAAGGTGTTATTAAGGTGTATCAGTACGATGGAAAATTGAGGTCAGGAGAAATCAGGGCTAATGAGGATCTTTCGGTAGAGCAGTTTTAAGAGCGCCCGCCCCATTATGGGGCGGGCGTTCCTATTGGCTTTTTAACTGTCAGAAGCTGTTGAGCTCGCACCGGTCGACTTTTTCAAGTACTTGAAGAAGTCACTACTTGGTTCCAGCAGCAGCACGTCTGAGCGGCTGTTAAAGGAGCTTTTGTAAGCCTGGAGACTGCGATAGAAAGAGTAAAACTCAGGATCCTTCTCATAGGCTTCGGCATAGATAGCCGCAGACTCGGCATCACCCTCACCGCGCATGATTTCCGCCTTGCGATACGCTTCAGCCAGCACAACCCGGCGTTCACGATCGGCGTTTGCACGGATCGCCTTGCCCATCTCCTTACCCTTGGAACGGTATTCCTGGGCTTCCTTCTCACGCTCAGAGGCCATACGGCGGAATACAGAGTCACTGACGTCTTCTGGCAGGTCGATCTTCTTGACCCGCACATCACGTACCACAACCCCAAGCTCATCCAGAGCCACCATATTCAGATTGTCGGTAATGCTCTGCATCATCTCTTCACGACGACCGGAAACCACTTCGTTCAGGGTCAGACCACCGAAGCTGTTACGCAGACGGGAGTCGGCACGGGCAGTCAGCAGCTGCTTCACCCGGAACAGATCACCGTTAGTCGCTTTATAGAAACGCTGAACATCCTTGATCTGCCACTTGATGTAGGCGTCTACGATCACGGCCTTCTGTTCCAGAGTCAGAAAACGTGCCTGTGGCACTTCCAACGCCTGCAGACGACCATCGAAGATACGCACTTTATCAATAAATGGCGCCTTCACATGCAGACCCGGTGCAATATCCGGCGCAACAATCTCACCGAAGCGCAGCAGCACAGCCCGTTCCCGTTCATTGACGATATACAGACTCTGGGACAGCCCGATAAAAACAAGGCCCAGAAGGATCACAATAGAGATCAGACGATTATTCATCGTGAAGTCCTCCCTGTACGCACATTGCTGACACGGCGGTTAATTTCGGCGGTCACCTGATCAGTCAGCATGCCCACCTCGTCCTGAGTCAGTGCCACCCCGGACGAAGCACTTGTGCTACCTGTTGAGGATATTCTGCCCTTGCCGTCCATCAGTTTGTCCAGCGGCAGATACATCATGTTGTTGCCACCTTCGACATCCACCATAACCTTGCTGGTCGAACTCAGAACTGTCTGCATAGCATCCAGATACAGACGTTCGCGGGTCACTTCCTTAGCTTTGGAGTACTCACCTAGCAGATTTTCAAAACGGGCCGCGTCACCCTCGGAACGGGAGACAACTTCCTGCTTGTAACCCATGGCATCTTCCAGAACACGCTGGGCGTCACCGCGAGCTTCAGGGATGATCTGGTTAGAGTACGCCTCGGCCTTGTTCTTCTCTTGCTGCTCTTCTTCGCGAGCACGGATAACATCGTCAAACGCAGCCAGCACCTGACGGGGCGGCTGAGAGCTCTCGATGTTAACCTCAACAACATTCAGACCAGAGCCGTAAATGTCCAGATAGATCTGCAGACGATCTTTCACTTCGTTACCCAGCACCTCACGGCCTTCGGTCAGCACCTGAGCCATCTCGGAGCCACCCACCACATGACGCAGAGCACTCTGAGTCGCCTCTTTCAGGCTTTGCTCAGGATTAGAGTCCTTCAGCACATAATTTTTCAGGCTGGAGATGTTGTACTGAACAGACATGGCGACCTCAACAATATTCTCATCTTCGGTCAACATGGCCTGACTCAGACGATAGGTATTGATTTGGGTAACCGGAAACTGGAACTTACTCTCGATTGGTGGGAAGTACATGTTCAGGCCGGGATCGACCGTCTCAACATACTGACCAAAGCGAAGAATAACCCCCCGTTCCTTTTCATCAACGATATAAACGGCATTCCAGGCATAGGCCAGTGCGGCGACAATAATTACCCCCCCCCACAGACCAGCGCCTCCGGAAGAGCCACTACGGGAGCCATTGCCCCCTGAAGAGCCCCCTTTACCATTAAAAATACCTTTTAATGTTTGTTGGAATTTTCGAAAGGCTTCATCCAGATCAGGGGGACCCTGATTGTTGCCTTTATTTCCACCCCCCCAGGGGTCCTGCTTATTTCCACCCGGCTCGTTCCAGGCCATAAGGTTCTCCGTCATCAGCGTTATCACTCACTGTTCATAACTGACACCGAACAGTACCCAGAAATACCATCAAGGGACTGACCAAAAACTGCACCAGTCAATCGCACAGCACCACTTCTTCTGTTGAGCATGTCATCTGTTGAGCATG
>SAMEA5043665__coassemble_108_pt1 | contig 26824 bp, 9 predicted proteins | sample SAMEA5043665__metabat2_low_PE_004 | metagenome-assembled genome bin SAMEA5043665 (sample SAMEA5043665) | Gadus morhua | reverse complement strand
GGAGGGACAGGGGTTCGAACCCTGGGTAGGGTATAAGCCTACGCCGGTTTTCAAGACCGGTGCTTTCAACCGCTCAGCCATCCCTCCGGTGTACTGCTGAACATTTCCGTCCAGAAGTTACGCCGTGCATATTACTGAAATTTTCCCCAGAGTCAACGGTCTATAGGCTTGATTTAATAGTATATAGACTTGATTTGCTCAACTTGGACAGTATCCTTACAGATAAATAGATAACGAGATAACGTGGGACATACACCCACAGGAGAATAGATATGGCTCAATCACCTTCCCCCTATGTACGTGAACAGGCGGCCCAGACCAGCCTGATCAGCACCCACAAGGTTCTGAGAAACACCTACGCCCTGCTGGGCATGACCCTGCTGTTCAGCGCCCTGATGGCCGGCGTCACCATGGCCCTGGAACTGGGTCGTGGCGCAGCACTGGCTATGTCCCTCGGCGGCTTTGTTATGCTGTTCGTGGTGCATAAGTTTGCCGACAGCGCCAAAGGCTTGCCCGCTATCTTCGTATTCACCGGTCTGCTGGGTGGCTCTCTGGGGCCCATGCTGAACGCCTATCTGCAACTGGCGAACGGCCCGATGCTGATCATGCAGGCGCTGGCCGGTACTGCGGTTGTGTTCTTCTCTCTGTCTGCCTATGTGCTGACCACCAAAAAGGACTTCTCCTTTATGGGGGGCTTCCTGATGGTCGGCTTGGTGGTGGCACTTATCGCCAGTATTGCGCTGATCTTCTTCCACGCACCGTTTGCCCAGATGGCGCTCTCTGCCGGTATCGTGCTGCTGATGTCCGGCATGATCCTGTTTGATACCAGCCGTATCATTCACGGCGGTGAGACCAACTATATCCGCGCGACAGTGTCCCTGTATCTGGATGTGTACAATCTGTTTGTACATCTGCTGGCGCTGCTGGGTATGGGCGGCGATGACTGATTGAACGACGTTACTTTTTGAGTGCCAGTTTAATCAGACTGCTTACAAAACCCCGCCATATGGCGGGGTTTTTTGTGTCTACAATGGTGGAGTCATTGCTGTAGAACAGCATCAGATTAAGCACAGGAGTGCGCACAAGAGGATAGAGCATGGCGGGATCAGTCCGACACAACCGTACAATATTTTTCCTGTGCCTGCTGATGGGGCTTACAACATCAGCTTATGCTCCACCACCTGCCCCCAAGCTAGCAACTCTATCAGAGACCAACAATGATGTAGACATTTCAATATTTGTAGCATTTCTGAGCGAAAATGAAGAATTTGACCCAAGCGAAAAGTCGATTGACGAATGGTTTTTGGCGGCCCTCTCCGGTAGCTGCGTTGCAGTGAAGGCTCTTTTCAATAAATGGACTGATATTAATCGGAGGACACCAGACGGCGAAACCGCTTTGTATATTGCCTCCGAATATGGTCACAAGGATCTTGTACAGTTGCTGTTGGACCGCGGCGCTGATGCCAGTTTGGCCACCAAGGCAGGGGGGGGTGCTCTGAGTATTGCCGTTCAAAACAAGCACATAGATATCGTAAGAATTCTGCTTGAAAACGATACTTCGACTATTTCGATTAAAGAAAAAGATCTTGCTTTGTGTATTGCCTCCGAATCTAATGGCGAGGATATTGTAAAGCTTCTGTTTGAATACAAAAGAGCCGATGCTGATTTCACTTTAGACGGGAAACAAATGGCCTTGTATGCTGCTGCCCAAAACGGTCACGCAGGTACCGTAAACATTCTGCTTAAACACGATGTTGCTCCGACCACAGGAGAATATAATGCTGTGTATATTGCTTCCCTACGAGGCCACACTGATGTTGTACGGTTGCTGTTGAAATATGGCGCTGATGCTAATTTTGCCTTACCAAAAGAGGGATGGACGGCCTTGCATGCGGCCTCTGAAAAAGGCCACGTAAGCACCGTGAAACTTCTGCTTGAACGCGGCGCTGATGCCAGCAAAACTACAAAAAGTGGATTTACCCCTTTAAAGCTTGCCATTAGAGAGGAGAAGCGCAAGGTCGCTCAGGTGTTAGAAACTCATTTGAATTCTGCCAACTATTCTATGTCAGTAAGCGCCCCCGCCGCTTTGTTGCTGAAATCCAGACAGAACCCAGAAAAAATCTTACAAAAAAATATCCGGAGAAGTAGCAACGAGGCAGTGCAAAGGAGTTTTTCTCTGTCTGATGAAAAGGGTATACAAATGCCGGTCTCTTCATCAAACACTCCCCCGAAGTAAACCTCCACCGCTACCGGCACGATTGTCAGATCATGCAATACTTCGGACACTTTCACACGGCGATAGCCCCGTAGCTGCTGAGCCGTCTGTAAGTGTCCATGACTTTTTCGTCATTCAGGGATAAACCTAACCCGTCAAAAACTCTGCACAGCAAGTGTTCGTTGTATTTACGGCGTTTCCAACTGGCAATAGAGATCACAGTTTGCCCTGTCGTATTCTTTTCCTTGGCATCGGTCAATTTCAGCAGATTAAACGCCGTCAGAGATGCATTGATATGGGTGTGAATAGCATCCTTTGAGCGAGACTGGCAGTCTGTTAGACCGGTGTACTGTTTGGCATCACGGAACACAAACTCAATCTGAAACCTCGCCTTGTAGTACCGGATGATTGTCATGGCATCCAGCTCAGTATCGGTCGAAAAAAGAAGCGCCATACCTGTTTTGTCACCTTTCCGAGTCCGCAGCATGACAACCCGTATCCAGCGCTTCAAACACTTGGAGTGGATCCGTGCCGTATAGACTTCTGCGCCTGAATCGAGGCTCCCGACAAAATCAAACAGGTGCAGTTCTTTTTTGAAAATCACCTTTCCGTCGTACACTTTTGGGCGACCACGCCCCGAATAGGCACCTGTATAAGTCCAGCGCAGATGGGCGTCATTTCTCAATTTGCTGACGATGTGCAGACCCGTTTCCGTAACTGGCGTCACAAACTTCTGTTTGAAGTAGTAGGCGTCCGCTGCAAGGTATTTGATCCCTTTTTCGATCAGTTGCCCAGCAAGTTTTGTCACCTGCTCTGCGTAAAGATCGACGCGTGTCTTACCTTTTTTATCCACGGTCTGTTGTGCATCCAGGGCATAGGCGGTATTGGACGACGGGGAGATCAACGGAAATAGACGATACGGTGTCTCTATTCTCGCTGATTTCCTCCGTGGGTTCCTCCTCTAAAAACTGTCCGAAGTATTGATCATGGGGGTTTTCTCATTATCTTCGCCCCCCGCGGTGGCACCCTCCTGCTGTGGTGATAGTAATGGAGTGGCGGCATCTTCAATCGACTCATCTGCTGCACGATCGTCTAAGTCTGAAGGATTTGTTTGCTCTCCTTCTGGAGGATTTGTTTGCTCTCCTTCTGGAGGATTTGTTTGCTCTCCTTCTGGTTTTTTGTTCTTGTTCATCCTCTCGAAACGAGCAACATTTCTTTTAACCACCTCTCCACTGGGTCTCAGGGGGCAGGTACCTCGATTTCTCTGAGCTTCTCGACGTTTTTTCAAGAGTACTATATAAGAGTGACCCTCCAATTTCTGTTTTTTTATTGCGCTTTGAGTCAGGATTTCGACCGGCGCGATGACTTTATCTGCAAATTTTTGCAGTGTTTTGAGTTTTTCCTTAGTGGTTTTTTCCTGAACTTCGGGTGTTTTTGCAGCGGTTTCTGGCTCGATAAAAGACGTGGTGGTTAAGGGGGTACACTCATTGATCTGGCAAACCGCTAGCCCACTCCTATTAGTCAGACGATGATGCCCCTTATCACCACTGTTTTCGCCATACCCGTCCCCTCGGCGGCCGCTCTCCGCATCATCGTCACGGGGAATACGACCATCGCGGTGAAATTTCATGTAGTAGAATACTGATTTGATAATACCGAATGCTGTGGCAGTAAAGGCAGAAGTGGATACACCAAACCACTTTAAGACAACCCATTTGTGGTCGGCTGGTTTCACATTAACGGACACACTTGCCTGCCCAATGTAACCAAACTCGTTTTCAGCAATGATAATAATATTATGGGGAATAACGGATCGCCAGCCTCCCCTTGGGCTGAGAGGCATGTTGGATGTTGTGTTGACCTGCAATCGATTATTTGTCCATAAAAAAAGGCTGTCGCTTTCAACGTTGGCCGCTGAGATGACTGTGACATTGAGGCGTGAATTATCAGTGTTATTGAACTGATTAGGGTCTGTCAAATTGACGGAGCCGACAAAATACCCCCCTTTGGCTTTATTGCTTTCATCATAATCAAAGGTATAGACCGGATGTTCAAACCTTGGCGCCGATACTAACTGAATTTTATGTACCGAAGAGGATGAGGATCCAACAGCATAAATGTTCCGGCCAGTCTCATCGATTGCCAAACCACTGAGCCTGTGGGGTATGTTCTGATAGCTTAGAAACTGTGCACCATTATACAGCCAGTCTCCATTTGGATTCCGGTTCAATAAAATGACAAAACGGTCTGTTGCCACAACAAAACCAGGCTCCTCATTGTGCATGGGTGTGGAACTAACAACATGACTAACTCCATAAAAACAGTCAGCTTGGTTAAGGTCTGAATTGGGGTCTGAATTGGGGTCTGAATTGGGGTCTGAATTGGGGAACACATTCGCCAGAGACCATGACTCCTTCTGGTTCATACCATCGTCATTGTTGTTAAAGAGCAGTACATTCTGGGTTTTGGCGGCCGTTATCGCCACAGAACGCTTGTCCGGGGTGAGTGCGATAGAAGCAATGCCCTCCATTGGCGTGTCTGATGATGAGCTGATTACCTCAGGTTCAAACCACTCTCCATCTATACTCAGTTTAAATCTGAGAAATGTGCTGGAATACTCGCCATTTTCCTCTTTATTGCAGCCTACTAACAGGGTGTCGTTGGCCGGTGACACACTATCAGCGATCGTCCCAAATTGGTCAAACAAATCATCGGACCAGGAGAAGATGATCTTTTCTTTAAACACAGAAGCAGGTGCTGATTCAATGATATCTAATGTCTTAGAATTAACGATAATGTATTTATCATCGGAGTAGTTCGGATCATGAATTAGCAAATGGGTGCCGTTGTGGTATATCTCCTGGGGATTCGCAACATCTTCGGAGTGCCTGTAGTCCAATGTTGCAGAATCAATCCAGATCAACCCTTCGGTAGGATTGTCAACGTTTTCCTCTGCCCTTAGGGTGTCCGGGTCAATGCCACATACTATCAGAGCAGCAAACAGCAGCCTCGAAAGCCACAGGGATTGCCTACATCTTTTTTGAAAACCGCTGTTCATAATGCTTACCTCGTATTTGTTAGTTTTATCTCACATTGAATGCTTCATCTCTGTAGCGAAGGAAAGGTTCTATGAAAAATTCAAGAACGCTTCGGGTTCCTGTTTTTACTTCGGCGCTGACCGCCATTCCGGCTTGTAGAGGCTGTTCCTGTCCATCAATAACCACACTCTGTTGATTTATGGATATATAAGCCGGATAAACCAGCCCTTGTTCAGGAATAACGACCGCATCTCTGGAAATGCTTTGAACAGACCCTTCCAGATAGCCATAAAAGGTATAGGGAAAAGACTCAATTTTAATATCGACATGCATACCTTCCTGAACAAAGCCGATATCCTTGTTCTGGATCATGGCTTCCACTTGCAGCTCTGCACTATCCGGTACAATAATCATCAGAGGCTTGGCGGGCTCAACAACGGCGCCTTCATAATGAATGTCGAGATGTTGAACACTGCCACTGACCGGGGCGGTGATATAGATTTGATTTTCACGTTCGTTCGCTTTATTAAGGGCCTGTTCCAGCTCCTCGATTTTTTCACTGTATTCATTCAGCTGCTGCATTCTTGCCTGCTGGAAGTTGTAATTCTGTTTGTCCCGCTCGCTGACGGTCGCAGCCAGTGCCGCAGAGGCTTCTGTGAGACGGCTCTTTTCCACGATAAGCAGCTGAGAGGCAGAGACCTGTTTTTCTCTGACGGCCAACCATTCTGTTTTCGAGACATGAGCTTTCTGGTACAGGTTGAATACATTTTTTTCCTGCTCTTCATAGAGGGGAACCAGCAGATTGGAGCGTTTGATTTCCGCCTGGCTCACTTCAATAGAGGCCTTTTTCTGGTTAATAGCATCATTCATGGCTTTGTCGTTGCTGGAGAACGCGGCATAGTCAAAATCAAGTAACTGCTGCTGCTGAAGCCACTGGTCGTCATCAGGTGAGGTGATCAATATTATTTGATCACGAACATAGTGTTTAAAATCAACGTGCCCTGACAATTCCCCATTTATCCTATCCAGCAGACAGTGAATACGGCTCTCATTCAGCTGGTTGGCTAACAGGTTTGATTTCAGGGCGCTGACATCAGCAACAGACTCAACCGGATTCAGCTTTATCAGCAGCTGACCGGCTTTGACCTTTTCTCCCTCTTTGACCAACACCTTGTCGACCCGACCCGTAATAAGGGACTGAATGGTTTTCACCTGACCCACCGGAATAATCTTGCCTTCAGCCACCGCTTCGGTATCCAGCTGTCCGAATGCGCTGATGCCTATTGCTACAAAAAACGCCGCGCATATTGTCAGCATCAGTAGTCTGCAAAATGGGGACGGGGCTGTCTCAAGAACCTCCAAAGCGGCAGGTAAAAACTCAGTCTCTGCGTTTGTTCGTTCGACCGGAGGGTGCTCTTTTTCATGGGACAGGGCATCTTTGGCCAACTGCCAGTAGCGTTTCATAGACTCAATCATCGGTATTACCTGCCTGTATATTCCATAGATTTGCGTAGTGGCCCTGTAGATTCAGCAGCTCTTCATGGGGGCCATCTTCCAGAATATTGCCTTTGTCGATCATAATGATCCGGTTGCAGGCGCAGATGGTTGATAGACGGTGAGCAATAATGATGACCGTGCGTGATTCGGCAATGGAGCTCATATTTTTTTGAATGATGCGTTCGGATTCATAATCCAGCGCTGAGGTCGCCTCATCGAAGATCAGGATCTTCGGGTTGGTGACCAGTGCTCTGGCTATCGCCAGTCTTTGTAACTGACCGCCGGAAAGCCCGACGCCTCTTTCACCCAGCGGGGTTTGATAGCCCTGGGGCAGCTGACAGATAAAGTCATGGGCACCTGCCAGTTCTGCGGCGTGAATAATGGTGTCCATATCCGCCGAGGGCGCTGCCAGGGCAATATTTTCTCTGATGGAGCCGTGGAACAGGACGTTATCCTGCAGCACAACACCGATCTGCCGGCGCAACCAGGCCGGATTGATCAGCGCTGTATTGTGGCCGTCAATAAAGATTTTTCCGGATTCGGGGACATAGAGTCGTTGAATCAACTTGCTGATGGTGGATTTTCCGGAGCCGGAACGCCCCGCTATACCCACAACCTGACCGGCCGGGATGGTGATATTAAAGTGGTTAAACACCTCGGGGGAGGCGGGGTTGTATCGAAACACAATATCTTCGAGTTGAATGCTGCCCTTGATCTCAGGTAAAGAGGGTTGATTGAGATGGGTATTGGCTTCTGTCGGCGTGTTGATCACATCCCCCAATCGCTCCATGGAGATTCTGAACTGCTGAAAGTCCTGCCATAACTGTGCCAGCCGTAATATCGGGCCTGCCACCTGCCCCGACAGCATATTGAAAGCGATCAGTTCACCGACCGACAGTTGGCTGTTGATGACTTCAATCGCCCCCCGCCACATCAGGAATGCGGTGACCAGCTTGCTCACCAGTTGTACCGACTGGCCGCCATACATCCCCAGCATCATCGCCCGGAATGATGCGGAGGCATAACCGGCGATCTGCTCTTCCCAGCGTTTGGACATCTGTGGTTCAACCGCCATGGATTTGAGGGTCTCAATGCCGGTCACTGATTCGGTCAGAAACGACTGGTTGACGGCGCTACGCTGAAAACGTTCTTCCGTTCTTTTACGGAGTTCCGGGGTGATCATCAGGGAGATGATGACATAGAGTGGAATCGAGCCAACGACGATCCAGGCCAACAGCGGCGAGTATAAAAACATGGCTACGATAAAGATCAGACTGAAAAACAGATCAATGACCAGGGTCAGGGCACTGCTGGTGAGGAAGTCGCGGATATTCTCCAGTTCCCGAATCCGTGCAACAACTTGCCCCACGGGGCGGCTGTGGAAGAAAATGACCGGCAGTTTTAACAGATGCCGGAACAGCTGGGAGCCCAGCTCGGTATCGATACGGTTGGTGGTATGGGAAAATATATAAGTCCGCAGACCGCCGAGAAGCACTTCAAAGATTGAAATACTCACCAGCGCAACCACCAGAACATTGAGGGTGATTTCTGCGCGATGCACCAGTACTTTGTCCATGACCACCTGAAAGATAAGGGGAATAATCAGGGCAAAGAGTTGCAGGACAAAAGAAGCAATCAGAATATCCCGGAACAACTTCCGGTATTTGACAATAACAGGGACAAACCAGCTTAAGTCGAACTGGGTGAGGCTATCAGAAAGAAGGCTTCTGCTGGTAATCAAGATCGACTGACCAGACCATTGCTCCCAGAGTTCATCAACGGCGATTGATTCCGGAGGTTCGCCTGCTTTTTGTATCAGCACAGCATCGTCCTGAATAGACGCAACAATAAAAAAACGACCTTCATTATCTATGGCGATAAAAGGTGTTGGATATTTGCTGAGCCTCTTCGGTGTTATTGAGACCTCTTTGGCTTTCAATCCCAGCTTTTTAGCTGCCCGTATCATGGAGATAGGGGTGAAATCACCACCGTCCGGACAGAACTCATGATGAACAGCTTGTATGTCAATCGATTTCTTCAAATACTGAATCATTAGATGAAAACAGAAAATGCCAGAGTGATTGTTAATACTGTCTTTTTCAATCATATAATTACGCTATCCTTTGCTCTACTTGAACAAATGCTCTTTCTGAATAAATCACTCAAAACCTGAAGTCGAGTGGTAATGGTAAAATGAATGACTCAAATAAAATGTTCCATTCATTCGATTTTAAGTATTTCTTTATGGGTTTCTAACTTTGGCGTTAGATCATCACAAAAAGAACTCATTCGTATGAGCTTGTAGAGATAAAAAGGTTCAACCTCATTTGCCAATGTGTCTAGATTTGTTGGCAAAGATGTTTTTATTGCTGACATTCTTGTGTGCAAAAGGTTGTGTGGAAAAGGTTGTGTGGAAAAGGTTGTGTGGGAAGTATCAATAATTGGCAATCGCCAAAGAAAATCATGCAGTATTAATAACAATGCTGTCAGCAGTTTTTTACTAACACCAAACAAAAACATTAGTAAGAACATTCTTGTTGGTTATTTTGACTACAGCAAACTGAATTTATTTCTCTCCATGTTAAGATCGTTTAAATAGTCGGTTTTCGATTGAATAGTCGGTTTTCGATTAAATAATGATTCAATTGTTTTCGTTGTCAGGGCTGTGCGGCGATTTTCTCCGAGACCCACGGCACACCTAGGGAGCAGATCAAGTCGCCGCTGAGCAAAGTGTCCGGTGTGCTGCGTGTACGCAGCGAGGGGCTTGGCCTGCGTGCGACCGCACGGGTCTTCGGTATGCATAAGAACCACTATCAGCCGCTGGGGAAAACGCTTTGCTGAACAGAAAGCCCCTTTGGAGTCCGATAGACTCCTATCCCTCTCAACCGTCACAATCCCTAAAGGTGTATAATCCCGACCATCAATTGTTCGGATGCGTCCACCAAACGTTCATCCGTTGCCATAAGCTCCATAAAAAATAGACCTGAGAAGAGAGAGAACACTCTATGAGAATGCTGCACACCATGATCCGGGTCGGTGATCTGGATCGCTCCATCGCCTTTTACACAGAAATGATGGGCATGAAGCTGCTGCGCAAGTCGGACAACGAAGAGTACAAGTATACTCTGGCATTTGTCGGCTATGGTGATGAATCCGAAACGGCGGTTATCGAACTGACCTATAACTGGGGAACCGATAGTTACGATCAGGGCACGGCCTTCGGTCATATCGCCATCGGCGCTGACGACATCTATGCAACCTGTGAAAAAATCCGGGCCGCCGGCGGCAATATTTCCCGGGAGCCCGGTCCGGTTCTGGGTGGCACCACCGAGATCGCTTTCGTGGAAGATCCGGACGGCTACAAAATCGAACTCATTCAGCTGCGCCATGCGGGTCAGGGTCTGGAAGGCTAACAGATTGAAAAAAAAGAGCTGGTAAATTACCGGCTCTTTGCACTGATTGCATTAATCCAGCAATTGTGAATAAAAACTATACTTGCAAACCTACGTACATATACACTAATTAAACACTAATAATAAACGACGAATGGAGTGTTTATGCCTGCCTTGCTGTTCTATAAAAATCCTGCCCCTCTTAACCGCGATCGGCATAAGAAAATGAAGTTTAAGTCATCTGACAATTATAATTTTACCGATGATGTCAATTCCGTCCCACTCACGGGTATAGAGTTTTTTGAGGCGAGTCGCGATATCCCCGTTCTGTTTAGTAAGGATGAAGAGGGGCGTTATTCTCCTTTGGCACTGCTCTCCCTGATGGAGAAAGGCCATCGTCAGATCAATGAACACGGCAACTGGGATGAGAGTTATGTTCCGGCCTTTGTGCGCCGTTATCCATTTGCCATGACCGATGATGGCACGGTCTGCTTTGACGAAGCGTCTGGTCGATTCAATCAGAAAAGTGGTGAACGGCTGTTCGATGAAAAGGGTGAAAATACGGAAACTCTGAACACGATTATCCAGTTTCTGAATAGCTACAATCTGCAGTATAAAAACACCCAGAAGTACTGTGATGCCTGTGCTGAATTGGAACTGTTTACGCCGTTCAATGTTCACGTACAGATTGAAAAGAACAAGCCTCTACGTCTTGAGGGACTCCATGTTCTTGATGAGAAGAAACTGGCAGAGATTCCTGATGAAAAACTGCAACAATGGTTTCGTTTAGGTTGGTTGGCGTGGAGTTATGCCCACTTACACTCTCTTGGTGCGCTAAATCGGCTGCTCAAACGTCAGGAGCAAGCTGGCTGACGGTTTGAGTGACTGCTTGAGTGACTAAAGAACTTCAGATCGTAAGGCTATGATAAAGGGCTATGGATAGGGACATCCAGCCAGAAGCATCCAGTTGGAAACAGGGATTGTTTAAATAATAAAACGGACAGGGATTGCTATGGCTGACTTCGATCGCAACCTGCTATCGTCATCAATATTGCAGATATGTGCTGGCTCCAAACCACTTTTCCCAGCCCCGGCTTTGTTGCTGATGGCGGCGCCGGCCCTGGCCGCAGATGTGGCCCATGATATTCAAGCGGATGGCTCTTTTACAGATATCTCCTCCGCAAACGCTGTTCACACTGTCACCTCAAAGAAAACGTCGGGTGCACATGCGATCAATGTGTTCGACAAATTCGTGGTTGGCACCAGCCATACTGTGAATTTGCAGGTTCCCAATGATCTTGCGACCGGCGGCAAGCTGGTCAATATTGTGCGAGGCACGGATGCGCCCACTGTTCACGGGGTGTTGAATAGCTATAAAAATGGCCAGTTGGGCGGCGATGTGGTTTTCGCCAGCTCTGCGGGTTTTGTGGTCGGCAGCACCGGTGTCGTCAATGTGGGTAGCCTGTCGGTGAAAACGCCGAGCGCCAGCGATCTTGATAATTTGATCAGTGGTGGAGAGGCAGACAGCAGCAAAATTAACGATCTTCTCAATAATAATTTCAGTATCTCTTCATCGGGCACTGTCCGTATACAGGGCAAGATCAACGCCGCCTCGGGTGTTGATATCAATGCCAATACCATTGAGATTGGCAGTTCGTCCAAGATTATTTCCGGCACGACCTACGGAGCGACAGGTGTTGTTAGTGCCGCGGCCGTCAATGTTGATGATCTGACTATACCAACCCAGTTGCAGGTATCCGGCGGCACCATCGTACTCAAGGCCGCTAGCATCAGCGATAACGCTATCAATATCTCCGGTGATTTGTACGCCGATGGTGGTTTTACCATTACCGCCAACGATATCACTCTTAACAGTGGCAGTACCCTTGATGCCCGAAATGCGACGGATGCAACCCGTGGCGATGTGACCATTACCGCCAGTGCCAGCGAGGCGGTGGGTATTGGGCAGGCGTCTACGAAAACAGCCATCGATTTTGGCGGTACGGTCTATGCCGATGATCTGACCGCCAAGGCAAAATCAGTAGCTACCAGTAGTATGTATGAAGAACCGGGGACGGTTATTGGTCAGATGGCCGGCGGTGTCTTTGCCGGTGCCTCTTTCTATCTGATGGATGCCGAGGCTGACGCCACCGTTAATGTAAACAGCGGAGCCAATATTCAGGCCTCGGGAAATGTGGCGCTGACTTCCGAATCCCACGCCATCACGGATGCTTCTGCGATCACTTTAGGCAATGCTCTGCCGGGGGCGGTGGCTGCGATTTACGCCACCAGTGATGCTACCAGTACCACCCATGTGAAAACCGGTGCAACCGTTGAGGCTGGTGGTTCTCTGGAAATTTCTGCCCACAATGAGTCGTATGTTTCGGCCACAGCCTTTGAAGTGGTCGCCTCTGACTCTAATGTGGTTTCGATTGCCGCTGCGGTGGGTGAATCCGATGTCAATGCCACCGCCAAAATAGACAGTGGCGTCACACTGGATGCTGACAGCCTGGTACTGACGGCAGAAAATCAAAACTATTATCAGGTCTCCGCCACCGCCTATGGCCTGAAAAATACCCGTTACGGTATCGCTGTCGCCGTCGGGGATTTTGATACCAACGCCACCGCCGAGTTAGGTAGCAGTCTGGGCACAGATCTGGATAAAACCGGCAATGTGACCATTGCCGCGCTGGATCGTACCCTGAATCAGCGGGTCCATTCCAGCATTACGGTAGGCGACAATGCCTTTATGCGGACGCTGGGCTCCAAACCCGTCGCCGGTCTTTCTGCCATGCAGAATGGAGTTAACTCCTTTACCAGTAAATTTCTGCCTACGGGGCAAAGTGCTCCCCAGGATTCCAGCGGCAAGGTGGATTTTAAAGGGGGATTGGCGTTTACTCTCAACCTCTCTGATCATGATGCTTACAGCTTTTTAGGTACCAATGTTTCGGGGCAGGCAGCCCCTGCAATCAAATCCAACGGCAATGTGCTGGTATTGAGCCAAACCGATCTGGGTTCGGATAACACAAAAATTGCCGGCGGCAACAGTAACGGTGCCGCTGGTGGCGATCAGGGTGGTTATCGCACCTCAGCCGAGGCGTCAGTCTCCTCTCCCGCTGAGGATAATGCGGGTACAGGCTCAACACCACAATCGGAAAAGTCCCTTGCCCTGGCACTCAATTTTGCCATCAACGACAGTGATGCTGTTGCGGAAGTGGGTAAGCGGGTGCAGGTTGATGCCGCCAATCTCGGGGTCGTCGCCATACAGCAGATGCCACTGGTCTCCACCTACGATCAGTGGGACTCCTTCTCCAGTGTCACCAGCAAGTTTACCGGTGTCGCTGGTTTGCAGAACAATCTGCTCACCAGTTTTGCCAATGCCGGCGCCTCTGCGGATGCGGAATCCTACGGCGGTTCTCTGAATGTTGTCGTCAATGATATGGATACCAAAGCCTGGATAAACGATGGCGTCAGTGTAACTACGACAGGAACCGGTACCTGGAGCGTAAGCCATGTGCTGAAGGCCAACAGCCAGATTCCCGGGCTGTTTGGCAATTCGCAGGCCTTCAAGGATATTACCTACCAGCTTGATTTCACCGATTCGGTCACGGTGAAAGCCTACAATCTGATGGAGACCGCTAACGTCGCCGGTAATATCGGTACTTTGGGGATCATTCCCAACGGTAACGGTACCAATGAGAAGGGCAAGTCCATCGGCGGCTCGATCACCTTTGTCCAGCAGAGTGGAACCGCTGTCGCCGGTATTGGCAAAGCGATCATTAACAGTGCGGGTAATGTCGGTATCTATGCCGAAACCGATGAACGACACTTTCTGGTCACCCCTTCGTCGGGTCAGGGCAGTGGTATGGGCTTCAATGGCGTGCTGGGCTTCCTCAATTCAGAAGTGATCAGCCACGCCTCACTCCATAATCAGGCACAACTGAGCGCCGACCAGCTGGTGATTGCCGCCGAACATGACTTTGGCAACTGGGCCGCAGCCGGCGCAGTGAACTGGTCCGATGAGTCTGCTGTCGGTGTGGCAATTGCTGCCAATGTCTCCCAGGGGGATACCAAAGCCTGGATCGGTGATAACAGTAGTGATAAGTCTCTGGTCAAGTTCCAGGACAGCAGCAATAACAACACTGATAAACCCACACCCAGTGCACCCACAGAGCCGGTGCCGATCAAGGGTGTTATTGTCAACACCGTCTCCGTCCGTGGTCGTGCATCAGGCACTAATGGTTCTCTGGCTGTTGCCGGCGCTCTGACCACAGAGCCGACCAATGAGCCCGGTGCCGGTACCAAAGTGGAAAACTGGTACAGCGGTCTCTCATCCAAACTCTCCGGCAACTACAGCAGCGCCAATAGCAGCAGTGGTAGTTCGTCGGTTGGCGGGGCATCATCCAGTGGTGCCAACGGTTCCAGTGGCTCGGGTGGTTCGGGTCAGAGCAGCGCCAATGTCTCTGCCGCCCAGACCGGCATGGCGGCTGCCGGTAGCTTTACGGTATCTGTGAACAATATCGATGCCAAGGCGATGATCAAAGACGCCTATATCCGGGGACATGATATTGCCAACAGCTCTGATCGCACCGATGTGGACGTCAATGTTCAGGCATTGGAGAAGGTGATCTCAGCCAGTGTCACCGGCTCTGCCGCACTCTCCCTGATGGGGGGAATGTCGCCTACTAATCAGACGACCATTGCCGGAGCGATCTCTTACCAGATCAGTTTTAACGATTCTCTGGCCTGGCTGACCGGCTCGGTGATCGAAAATGCCGGTGATATCAGCGTTCAGGCACTCCATGGTGGTGAGTTAACGTCTGTGGCACTGGCCTTGTCGGTGACCAGACCCGATCCCACTTCGGTTTCTACTCAGAGTGGCGCGCTCTCCATCTCTGGTGCCCAGATCTATGACGGCACATCGGCACGTATCAAAGGCTCCACGATCAGCTCCAATCAGGGTACGAGCGACGATCTTGAGGTATCGGCCTACAACAACAGTGATATAGGCGTCGGTGGCGGTACGCTCTACGCCGGCGGCAAGCAGGGAGCCGGTCTCGCCATTACTTTTGCCGAGATTAACGACCCTTCGGCGCTGGTAGGATCTTCTAATCCAGACGACGGTAACCATTTTAGTCCGGTGGATGGTGAGGATGTCTACGACGGTGCCGCTACCGAGGCCATTATCGATTACAGTGGTTCAACCCGTACCACGCTGAGCAACTTTGATCGGGTAGACGTCACTGCTCGCAGTCTGAATCGTATCGGCATTGGCGCGGCCGGTATTGGCTATAACGACAATCTGGAAGACTCTCTGGGTTTTCAGGGCAGTTTCGCCATCGGCTCTATCGGTGCCGATACCAAGGCGCTGGTGAAAGGTGCCACCATCACCAGCGCGGTGGTGAATGTTGATGCCACCGGTGAGAAAGGCGGCGCTCTCGATAAGGTTCTGAGCGACCTTGGCTCAAGCGATATTAATAAAGAGTTCGATTTCAGTGGCGGAGAGGCCATTGATAATACCAATGTACACGTCAGTGATGATGGCAGCAGCTCCAGTTACAGCTATGCCAGTGAGGGCAAACGGATAATAGCCGTCGCCGGTGCGGTACAGATCGGCAAGAAAAATCTGGGTATCTCTTACTCCCATGCGGATGTGAAAAGCGATACTTCGGCCCGGATAGAAGATACCAATATCAACCAGTCCTCGGGGACCGGTGTCGTTAATGTCCATGCCCGGGATAACGCCCTGCTCTATAGCGTCGCTATCGGTGTGGGTGTAGGCACGGGAGGTTTCTCCGGGGTCGGTTCGGTGGCGGTTAATCGTCTGAACAACCGGGTGACCGCAGAGATTGGCGATTGGAACGGGACTGATAAAGGCACCATTAATGTCTCCTCCCTGAGTGTCAGTGCCCAGAACGATATGGATATGATTAACGTCGCCGGTTCGATTGCTGTGGCGGGCGGTCAGGGGGCGGCCAGTGCCGGTGGTCTGGCGGTTGCGTTAAATCTTGTCGGCACCAATGAGCACAGTACACGGGCACGGATTAGTAATACCTCTCTGCAGGTTGATGGGGATCTCACTGTTAAAGCGCAAAGCGGTGATGCCAGTAATCATAATCTGCTGGTGGGTAACGCTATCGCTATTGGTGCCTCTACCGGCCAGAGTGGTCTCGCCTTTGCGGGTGCCATCACGGTCAATAATGTTGACCAAAGCATAGAGGCCGGGATCAAGGATGTTGGCACCAATCGATCATCGTCTGCCAGTTCAAACGACGGTGGCAATGTACTGGTCAAAGGTCAGGACTATACGGACAGTGTCGCCACCGCATGGATGGGAGCCGGTTCCGGACAGGGTTCTGCCCTCGGTATAGCGACAGCCACCAACCGGGTTGACTCTGATGTGACTGCTGAGATTCTCGGAGATGGCAGCGCATCTGGCAGTACCACCCTGAAAGCCCAGAATGTGTTTGTAGATGCTCACCGCCGTAACTGGCTGTTGACCATTGATGCCGGGGTAGCCGCCTCCAAACAGATCGCTTTTGCACCTTCTATTGGCACGGGAGTGATTGATGGCAACGTCAAGGCGCGTATAGCCGACGATGCCACTGTAGAGGCCTGGAACAATGTGGTGGTGGAGGCCAGTGCTCGCAGTGTCAATCTGGTGGGCAGTGGTTCGCTGGGTATCGGTATTGACGGTGGCGCAGGGGCTTTGGCGATCTCGACCGCCGTTGAGTACGGCAAGACAGAATCCTTTGTTGATAACGCCGAGATCACAGCAAAAGGATTGGGTACTGATTACACGACGGGCAGTGGTCAGCTAAAGAATCAGGTGAGTCAGCCTGATCTCTCCTCTGCCGGTGAGGGTAGTTCCAGTTCGGTCAATATCGGGAGTATGACGTCTGGTTTTGGCAGTCATAGCCAGGAAGAGAAGACGGAAAGTGCCAGTGGTCTGATTGTGACTGCGACCAGTTTCCAGAAGCAGCGCGCCATTACTGTAGGCGGTGCTGGCAGCAAGAATATTGCTATTACCGCCAACGTCGCCACCACCAGTGTCGATAGCGAAACGTCCGCCTATATCAAAGATGCGGAGATCAACAACGGACTGACCCCGGACAGCAATGCCGATGTTCTGGTACGGGCTGGTAATCACAGTTTTGGTCTGGCGGTATCTGCCGGTGGTTCGGTAACCGTAGGCGGCGAGAGCGGTGCCGCCGCTATCGGTGGTTTCTCCACCAACCTGGATAGCAAAGACACGCTGGCGAAAATCGAGAACTCGAACGTCAAGGCCAATGAGGTTGAGATTGATGCACAGGCGACCAAGGTTGCCCAGGCTGTCTCTGCCGGAGTCGCTGCGGCTCTGGGTTCAACTTCGGGTCTGGGTGGTGCGGCGTCTGTGGTTATCACCAAGCAAAATGGTAACACCAAAGCACGACTCTTTGGCGGCACTGTGACCGCAGACAGTCTGCTGGTCAATGCGGAAACACGACAGGAGGCCAATGTTGCCGCCGGTGCTGCAGGCTTGGGTACCACTGTTGGCGTGGGTATCGGTCTGGCGGTGAATCTGGTTGGCGGTGATACCCATGCCAGAATTGGTAAAGATTCCTCCGATAGCAATAACAACATCACCACTACGGTCAATGTGGCTGATGTTGATGTCGAGGCCCAGCGTCTGGCCGCTATTCGCAGCTATGCCTTTGGTGCTGGTATTGGCGCCAGCGGCACCGGTGTGGCGGCGATGGTCAATACCTCCGAAGTGACCGGTGAAACCCGTTCCGGTATTTACGGTCACTACAGCAACGGTTCTTATACGACGCAGGTACGTGGCAAGGACGGTAGCTCCAAGGCCACTGACGTTGATATACAAAGTCAGGAGATTCTCGACGCCTCTCAAATAACGGCCGGTCTTGGTGTCGGAGCAACGGTGGGTGTCGGTGCCGTAGCCAATGTTTTGCTCGGACGCAGCCAGACCTATGGCGAGATTATTGGTGCCGATATCAAGGCCACATCGCTGGATGTACGGGCAGATACTCTGCGAGAAGCGAGTCTGATCAGTGTTTCCGGCGCTGGTGGCCAGTATTCGGCCGCCATCAGTATCGGTCTGGTGTTGATGGGGCAGGGCGACAGTACTACCGATGATGGTGTCAATGCTGAAAATGAATTTGGGGCATCTCGCTCCATGGCTAACAATGCCCTGGCCGTGAACTACAGCGATGATAATCCCCATCTGAATAGTGATGATCAAAATAATCTGAACGACAGTGGGAGTGTGGCTGCCAGTTCGTCGGCGGCAAGTGCCGACAGCGTCTATGTGTCATCGGGAAGCCGTCTGACACTCTCTGGTGAAAGTGTGACCGCAGCCCGTATATCCGGCGGAAAAATTGTCGCCGATACCTTGACCGTGAACAGTGATGCTCGTCTGCACACCTATCAGGGCGTAGGCGCAGCACAAGGCTCGGCGGTTGGTGTGGCCGGTGGTATCGGGGTGACCCGGCTCTACGATATGAGCATCGCTACTGTTGATGCAGATATCACGGCGGACACTGTAAACGTCAAAGGCCTTGTTCGTGACAAGGATGGTAACGATGCTGCTGGTGAGATGAAAAATTTCATTATCAGTGCGGGTGGTACGGCGATCGGTGTCTCCTACTCTGATGTGCGTTCCAAGCACCGTGTTGTTGCTGGTCTCACTCAGGCGGTCAGCTCCGATACAGCCAACGACAGTGGCACACTCTCGGTAACCGCCAAAGATACCACCGAGCTACGTATTGGCGATACCGACAGTGATGTCTCTGCCAATCCGGAGCAGGGGACTTTGAATATCACTGTTGGTGCCGGCGCTATAGGTGTCTCGGTGGGCATTGCGGAAAAAGACTCTGATGTTGATGCCTGGTTAGGTGCTTACGATGATAAGGGCACTACATCCACAACGGATGATGTTCATACCATCGTTGATGGTTTCTCTACCCAGACCGTGACGGCCGACGTCTCCGGTCGTGTGCGTTCAACGGCCTTTGCTGGCGCTGGCGGCTTGCTGGTTGGCGTACAGGGTGTTGCCACAGATGCCCGTGATAAATCCGATGTTGATGCTGTCGTTTATGGACAGATTGGTTCAGGCAGCAACGGCTCTTTAACCGTACGGGCGACAGCGGTTCCGGAAACCTTCTCCCGTGCCTACGGGGTAACCGTTGCCGGTGGTGCTTCGGTCGGTGGTTCCTTTGCCTATGCCAAAGCGGATACCACGGCCAATGCCAAAATAGCCGACCGCACTCTGCTATCAGAAAACGGCACGGTAACGGTTGATGCCGTCACCGGAAAGTCAGGCAGCAGCTATGTCAGTGCCGATGCAACGGCCTTTGCCGCCTCTGGTGGTCTGCTGGTCGGCATCTCAGGGGCAGAAGCGAAAGCGACCAATAACAGTGATACCACGGCACGTATAGGCGACTATGTGCAGCTGCCTGTAGGGGATCTGAATGTTTCGGCCAGCAATCGCTCCCGACAGATCTCTGATGCGGATGGCTATTTTGTCGGGCTCTACTCCGCAGGTCTGACCTTCTCTACGGCAGAGTCCCAGACCTCAACCCGGGTACTGTTTGGCAAAGATCCTGTCGGCCCCGCTTCCCGCAACGGCGATATTATCCTGCTCGCTAACAGCGTGGATGAGAACCAGGGCTTCTCTACTGCCGGTGGTGGTGGCTATGTCAGCGGCAGCGCCACAGTCTCCAACTCCCATACCAAAGACAGTAATAGTAAAGAATCTGCCAGTGTCGAAGTGGCCGACTGGAGCAGCGCCTATACCAGTAATCAGGTCGGTGCCGGTCGGGTACAGATGGAAGCCAACCACCAGACCTTATTCTTTGCCGGTGCTAATTCGATAAACGTCTCTGTTTTTGGTGGTTCCGGTGCCCGCTCCGATGTGGAAGTGGATCTGGATACCTCGGTGGATCTTGGCAAGAACGTCAGTTTCTATGCCGATGAGATCGACTTCAGTGCCAGTAACAGCGTCGATCAAATTGGTGATGCCTGGTTTAACAGTTTTGAACACAGTGTCAAAGCCGGTGCTGGTGGTGGTATCAATGGTTCTGCTGCACTGTCGGATATTAATGTCTCCCATCTCGGTGCCAGCGTCGATGTTGGCAAAAATGTGGTACTGAAAATTGATCCGCTGGCGGATATTAACGACGCCGCCCATGCAATGCAGGATTACCACATCCAGATGGACGCCTTCACCCACTACAACATCAGCGACAGGGTGGTGCTGGAAGTGGGCGGTGCACTGCAAGGCGCTGGTGCGGAATCCTCGGTACGGGTCAATGCCGTTAATACCGTCAATCTTGGTCAGAATGTCCAGCTACTTAACCCGGTGGGGCAGGTTGAACTGGGCACCTACAGTCGCGGCTTCGCCACAGCAGATGCCAGTGCTGCTATCTGGGCTGCCGCCGGTGTGGCCGGTGGTGTGACCGATGTTGATCTGACCACCACTAATAATGTGACCATCGGTGATGGCGTAGATATAGAATCCTTTGAATCCACCAAGATTCTGGCCGGTCGCAGTGCCGACTACATCACTGAAAACTATTTGTCAGCCGATGCCCGTACCAATGTCTACAACTGGACCCTGATTCCTATTCCGGCAACCAAAACCGCTGATGCCGATGTGACGGTTAACAACAACATCTATTTTGGTAATAACGTAAATGTGTCGTCGGTAAGGGATATCCTGCTGGAGGCCGACCGTGGGTATACCTCTGCTAACGGTGACGGTGTAGAGCGTAATCCTTATCTGGAAATGTTCAGTTCCGAGACCAGTTTTGGCTCCAGTAATGCCGACCGTGGCAGTTCAAACATCGTCTTTAATGGCACAACCTCTCTTGAAGCGGGTAGCCGTTATCAGCAGGCGGTGACCATCGACTCGGCAGGACGTATCACCAAGGGCAGTGGTACAGAAGCTGTCGCCTATAACTACGGTACTTTCTCCAGTCGCGCCAGTCTGCAGACCTATATTGATGAGTTAAACGCAGAGAAAACGACACTTCTCTCCCAGACGGGGGGTGTTGATAATAGCCAGGGCGGTATAAACGACGGTGGAGACTCTGGTCAGAGCAATAATGGCAGCTCCAGCAGCTCTAATGTTGCTCTGGATGCCCCGGCCAGAGTCACCCAGATTGATGAAGAGCTGGCCTTCCTGGTGCCGTTATTGGACGCTCTGCCCTCCAGCTCCAATGATGCGATATACGTTGGTGGTCTGTTCGCTGCCGGTGGTGATGTCAACCTGAAAGCAGACACTGTTTCTGTACTATCCGGTTCGCCAACGATCACAGCCCATGGTGATCCAACCATCACTGTGACCAACAACAGTAGTCGTAGTTTGATTCTCGGTGATATGTATATACCCGATGTTGGCGGCGGCACCGTATCAGTCTCCGGGTCGGTAGCGGGTAATCTGCCTGCGGGTCTGACGGTTGTTGAAGGCAATGCCGGCAGTGGCTCCCACATTAATATTCAACACAAGCCGACCGTGACCACCGGTGCCGATGTGGTGTTGCAGGGGGATCTCAGTAACTACGGTGGTGTGGTCACTGTTAATGTTGAGAAGGGCAACCTGATTCAGACCGGCAGTGTCACCGCCAAACAGATGAGTCTTTCTGTACCTTCAGGTGTTTATCTGCTGAATAACCAGTGGGGCACCCAGTCTTATGGTTTCTCGCCGGAGTCGCTGGCCGGCTTTACCAGTCAGTGGAAGCCTGCCACCGCTGATCAGCTGGTGATGTACTATGTCAACGCAGCTTATAGCAGCGAGATGTCGTCCAAAGGTGAAGAATCTTTTAACCAGTGGTGGTATGGCAATGACTACTATGGCAACAACGAGCAGCGGGATGGTAATCTGCGGGTCTACCTGAACTGGGGCTTTAATGACGGTGCTGAGTGCAAGAGTGGCGGTGACTGTGAAATCTTCCAATTTGATGGCAACAGCAGCTCTCGTGGTAGCGGTAATTGGGGCTTTAACCAGATCAAAGATTACCAGAACAATCTGGTAAAAACCGCCAGCTATCAGCAGGTGAAAAATGCCGGCTATGGTGATCAGGGCGGCTACGCTCTGGAAGCTCAGCTGGTGGCGGTCAACGCCTACCGTATCGATATAAACGGCACTATTCGCGCAGGTAACTTTAATGAGTGGTCGGTTCAGGTAGGCGACAACTTTGATTCGGCCATGGCTCAATATGTTGCCGCAAAAGGTTTGAGTACGGGGAGTGTGATCAAACTGTCGCCAGGTCAGAAACTGAGTTGGCAGGCGCTAAACCCCAATTATGATGGCATTCTCAATCGAAATCGTTATGTCACGTACACGGTTGATCCCCAGGTCAGTTTGGTCAATGGCGGTGATGCGGGTATCGGCATCTCTTATGAAGTTGGCTCTGGTCGTATAACCCTTGATGATGTCAATGCCAGCGGCAACGGCTTTGTCTCCCTGCGTGGACGGATTATGTCTACTGGCGCGGATGGCAAAATTCTGGTCGATGATGGTCGTGGTGCCATCGATGTGGTGAACCGTTCCGCCACTGAGCTGGTGATTAATGATCTGAATGCCGGGAGTCAGAGTACCGGTGTGATTCGGATGACTGATCTGAATTACAAGAAAAATGGCAGCTACTTCAGTGAGTGGTATGTCCATGAACCGGGTCAGCAGATCAAGAAGTATGAGACAAGTGCTTCAGCGACAACCTATACCGGTGTTTCGGCATCCAATGTCGGCTATAGCGAAGGTGGCAAACAGACCTATACCTACCAGCCCAAGAAGGGGCAGCTTTACTATTTCGTCCAGCAGGAAGAGGTTGAGCGCAGCCTGACCTGGAAGATGAAGGGCGAATATATCGATGGTTATTTTTCCACCTATCAACCTCTGGGTGACTGGTATTACGACAATCCCAATAACCCCAATAATGGCGCATGGGATGTCGCCTACAGTGGTTTTACCAGCTGTAGTTACATTTCCTCCGTCGCCTGTAATAGCGATGGCTCCGTAGGTAGCTATCTCACTCATGTGATGGATGACAGGTACAAGAGTCAGACCTGGCTCTACCCTTATACGACCAGTTACAGCAAGTACTACGGCGGTGACTTTACCAAGATCAAGTGGAACATCTATGTGCCCACTTATATCGCCATGAAGTCGACCTCCTACGTCAAGGCTGACCATCCGATCAAGTTCCAGTTTATCGGTGCGGATACCGGCTCCATTGATGTTCAGTCACGCACGGGTGTGACCCTGACCGGTAATATCAACAACTCTTCCGGCACTACCACCGTCAACATCAATCGCGGTTTAGGCAGTGCCGGTCGTGTAACCGATAGCGGCAGTATTTTGATGGCCGAGTCGGGGATTCTTAGCTCTGAGAAGGCTTATCTGAATGCTGTAGGCAGTATTGGTAGCGCTAATCAGGCGGTTAATCTGATTACCGATCATATTTCAGCGGTAGCAAACGGTGGTCTGGTCAATATTGATCTGACCGCAGCTTCCGGTGATATTGCCGTAGAGAAACTGCACGCGGCTTCATCCCTGACGGTGAATGTTGATAAGGGGCTGACGCCCTATGGCAGCGGCACCCATCTCAAGGGTGGTGTTATCGATATTACCAGCGAGTTTGGCGGCATAGGTGATGTGGCCGGCAATAAGGTTATGAATCTGAGCAGCACCGGGCTGGTCACCATAAATGCCACTGGCGATATTGCCCTGCGACAGTCGTCTGGTGATTTGACCCTTAATAGCCTGAACTCAGATGCTGGCGATATCTGGATAACGCTGGATAACGGCCATCTGGTGAATGGTATTGGTCAGCAGCGTCATACCGATGATGAGCTGGCTTATCAGGCCAGCGTCTGGGATCGCCTCAATCTGCAGAGTGATGATGCGGGTCAGGGGGCGGTGACCGCCTATGAAAACCAGGTCACTGGTCAGTACCATGGTTACTGGCTGATAAAGCAGCGGCTTGATGATGACAGTAGCGATAGTTTCGCCATTAATAGCGATTATCTTGATGCGTTCAAGCTTCGGTATAAGTCCCGTCAGGATGCTTTGAACGGTACCGATCTTGACCTTGATGGCATCACGGTTGAACAGGTTACCGCTGCTGTTAAGGATGAGTATCTGACTATTAGTCAGTGGCTTGGTGATGAACAGGCGGATGGTCGTCTGGAGTCATCGTATAGCCTTGGCTCCTCCTACGACAGTAGCTATCGATTCGAAATCGCCGATAATTCTGCGCTTCACAACAAGCTGACTGATGGCGCCCGCTGGAGTGATAGCCAGCTTGAAATTACCATCAGTTCAGCGGCGCTTGAGCCGGTGACGGATGGTTATATCTCCAGCCGTGAGGCCAATATTTCCGGCAATAATATACGACTGGATATTAACAAGGGACGGTTAGGGGAAGACCTTGCTGATCTCGCCTTTACCATCAACCGCACCAATCCGTCACTAACCGACAGCCAGAAAGTTGCACTTCTGGAGGCGGGTCCCGGTGATCTAAGCATAAAGGAAAACGCCAGCAATCTTGAGGTAAGGGTTAAGCAGCAGGATCCGGTCAAGATTAATGCTAATGGTCTGGTATCTATCAGTGCCGGTCAGCAGATCTATATTGAATCAGATTCGGCACTGGCGTTGAAGAAGGTTACCAGCCCGAACGATGTACGGATTGCGACCGGTGGTTCCATCACCACCCAGGCGGGCAGCACTCCGACCATTGCCGCCAATAATCTCAATCTCTCTACCAGCTCAGGCTCTATTGGTACCGTCGCGGCTCCTATTCGTCTTGATATAGACAACGCCTTGCGCTCAGTTGCGGCTCCCGGTGATGTTTGGTTGCAACATGCGGGTGGTGGTTTGCAGTTAGGTGCGATTGGTGCGGGTGGTCATCTCAATCTGGATGTGAGTGGCGTTATCAGTAACTGGCTGCTGAATGGCGACAACATTCATATAGTGGCTAACAGCGCCACGCTGAAGGCGGGGGATACCGGCAACAGGTTCGACCTGGGTGCCAATGGTCGTGGATTAAAACTGAAACTGACGGGGGGCGAACTGAAGCTCGAAGGCGATAGCGCCTGGCTGCAGGTCGATAGTACGACACTGGTTGATATCGCTGATGTCCAATTGGATGGTCATCTCGATTTTGACTCTTCCAGCCGGGTTGACCTCACCGGGAATATCACTCTGGCCAGCCTCGATATGGATGTCGAGGGTGATATTGCTGCACAGAATGCGCTGACGGTAGCAGGTAGCGGGGGCATTAATATTCTGGCCAACACGCTTGATCTACAGAAGGCGAGTGTGTCCGGTGCTGAGGTCTACCTGGAAGCCGATAGTGGTCCAGCGTTGTTCAGCAATGTGACGGGAACTTTGGGTCGTGTGACACTGCTCTCCTCAGGGGATATGAACCTGTATGGCACTGTGCAGGCCGCCCAGCCACTGGTGATTGATAGTCAGACATTGACTATGCACAGTGGCTCTGACCTGGACGCAAACGACAGCGCTACATTAACGACTGTGGGTGATATGTCTCTTCGGGATATTTCCGGAGAGAGCACGCTGAAAATAGTGGGTGATAATCTCACTCTGAATGGTGATGTCGTTGTTACCGATACGATTTCGCTGACCGGTATTGGGGATATTTTCTTCAACAGTGAGATCAGTAGTGAGCAGGGCTCCGTTATCGTTAACGGTCAGAAGTCTCTCTTTGTGAATCGCAGACTCTCAGCGAATAAGGGCGTTGAACTCACTCTCGGTGATACCTTCAGTTTGTCGAATAATCAGATGGTGGATGCTACCGGCCTTGTCAAAGTGCAGGCGAAAGCTGTTGATATGGCCAGTGACTCAATTCTGAAAACGACCGGTGCGGCGACGATCACTGTCGACTCCATGGCTATGGCAGATGGAGCCACGCTGGATGTGGGTGGTGATCTGACACTAACGACAAGTGATAAGGCCGAGCTGTTTACTCTGGACATCGGTGGCCATAGTGGACTGAACACCGGCTCTGATCTGACCATAAACGACACTCTTACTGTTGGTGAAAGTCTGACCCTGACAGTTACTGGCGATACCACACTCAATGGTCAGGTTGATATAACCGACAATCTGATAGCTGATCTGGAAGGTACTCTGGTCGCCGAGAGCCGTGTGACCGTCGGCAATAATATTGAGATCGACGTTGAGCAGGATGCCGTCTTTAATGGTGAGTTGACCACCGTTGCCGGTCTTCTGAAAATAACGGGAAATGGTGATCTCGCTTTCAATAACAATGTTGTTATTAACGACACAGTTACACTGGATATTGCCGAAACTACCACTCTTGCCGGGAACAAAGTCCTTCAGTCAGGTGGTGCTTTTACAGCGAACAGCCGGTCGGTTATTTTTGGCGATGGTTCGTTGCTGGCTGTTAATGGAGCGATGAAGCTCACCACAGATGAACAGACCGAGCTGTTTACTCTGTATGTGACAGACCGTGCTGAGGTGATGACTGGCGCTGATCTTTTGGTGAACGACACCGTCACTGTTGGTGAAAGTCTGGCTCTGACCGTAGCGAGCGACACAACACTCAATGGTCAGGTTGATATAACCGACAGCCTGATAGCCGATCTGGAAGGTGCTCTGGTCGCTGAAAAGAGGGTGACAGCTGGTAACTCTATTA
>SAMEA5043665__coassemble_107_pt1 | contig 27124 bp, 19 predicted proteins | sample SAMEA5043665__metabat2_low_PE_004 | metagenome-assembled genome bin SAMEA5043665 (sample SAMEA5043665) | Gadus morhua | reverse complement strand
TGCGACCCAATGATTAACAGTCATTTGCTCTACCAACTGAGCTATCAGGGAATGGCCTGTTGAAACCCTTATTTCCGGTGACTGCCTTGGCGTCTCCGTCATGTCTCAACGGCGGCAAATAATAATGATTTTGAGATTTTGGTCAAGCCCTTTTTACACCTGCCATACTTAAATCGCATTTCTTTTGGGAACTTCTGGTGTTTTACTTGGTCTTAACTTTAACAACAACAGGGATGGAGACTAACCAATGGACTCAAAAGGACCAACGGGACCAACGGGAACACACAAAACACCCACGCCGCCCAGCCCTACCAAGAAACCATCAAACTCTCACAGCTCATCAACAGCCGAGCGCAGCATACCTGTTTCCAACTCAGCCCGACCGGACACAACATCCTTACATGACCGGTCGACTGCTACATCGTCTGACCCAGGCTCTCTTTCTTCAGTCTCTAAGGGCTCGCATACGAGGAAAGCACATACTACCAACGAATGGGCAGCAAGGGACATCCTGACAAAACAGCAACTACTGGCCGCCGTTTTGCCTGATTTAGAGAAGATCTGTGAAGGAAAGTCCGTAAATCGTAATGACTTTGCTGTCATTTACATCGATGAACACGGTAAAGAAACCACCCTATTTCCAGCAGCAGAAGCACAACCGGCAGAGCAAGCCATGCTGGATGTCTTGAAAAATCAGCTCCAGCGTTTTCTGGATCCGCGCTTTGACTCTGAAAACAATAAAAATGCCATTCAGGAACGACTTGATCAGGTAAACACATCGCTGCAGGAAAACAGCCTATCCACCCAACCCCTCGAATTTTACCTGGATCGTCTGCCGACTGAATTACCTGCTATACCTGATTTCACAACACCGTCAGGGTCTACCTCAACACCGGCTAATGGTGTCGAAGCCAGAGATAGTCAAAGTTCTCAAACAACTGACATATCTCACACTGAAGATCAGAGTTCCCACTCCTCACCAGGAACACCATCCGTAACGGTCAGAACTAAACCGTCTACTGCTAACGCACACAGCAACGCAACTGTGAGTCACTCGCAACCGCAACACGTGGAGAGTGACAGCTACACCCCTACGCTTACTAAAAAGGAAGAACAGTTTCGAAGAACTCAGGATGAGCTGCAAAACTATCAGCAGCAACTGACCGAAAGCCAGCAAAGAAATATAGCAATTCAACAACAACTGAAAAAAACCCAGACTGAAAACGAGCAGAACACCAAATTTAGTGAACATTTCAAGCAAGAACACCGTAATATGGGAAATGATATCAGCAAGTTGAAAAAGAAGATTCAGCTTAAAGATAAGCAACTATTACAGACTCAGCAACAGCTGAAAGCCGCCGCATCAAAAATCGCCGCAACGAAAGAGAATCTAAAACGTAAAGAGCAACAAACTAAGAAACTCAACACTCAATTAGAAACGCAAACATCTGCTGCTGCCAAACAAGCGACAGAGCATCAAGAACAGCTCACCCAAACGACACAAGAGCTCAAGAACAAGGAGCAAGAACTAAAAAAACTTGAACAGGAAATTTTCAGACACAAGGATGAGCAGAGGAAGGCAACAACCAACAATTTGCAGACACTTAAATCGATAACCGAAAAAAATGCAGGACTACTAAATGAAAACGTAAAAGAATTAAAAACTTCAAACGCAACAATTAAAACTCTGGAAAAAGAGCTGAATCTCCAAAAGCAACAAAACGCCGATCTTCAACTTCAGCACCAGGAATATCAAAACATACAAAAAGCAGATGGCGAGAGAAAGAAACATAGTCGTGCATTAAAAAAAGCCGAACAAGATCTAAAAGATGCCAACGAGAAAATCGATAGCCTAAAAATACAGCAAAAAACCATAACAAAAGAACTGGAAAAACTTCAATCTCAAAACATTGCACTTACACAACAGGCAAGTGAAAAAGGTGAAGAACTGAGCCATCTCCAAAAGGAAATAAATAGTATACAAGAGCACTCAAAGCAACTTGAGCAAGAACGAAACGAGACTATTACAAGGCAAGAAGAATATATTAAAGAGGATGAAAACAACAAAGAAAAACTCTACCGACAGATAGAACAACAAGACAAGGAACTTAGAGTACTGCGACAAGAAACAAATGAGGAGACCACTTCTGCAAGTCATGAGCAAGAACTTGACAATATAATCAGACAAGAGCGTAAGACTCTTGAGAAAGAGAGAGAAATACACCAAAGCAGACTAAAAGAATTCAAAAAAGAAGTACAAGACATGGAACAGGAGCTAGAAGAAAAAGCTAAAGGAGTAATGGAAATAAAGCAGCTCAAGCTAGAGGTTCACACACTCAATGAAAAATTAAAGAACTCTGAAGAAAAACATCAAGTCGAACTGAAAACCATACCAGAAAACTTCGCGTACGAAGCCGCAGAAGGATGGATCAAAGTCAAAAAACAACATGAAGATAAGATCGAAGAGCTGACCTCCGAAGTAAACGAGCTCAAACAAAAGCTCCTCACATTAAACAGTCTTCTTCTGGCACAAAATGACGGTTCCAACAGTACAGGCTCCCCGGAGCAAGACGCCCGCTCCGAGGACAATGATACAACCTCTTCCGGCTACAGCAGCAACAGCAACGATGAATTATGAACAAGCACTAAACAAACACCATCTGCCCATCCTGCTCATCAATCGTAATAGTTGAGCCGGGAGGGAACTCCCCTTTCAGAATCGCCTGAGCCAACGGGTTTTCAATACTGCGCTGAATCGCCCGTTTCAGGGGTCTGGCCCCATAGACAGGATCAAAACCGGCTTCAGCGATCATCTCCATCGCCGCTTTCGATATCTCCAGAGCAAGATCATGCTCCTCCAGTCGCTCACGCAACAGGTCAAGCTGAATATCGGCAATACCGAGAATCTGTTCCTTCGCCAAGGGATGGAAGACCACCAGTTCATCAATCCGATTCACAAACTCCGGCCGGAAGTGCTGACCCACCACCTCCATCAGTGTACTCTTGACGGTTTCAAACTCATCATTCTGTAACGTCTGAATCAGATCAGAACCGAGGTTGGAGGTCATCACCACCACGGTATTGCGGAAATCGACAGTACGGCCCTGGCCATCGGTCAAACGACCATCGTCCAACACCTGCAGCAGAATATTAAAGACGTCCGGGTGCGCCTTCTCCACTTCATCCAATAGCACCACACTGTAAGGACGGCGACGTACAGCTTCGGTCAGGTAACCACCCTCTTCATAGCCCACATAACCGGGAGGCGCACCCAGCAGACGGGCAACCGAGTGCTTCTCCATAAACTCGGACATATCGACCCGTACCACCGCTTCTTCCGTATCAAACAGGAAGGCGGCGAGAGCCTTGCACAGTTCGGTTTTGCCCACCCCGGTGGGGCCGAGGAACATAAAGGAGCCGTTAGGACGGTTAGGGTCAGAAAGCCCTGCCCGGCTGCGGCGCACAGCATTGGACACCGCATGAATGGCCTCATCCTGACCAATAACACGACCGTGCAGCTCTTCCTCCATACGCAGCAGCTTCTCCCGCTCACCTTCCAGCATTTTATTGACGGGAATACCGGTCCAGCGACTGACGACATCGGCAATCTCTTCGTCGGTCACTTTGTTACGCAACAGCGTCATCGGTACGGTTTCCGCATCCTGAGCCAGTTGAATCTGCTTCTCGACCTCCGGCAGCCTGCCGTACTGAATCTCAGACATTTTGGCAAAGTCACTGGCACGGTTGGCCGCTTCCAACTCCAACAACAGCTTCTCTTTTTCTTCCTTGAACTTCTGGGCACCGGAGAGCACTGCTTTTTCCGCGGTCCAGACCTCATCAAGATCAGAATACTGTCTCTCCAGATCCGAAATTTCACTATCAAGAACCGCAAGACGTTTTTTGGAAGCATCGTCCTGCTCTTTCTTCAGCGCCTCTTTCTCGATTTTCAGCTGAATCAAGCGGCGTTCGAGCTTATCCATGGACTCCGGCTTGGAGTCGATCTCCATACGGATACGGCTGGCCGCTTCATCGATCAAATCAATGGCCTTATCGGGCAACTGTCGGTCAGTGATATAGCGGTGGGAGAGCTTGGCGGCCGCGATAATCGCCGGGTCGGTGATATCGACATGGTGGTGAACTTCATAACGCTCTTTCAGACCACGCAGTATGGCGATAGTGTCTTCTACCGAAGGCTCATCCACCAGCACCTTCTGGAAACGACGTTCCAACGCGGCGTCTTTCTCGATGTACTGACGATACTCGTTCAGTGTCGTCGCCCCCACGCAGTGCAGCTCACCACGGGCCAGTGCCGGCTTGAGCATATTGCCAGCATCCATGGCCCCTTCCGCCTTACCGGCACCGACCATGGTGTGCAGTTCGTCAATAAAGAGGATGACCTGACCTTCCTGCTTGGAGAGATCATTGAGCACCGCTTTCAGGCGTTCTTCGAAATCACCCCGGTATTTGGCACCGGCCAGCAGTGCGCCCAGATCAAGGGAGAGAATACGTTTATTACGAATACCTTCCGGCACTTCGCCATTGATAATCCGCAGCGCCAGGCCTTCGATAATGGCGGTTTTGCCCACACCGGGCTCACCGATAATGACTGGATTATTCTTGGTGCGACGCTGGAGCACCTGCACTATACGACGAATTTCGTCATCACGACCAATCACCGGATCGAGTTTACCCTCTTCAGCACGGGCGGTGAGGTCAACGGTGTATTTCGAGAGGGCATTGCGACTCTCTTCGGCATTGGCATCATTAACGCTGGCTCCGCCGCGCAGGTTTTTGATGGCGGTTTCCAGTGCCTTTTTGCTAACACTCTGGTCACGGAGCAGCTGACCCATAGGCCCGCTATCATCCATCATCACGATCAACAAGGTTTCACTGCTGATAAACTGGTCGTCGTTTTGTTGGGCCAGCTTGTCGGCAAGGTTAAGTAGACGAATAAGATTCTGGGAAGGCTGCATATCACCGGTCGGGGTTTGTACGACGGCGAATTTATCGATAATACCCGACAGCCCCTGGGCAACAACCGCAATATCAAAGCCGACCTGAGCCAGCAACGGTCGCACTGAGCCGCCCTGCTGATCCAGCATAACCTGGAGCAGGTGAGCCGGTTCAATACCGGTGTGATCCTTGCCGATAGCCAGAGACTGGGCATCTGATAGCGCTGAGTGTAGTTTGCTGGTTAACTCTCGCATTGCCGCTCCCTCTTAATTCATGTACAAAATCTGTTATCTATGAATATGAGGGTGATTGGATGATTTTCAAGGTGTGGTGTCTGGATCACCCCTCCCAGCAGGACGCAATACGGATCACAGCCGGAACAAGAAAAACGACTGGGCCTGTCAAACTGCCAGCCAGACCGCCGTCAGCATACGTCCACTTGTGACACCATCCCGTCGATAGGAATGGCAAAGATCAGCATCTTGAAAGGTGCAGTACTCATTGCCGCCATAAATATCGGTCAGCCCGATAGCATTCAGCCGCTGTCGTGCGAGCAGAGTGAGATCAGCAAACCAGCGATCACCGTCGCCTTTGATAAAAGCACTGACTGCCCCGACATCATTGGTAACAAACGCCTCCCGCACTTCCGGCCCCACCTCAAAATGGGGCTGACTGATGGCCGGACCAAACCAGGCCATCAGATTCTCAGGTGCTTCGTCCAGAGCGACCACCGTGTTTTCCAGCACTCCGCCAGCCAATCCTCGCCAGCCGGCATGGGCGGCAGCGACTTTGGTGCCGGTTCGGTTGCAGAAAATGACGGGCAAACAGTCCGCCGTGAGCACCGCGCAGGGGATATTGCGCTGGTCGGTCCAGACCCCATCCGCTTCCGTACCAAAGGGAACGCTGGCAGACACCACCTGAGAGCCATGTACCTGCATCATCCAGCAGGGCTGGGTATTCCAGCCCCACTCGGCAACCAGCTGATCGCCCCAGGATGATAACCACGCCCGGCGCTGCCCTTCCCACACTGCGTCACGAGGGCCATTCATAAGCGGCCCCTTTGGACTGTTCCGACGGGTGGAGACAAACGCACGCACATTCGCAGGTGCAGGCCAGTCCGGAATCAGGTAATCATCCTTCACGATCATTAATGGTTATTCCATAAGCGCCTGTGTATCTTCTTCGAGCACATCCAGCAGAGTGAGAAAATCCTCAGGCAGTTCACTCTCCCACTCTATGTACTCTCCTGTGGCCGGATGCACCAGTCCGAGCCTGCGAGCGTGTAGCGCCTGACGGTCAAAACCCTTCAGCATAGCCACCAGCTCCGGCGTTGCCCCTTTTGGAAAACGAGGAGCACCGGCGTAAAGAGTATCACCCACCAGCGGATAACGCAGGTGACTCATATGCACACGAATCTGGTGGGTGCGGCCTGTTTCCAGCTGCACCCGAATATAGGTGTGACCACGGAAACGTTCCAGAACCCGGTAGTGGGTCACCGAGGGCTTGCCGCTGTGAACCACCGCCATCTTCAGACGGTTGGTCGAATGACGACCGATGGGCTGATTCACTTCAGCGCCGGCGCTCATCACACCGTAGACCACCGCCTCATATTCGCGACTCACCGTACGTTCCTGCAGCTGCTCTACCAGATCGGTCTGCGCCTGCAGGGTTTTTGCCGCCACCATCAGGCCGGTGGTGTCCTTATCCAGACGGTGAACAATACCGGCACGGGGCACAGAGGCGATATCCGGGCAGTGGTAGAGCAACGCGTTCAGGAGGGTACCGGACCAGTTACCTGCGCCCGGATGAACAACCAGACCACGGGGCTTGTTAATAACGATGATATGGTCATCTTCGTAGACGATATCAAGAGGAATGTTCTCAGGTTCCCAGCGACCATCATCTTCAAGTTCTGCATTCAGAACCAGACGCTCACCACCGTAGAGACGATCCTTCGGACGCTTGGTAGCACCGTTTACTGTCAAGGCGCCGGAACGAATCCACTCCTGCAAGGAGGAACGGGAGTAATCTGAAAACACCTGTGAAGCAATCTGATCCAGGCGTTTGCCACCCAGTTCTGCAGGTACAACAGCTTCAAGGTTTATCTGTTCAGCCATAAATTCGAGCTAATATCCCAGTGAGTTAAGAGGCTGATCGTTCACATTTTCGTAAACGGCCAGCCCACAAAAAAAACAAAATAGCCGTTACAGCCGTTACAATAGTCGTCGAGAGACGTCGAGAGAATTGTCAAAGCACCAGCCATAGCTTTACAGTAAACAGGCTAAAGCAGGAGACTCAGCAGTTTGGCAAGCCCTGATGCTGTGATTAGCCCCTGCGCTGTGATTAAATAGGCTGGTTGAGTAGTGTATCACAGCAAGTCTGACTCAGGGGCGGACGGAATACACCGAACAAGTACTCCAGGGATAACTGATGCGACCAGCAAAACAATTATGCGTACTGGCTCTGAGCCTTCTGCTCACAGCCTGCTCCAGCCAAGATGTCAAGGTGCCGGAAAACCTTACCGAGGCGCAACTTTATCAACAGTCCAATGAACAGCTGGAAGCAGAAAACTTCTCAGCGGCTGTCGATACGTTGCGGGCTCTCGAATCCCGTTATCCGTTTGGTCCTTTTGCCGAACAGGCACAATTGGATCTGGTCTATGCCTACTTCCGCAACACCGAGCCGGAAGCCGCACGGGCCTCTGCTGAGCGTTTTATTCGCCTGCATCCTAATAACTCCAACGTCGACTACGCCTTTTATATGCGCGGTCTGGCATCCAACACCGCCGACCTTGGTCTGATTGAGCGTTATCTTCCGGTCGATATTTCCGAACGCGACCCCGGTCAGGCACGCCAGTCCTTTGCCGAGTTCACCGAACTGCTGCGGAGATTCCCGAGCAGCCGTTATGCCGCCGATGCCCGTCAGCGTATGATCGCCCTGCGTAACCGCATGGCGCTCTATGAGATGCATGTCGCTGAATACTACATGAAGCGCAAGGCCTATGTGGCGGCGATCAACCGTGGCCGCTACATCGTCGAGCATCTGCAGGGCACCACCGCTGTTGAAGAGGCGCTCGGCATCATGGTCGAGGGCTACCAGCATCTGGGTCTGAACACACCGGCCAATGAGTCGCTGGCGGTACTGAAAACCAACTTCCCCACCAGCAAGATGCTGGACAAGGACGGTCAGTTTAACGGCTATCGTGTCTACAATGATGTCGATCCGGGGCTGCTCAGCACACTCACCTTCGGCCTGCTGGGGGAGGACACCCCGAAACCACCCAGCATGTCTGCTCATCAATAGCAGGAATTTGCTGAGTGGTTAAAAAGAAAGGCCTGAGCGATCAGGTCTTTTCTTTTTTCAGGATTACATCGAGGAACAAGAGCTATGTCGTCTACTACGAAATGTACCAAGGTAAAGTGCCCGCAATGTGGCAAATCCGTAGAATGGAAGCCAGAGAGCAAATATCGTCCCTTCTGCTCTGATCGCTGTCGTCTTATTGATTTGGGAGCCTGGGCGGCCGAGGAGCATAAAATCGCTGGCAGTAGCCAGTTTGATGATTTTATGTCGGAAAGTCTGGATAATCCTGAACACTACTAAAAACAGTGCCACAGTTTGATCATCTGACTGTGGCACTCAGGACGTTTCACCGAATTAAACGATGCAGAAATGGGATATCTGTCCGATTTTTTTAAACAATTATATCCATGTGCCCTGTTTCTGATCATCTGTCACATGTTCTGAACGATCATCCGTTTTGGCTCTCTATTTGCCTCATTACATCATCAATATCTGTGTCAGTTTATTGGTCAGACACAGTGCTTTCATCATCAACTCTGAGTTCACTCTGTAATACTTCTATTCCCCTATCCAATTTTGCTATTTCCTTTTTGATCTTTTTGCTTTCTGTATTAAGTTCAAATACCTCTTTCGTCAACGGCAGCTTTGGCAACCCTCCAAGGATATTATACAATTTTGCATCAATCTCCCATCCTTCTTCTTTTTTGGAAGTCAGTTGTTTTTTTAATTCTTGCAGTTCCTCAGTATAGGATACCCTTATTTTACTGTATATTTGCCGAATCTCATGTAAGTCCTTCTTGATACAATCCAACCCTTCTTGTAGCTTTTGAGGACTGTCCACCCCGGAATATTTATTTTGTTTGTCAGGCTGGCTTGTAGATACCACCCCACTTTTTTCATTTTGCTTTTTTCCTACTGGGGAATTTGCGTTTTTGTAATCCTCTTCCACGGAAACACTGGGCTGTGTGGAAGCTGACACTTGGTTTGCCCTACGATTTTGATCAACCACCTGTTTTAATTTTCTTTTGAGCACTATTTTTTCTCTACGAAGAATCAAGAGATTTGTACTATTCAGCACATTACAATTTTTTTTGACCTCCTTTATTTCTTTATCCTTGGAATCTATCAATTCTTTTAATTCGGATGCGTCTTTTCCACTCAAAGTCGAGCCTTCCAGAGGAAGAGTTGTACCGTCGACCTCCCTTATTTTGGCGCCTGTTTGCCGATCCTTACTGAAAGGAGCCAGGTCTTCTTGTATCTTTTGAAGACCGCCCCCCCCGAAGGATTTATTTTGTTTGTCAAGCTGGCTTGTAGATACCTTCCCATTTTTTTCATTTTGCTTTTTAGTACTTTGATGGGCATTCCCGCTTTCTGGGGCAATTGAAACAAATTCATCCTTATTTGTGATTGTTCGTTTTTTTATTGACCCATCTAATTCGGCATTTTTTTTAGATGAAAAGGTTGATTTTGCAGCAGTAATTATTTGTATTCTTTTATCAGCCCATGAAAAAGCTTTCTCCAAAGTTTTAACAATATTAAAATCAGCCACCTTATATAAATTTAAATTACTGTTAATCACATTTAAAATACCCATAATCTTATTACCCCTTATTAAATGTTGTTTATACGAATATTATTAAGAATATGGGAAAAAGCCCCATTTATCTGTAGAACTTTGGTCTTATGAAGAACGATAAGCCTCCTGAGCCAGCATAGCTGTCGCCTCTTCTCATTTTTCTACTAACCCAGACAAAGCAGACTTTCAATCAGCTAATAGCTGAAAACGGTTCTCCCCTGGTCTGTTTCTTCGCCTCCACCTTATAAGACGGCAGAAGTATTTTTTCTCATTACCTTCCTCAATCACCTACCTCCCTGCACAAAATCCCTGCATACCCTCCTGACTTCTGCTGCTTTTACCGAACAGTGCCAACTTTACCAACAAGGTCACAGCTCATACTCAAAAACACATACCTTTTTCAGTGCTTTTACCGGTTATTGTGAAAAGCCCATCGGGGTATAAATGTATGGCTATTACACACTATTCTTTAACCGACTGATGGGAACGCTTTATGGAAAACTGGCTGGACAAAACCATCCTTGCACCAGTGAAGCGTCGCAGCTTTATGAAGTGGGGAACGGCCATTAGCGGTGCGGCAATTGTCGGCTCTGCACTGCCACTGAAAGCCACAGCCTCCCCATCAGCTGAAAAGAGCGTGATCGCTTCCGATAAAAAAACGACATGGTCCGCCTGCATGGTGAACTGTGGCAGCCGTTGTGCTCTGCAGGTTCATACCGATAACGGTGTTATTACCTCTATCGAATCCGATAACCGTGGTGACGACAAGACATTCGGAAAGCACCAAATCCGTGCCTGTCTCCGTGGTCGTTCCATCAAGCATCGTGTCTACAACCCTGATCGTCTGAAATACCCGATGAAGCGGGTGGGTGCCCGTGGCGAAGGCCGCTTTGAGCGCATCAGCTGGGACGAGGCGATGGATCTGATGGCAGACAAGCTCAAGTACACCATCAATACCTACGGCAATGACTCCATATTCTTCACCTACGGCACCGGTACTCAAGGTTACCGTACCGATGGTCAGCACGCATTCAAGCGTCTGATAAATATGGTGGGTGGCTATTTGGCCTATTACGGCAACTACAGCTGGGGTCAGATTCAGTACGCCCTGCCGTTTACCTATGGCTCCACAAAATCTGCCGCCACCGGCAGCTATACCTCAGAAATCAAGAACGCCAAACTGCTGGTAATGTTCGGCTACAACCCCGCCGAAACTCGCATGAGTGGCGGCGGCGAAATCTACGAACACACTGAGGCTCTGCGCGAAAGTAATGTGCGCACCATTATCATCGACCCACGCTATACCGATACCATGCTGGGTAAAGAAGATGAGTGGATCTCCATTCGCCCGGGAACCGATGCGGCACTGGTCGAAGGCATGGCTTACGTGATGATCACAGAGAAGCTGGTTGATCAAACCTTCCTGGATCAGTATTGCCAGGGATTCGATGAGAAGACCATGCCAAAAGGTTCGCCTGCGAACGGCAGTTACAAGACGCATATTCTGGGACAAGGCGCGGATGGTATTGCCAAGACTCCCGAATGGGCCGCAAAAATCACCGGCATTCCGGCGAAAAAGATTATTCAACTGGCTCGGGAGATCGGTACAACAAAACCGACTTATATTGTTCAGGGTACCGGTATTCAGCGTCAGGCTAACGGTGAACAAACAACCCGAGCCATTGTTATGCTGCCGATCCTGACCGGTAATATTGGTCTGCCAGGTACGCATACCGGCGATATGCCGGCTAACTACAGCTACCCGGTGCCAACCCTGCCCCATGACAGCAACCCGGTTAAGGTAAAGATTCCCTTCTTCCTGTGGACCGATGCCATCACTCGCGCCCACGAGATGACTGACAAGACCGACGGCATTCAAGGTGCGGAACGCCTGGAGAACCCGATCAAGTTTATTATCAGCTATGCCGGTAACATGCTGGTCAACCAGCACTCTGATATTAACAAGACGACAGAGATCCTGCGTAACGAAAAGCTGGCCGAGTTTCTCGTGGTTATCGATAACCACATGACGCCAAGCGCCCGTTTTGCCGATCTGCTGCTGCCGGACATCACCACTATCGAGAACACCGAAGTAAGCTCCGACGGCTACGCTTCCGGCTCTATGGGGGCGGTTGTGCCACTGGTTCCAGCCATTAAGCCGCTGTACGAGTGTCGCAGTGCCTATGAAATGTGTACCGAACTGGCCAAGCGTTTCGATATCGAAGAGAAGTACACTGAAGGTCGTACCCATGAGCAGTGGGTCGAGCATCTATACGACGGAGCTCGTGCGAAAGATGCACGACTACCGGCGCTTGAACAGCTACAAAAAGAGGGTCCGTTCCAGGTTCTGGCATCAGAAGATGGTCGTATAGCACTGGAAGATTTCCGTAATGATCCGGTGAAACACGCTCTGGGCACACCGTCCGGAAAAATCGAGATCTACTCCACCAAACTGGCCGAGATAGCTGAACAGTGGCAGCTGCCGAAAGGCGACGTAATCAGTGCGATTCCACAGTATGTGACCACCTGGGAGAGCCATCTGGACCCCAAGACCAAGGACTACCCACTACAGCTGGTTGGTTTTCATACTAAGGGTCGGGTTCACTCCACTTACCATAACGTTGCCGTATTGCGTGAAGCGGTGATCGATGGCGTATGGATCAACCCAATTGATGCTAAAGCCCGAGGAATTAACAACGGTGATCCGGTACGTCTGTGGAATGATCGCGGTGAAACACGAGTTCTTGCCAAAGTAACTCCGCGCATAATACCCGGTGTAATGGCCCTGGGTGAAGGTGCCTGGTATCGCCCTAACCGCAAGGGAGTTGATATGGGTGGCGCGATTAACACCCTGACGTCCCAGCGTCCAACACCACTGTCCAAGGGCAATCCCCAACACACCATGCTGGTTGAGATAGCCAGGGTTCAACCCTGATTCTTGAGACTGGCTAAAGAGAACGCACTGATGACCCAACTCGGTTTTTATGTCGATACCAGCAAGTGTACCGGTTGCAAAACATGTCAATTGTCGTGTAAAGATGATAATGATCTGCCCGTTGGTGTGAACTGGCGACGTGTTTATGAATATGGCGGTGGTGACTGGATACAACACGAAGACGGCACCTTCTCCAATGATGTTTTCGCTTATTATATGTCCATTAGCTGCAACCATTGCGCCCAGCCAGCTTGCACCAAAGCCTGCCCGACGGGTGCTATGCACAAGCGGGAAAAAGATGGTCTGGTGGTTGTAGACGGCGATGTCTGTGTAGGTTGTCGTTACTGCGAAATGGCCTGCCCTTACGGTGCGCCCCAGTACAGCCATGAAAAGAAGCATATGACCAAGTGCGATGGTTGTTATGACCGGGTTGAACAGGGCAAGAATCCGATCTGCGTCGAATCCTGTCCACTGCGGGCACTGGAGTTTGGCCCAATCGACGAGCTGCGTGCTAAATATGGCGACTGTGCTGATGTGGCACCACTGCCGAATCCGTCGCTGACCAATCCGTCAGTGATTATCGGCACCTCTCGTAATAGCCGCCTGACCGGTGACAAGACCGGCCGCATTCAGAACCCAACCGAAGTAGGGCTTTGAAATAGGCCAAAAGGGCTGTTTCCGCTTGAGGAATAGCCCGATCCCCCCGTAGCTCGCTGGCACAACTACATTTGATAGTCTTTAATGTGGCTGTAGATAGGGGGATCAACATGAAGGTAGTGATAACAGTTTATTGCGCAATATTTTCCCTGTGGCTGATAAGTTACGCCCATGGGGAGAATCGTACTTTGTCGTTTGTTCTGCAAGCCTGCCAGAATGATAACTTAGACATAATTAAAAATTTCGTAGCAATAAAGCAAAGTAACCTTAACAAAGAAATCAAGATCAAAGGGATCGATAAACCGGTCTCCTTACTTTGCCTTGCATCCAATGCAAACAGTACGAATATTGTAAAATATCTGGCCAGCCAACCTGATATAAAATTTACATCGAAGAAGAATGGCTTGAATGCTCTGCATCTCGCCGCTATAAAAGGTCACAACGAAATCATACAAATTTTGTTGAACTACAAGAGCAAAATAAATATCAACGAACAAGATGAGAACGATTCTTTGACGGCCCTGACCCATGCTGCCTACAACGGTCATGATGCGGTAGTAACGAGCCTTCTTGAGGCCGGTGCCAGTATTTTCATGAAAGGTAAAGAAGGTACTACTGCCCTGAATCTAGCTATCATAAAGGGCCACAGGATGGTGGTAAAAATCTTGCTCCAGCATCAGCATGCCTCCACACTTGTCAACCAAAACTGCCAGAACGGGATTTTACCTCTGACTATGGCTGCCCGCTGTGGCCGCTTAGAGATTGTGTACGATTTTATAGCTGCGGGTGCCACAACTCGTGTCGGTGATGCGTTACATGAAGCGATCAAATTTGATCACGGTGAAATTATAACCATTCTTTTAAGTGCTGGAGTCGATATTAACGCATTATCCACTCAATGCGGCAGGTCTCCCTTATCCATTGCCATTCTCTTGCAGCAAAACCAGACAGCGAAGTTTCTTCATCAGTGTGGAGCTAAAATTAAAGCAAGACATACTGCACCGGTTGTGGACCCTATCCATTATCTGATCACATCCGATCATGAGATACAGCACACACTGGTATCCACCACCATGCCATCGCATAAATAAAAACCGAGGACAATCAGAGAAGCCTCTCAGACAACCATGATCGCCCTTTGTCAGCCCTGAGAGCGTCGGGAGGATCGATCCTGTCTGCTCACTCCTACGAGTGCAGCCTCTATGATCGGCTTGTTAGCTTCCGGAAACTCAAAGTTAACAAGCTCCTCTCTCGAAACCCACTGCACCGGCTGCCCCTCCCTCCCATAAGCCTCTCCAGTGAAAGACGTCACCGTCCATACATCAAGCAATACAGTTTTATCCGGATAGCTGTGGTTAACCTGAATCAACGGCTCCCAGGATGTGGGCTGAATACCCAATTCTTCATCCAACTCACGACAGAGAGCATCGGTCACAGCTTCTCCCTGCTCAACCTTACCTCCGGGAAACTCCCATAAACCACCCATATGCTTATCCAATGGACGACGGGCAATCAGGACATTGTCGTTTTCATCCAGAATAACAGCGGCAACGACATGGAGGGATTTGCACGTAGAGGTCATCTGACACCTTATCTGCCAAAAGAAAAAGATAAAAAAAAGCCTTTCACCTGCATATCTGCAAATAAAAGGCTTTTTGAACGGTCAGGCTAATTAATCAAGCTTGCCGTGGCACTGCTTGTATTTTTTGCCGGAACCACAGGGACAGGGTTCGTTACGGCCAATCTTTCGACCTTCACGTACCACAGGCTCCTGAGGCTTCTGCTCGCCGTCCTGCTCACCCTCCAGGGCTACTGCCTGAGCATCCTGGTGCTCGAACTGCATCTGACGCGCCAGCTCTTCACGACGCTGACGCTCCATCTCTTCTGTACGGTCATCTTGCTGTACCTGTACGTAGGAGAGGATGCGAATCACTTCGTGCTTGATATCAGCCAGCATCTGGGAGAACAGCTCAAAAGCTTCACGCTTGTATTCCTGCTTGGGGTTCTTCTGGGCGTAACCGCGCAGATGAATACCCTGACGCAGGTGATCCATGGTGGCCAGGTGCTCCTTCCACTTGTCATCGAGAACACGCAGCAGAATGTGCTTTTCGAAAGATTGCAGAGCTTCTGCACCTACCACCTGCCTTTTCTGCTCGTAAGACGCTACGATATTGTCGAGGATACGCCCACGCAGACCCTCTTCGTCCAGAGCATTTTCAGTATCCAGCCAGTGCTTGATCGGCATCTGTTCATTCAGCTCAGCTGCGATACGCTTCTCAAGACCATCAATATCCCACTGCTCTTCCAGACTCTGAGGCGGAATAAACTCATCAATGATGCTGTTAACAACCTCTTCACGGATACTGCTTACGCTTTCACTCACACCCTCGGAGGAGAGCAGATCATCACGCTGGGTATAAACCACCTTACGCTGATCATTGGCAACATCATCATACTCAAGCAGGTTCTTACGAATATCGAAGTTACGACCTTCAACCTTGCGCTGAGCCTTTTCAATGGCGTTGGTCACCATGCGGTGCTCAATCGCTTCGCCTTTTTCCATACCCAATGCGGTCATAAAGCCCTTCACCCGGTCAGAGGCAAAGATACGCATCAGGTTGTCTTCCAGAGAGAGATAGAAGCGAGAGGAACCGGCATCGCCCTGACGACCGGATCGACCCCGGAGCTGGTTGTCGATGCGGCGGGATTCGTGACGCTCAGTACCGATGATATGCAGACCACCGGCAGCCAAAACAGCATCGTGTGCCGTCTTCCACTCAGCTTTCAGTGTTTCCAGCTGTTCCTCGGTTGGGTTTTCCAGCTTGGCCGCTTCTGCTTCCCAGTTACCACCGAGGATGATGTCGGTACCACGACCGGCCATGTTGGTGGCGATGGTGACGGCACCAGGACGGCCAGCCTGAGCGATAATCTCAGCTTCCCTGGCGTGGAACTTGGCGTTCAGTACCTGATGCCCGATCTCGGCTTTTTCCAGTGCCGCAGAGAGCAATTCAGAGGCTTCGATAGAGGCAGTACCCACCAGAATGGGGCAACCAGTAACGATGGTTTCACGGATATCAGCAATAATGGCTTCGTACTTCTCCCCGATAGTGAGGAAAACGAGGTCATTCATATCCTGACGCAGCATCGGCTTATGGGTTGGGATAACGATAACATCCAGACCGTAAATCTGGCGGAATTCGTAAGCTTCTGTATCTGCGGTACCGGTCATGCCGGACAGGTTATTGTAAATACGAAAGTAGTTCTGGAAGGTGGTAGAGGCCAGAGTCTGGCTCTCCGGCTGAATAGGCAGATTTTCTTTCGCTTCCAGAGCCTGATGCAGACCTTCGGAAAGGCGACGACCCGCCATGGTACGACCGGTATGCTCATCAACCAGCAGAACTTCCTGACCGCTGACAATGTATTCCACATTCTTCTGGAACAGTGCGTGGGCTTTCAGAGCCGCCAGCGCGTGGTGCAGCAGGTTCAGGTTATGGGACGCGTAGAGACTCTCGCCTTCAGGCAGCATGCCTTCTGCGGCAAGGACATCTTCAACAAACTGGTGACCAATCTCCGTCAATTCAACCTGACGGGTCTTTTCATCCACAATGTAGTGACCGGTGGCTTCCTGCCCCTCTTCCAGCTCTTCATGCTGGCGCTCAAGGCGAGGCGCGAGTTCGTTCATCTTCTGGTACAGCTCGGAACTGTCTTCTGCCGGACCGGAGATAATCAGTGGCGTACGCGCTTCGTCGATCAGGATGGAGTCCACCTCATCGACCACGGCAAAATTCAGCGGACGCTGGAATTTATCTTCATTTCTGAAGGCCATGTTGTCGCGCAGGTAATCAAAGCCAAATTCGTTGTTGGTGCCGTAAGTGATGTCTGCGCCATAAGCAGCACGCTTCTCTTCCGGATCCTGCTGGGGAACGATGACCCCTACAGTCAGACCCAGAGCTTCATAGAGAGGCTTCATCCAGGCGGCATCACGGCGAGCGAGGTATTCGTTCACTGTAACAACGTGTACACCTTCGCCAGACAGGGCGTTCAGGTAGACAGCCAGCGTTGCCATCAGGGTTTTACCTTCACCGGTACGCATCTCGGCAATGCGGCCTTCGTGAAGGGTCATGCCACCAATCAGCTGCACGTCAAAGTGACGCATTTCCATGACACGACAGCTGGTTTCGCGGCAAACGGCAAATGCTTCAGCCAGAAGGACATCAAGGCTTTCACCGCCTTGAGCTCGCTCCTTCAGCTTCAGACTTCGGGCTTTCAGCTCGTCATCGCTAAGCCCCTGCAGCTCGTTTTCCAGATCTCCGATCTGCTTGACCTGTTTGCCCATTCTCTTGAGCTGCCGGTCATTTTTGCTACCAATAATTTTTTTGACGAGTGATGACAACATAATGTGATCTAATGCCCGAATAATATTCCGTTAGTGTTTCAGCGGCTGGTTCTTGATATATAGCGAGTGGGATCCACCTGCTTACCGTTCAACAACACTTCGAAGTGTACATGTGGACCAGTAGAGCGCCCAGAGCTTCCAACCAAACTGATAACCTGCCCCCTGCTGATAATGTCCCCGACCTTTACAATATTTTCTTTATTGTGTGAATAGCGGGTGACATAGCCGTTACCATGGTTGATTTCAACCAATATGCCATAGCCATTTCGGCGACCGGACCAGGTGACAACCCCCGAGCCTACGGCAATGACATCTGAACCATCCTTTGCGGCAAAATCCATACCTTTATGCCAGGACTGCTTACCGGTAAAGGGGTCTGTTCTCTTGCCAAAAGCGGAGGACAACCAGCCTTTCCGAATCGGCCTACCTGCAAGATAGACATCATCCTGAAGATTTCTATCCAAAAGTAGTGATTCCAGAACCTCAAGCTGCTCGGCACGCTGATCTATCTTGATAGCCAGCTCGTCAATCTGATCGGAGAATGCAGGAACCTGGAAGGGCAAAGTGGTATCCTGGGAGTCACCGGGGCCACCCAAAGCGGGCGCTTCGCCAAAGTTGAACTCATCATCCGAAAGGTCAGCCATTGTTACCAGACGCTCACCCAGCGCATCAAGACGCATAAGCTGGCCACTGATGCGAGCCAACTGAATGGCGAGGGCGTCCAGCTCGCGTACGCTGGTGCCACGCATCTCGTCCACAGCCTTTTGCTGCTGATCCAATACCGTGTGCCACCCTTGTAGCTCATTTCTGCTTAGAACGCCTGCGCGGTTGAGGTTCATCATATGCCAACACAGGCTAAAGCCTGCGGCAAGAAGAAAAGCAACGGCCAAAACAGCGCCCCAAATTAAACGGGCACCTTGCAGATGGAAAACGCGACTTTTACCATAGGGATGCCGAACAACGATTACTTTCATCGCCAACCTGAATTCAAATGTATGACGTGTACTTCCATCCCGGCGTCAGCAAAAAATAGACCAAACCACCAAGGCTGTAACACTCTAGCACTCTGACATTCCTTGTCGCAATACGTCTAATGGGTACTATGCGCCTGCTCTCATTTTCCAACAAAAAGGCCATCAGAAGACGGCCTTACGGAAAATCATGCTGGATAATGAGTGCTTTATAGCCACTGTCAGACAACAATCGCTGTCGGACGCGCATAAGAGATCGGAGCGTGAGCGGCATCGTCAAAAGTGACAACCTCCCACGCAGCTTCATCGGCTATTAAAGCCCGGAGTAGCTTATTGTTCATGGCATGACCAGATTTCACACCAATAAACTCACCAATAAGGCTGTTGCCCAACAGGTAGAGGTCGCCAATGGCGTCCAACATCTTGTGTTTGACGAATTCATCATCATAACGCAACCCATCTTCGTTGAGGATACGGTAATCATCAACAACAATGGCGTTATCAACACTGCCACCCAGAGCCAGGTTTTGTGAACGAAGGTACTCAATGTCCTTCATAAAACCGAACGTACGGGCACGGCTGACCTCTTTCACGAAAGAGGTACTGGAGAAATTGATACTGGCCTGCTGAGTCAGCCCATGAAACACCGGGTGATCAAAATCAATTGAAAACGTCACCTTGAAGCCGTTAAAGGGAAGAAATGTTGCGGATACGCCGTTCTCTTCAACCGTCACTTTCTTCTTGATACGGATGAAGCGCTTGGGTGCATCCTGTTCTTCAATGCCCGCAGACTGCAGCAGAAATACAAAAGGACCTGCACTGCCATCCATAATGGGCACTTCATGTGCGGTCACATCGACGTAGGCATTATCAATACCCAGGCCGGCCATAGCAGAAAGCAAGTGCTCAACGGTATCTACGCGCACACCGTCTTTTTCCAGAGATGTGCAGAGCGTAGTTTGCCCAACATTCAAGGCTCGGGCCGGAATCTGGACAACGGGTTCCAGATCTGTTCTACAAAAGACGATGCCAGTATCCACAGAGGCTGGCCGCAGGGTCAGGTACACCTTTTCGCCAGAGTGCAGACCAACGCCGGTCGCTCGAATAATATTTTTAAGTGTTCGCTGTCTGATCATAATGCAGCAGTAAAGCCTTTATATCTCGCTATATGCCGGTCATGCCGGCGTTCAGCCAAGCTGCAAGACATCTTGCCCAACCTGAAATCTTGCAATAAGCGCGCAGTTTAGCAAAGTTACTCATATGAACATAGTGTTATGTTCCCCCGTAACATACGGGGCAAAAGCTGCGCTGTACCAGCCGGAAATTACTCCGCCTGACGTCTCAGAAATGCAGGTATATCAAGATAATCTCCTGACTCTGAAGCCGATCGGGACTCTGCAGGCGCACCTTCCACCCCTACAGCCACAGGCTGGCGTAGCGACTGACGCATAACCGCCGGACGCTCCAGAGTGGAATAGTCAACAGCACCTGTTTCCCGGCGCACAGCTCTCTGGGACTCACCGGTAATCGCTTTGATCGGATTACCATCTTCGTCCTGACCAAGACCTGTAGCAACAACGGTTACTCGCAGCTCTTCGCTCATATCCGGGTCAATCACTGTACCGATTACAACCGTAGCATTATCAGATGCGTATCGTCCAACAGCGTCGCCCACCTCTTCAAACTCACCGATGGAGAAATCATTACCTGCGGTGATGTTAACCAGTATGCCACGGGCACCCTGAAGGTCGATATCTTCCAGCAGCGGGCTACGAATCGCCGCTTCAGCCGCTTCGGCGGCACGGTTATCACCCGTTGCAGCACCGGTTCCCATCATTGCCAGACCCATCTCAGACATCACTGTACGGACGTCTGCAAAGTCAACATTGATCATCCCTGGACGAATAATAAGGTCAGCAATACCCTGCACAGCGCCCAGCAGGACGTCATTAGCCGCACTGAAAGCAGACAGCAGACTGGCATTTTTGCCCAATACCGGTAACAACTTCTCATTCGGTATGGTGATCAGGGAGTCAACATGTTCCGACAGCTCCTTCAAGCCTGCTGTCGCAATGGCCGTACGCTTGCGTCCCTCAAACGGGAACGGACGGGTAACAACAGCAACCGTCAGAATACCCATCTCTTTGGCGATCTGGGCAACGACAGGAGCCGCACCGGTACCGGTTCCTCCTCCCATGCCCGCAGTGATGAAGACCATGTCCGCACCACTCAGAATTTCTACCAGACGTTCGCGATCCTCTAAAGCCGCCTGACGGCCGACTTCCGGATTAGCTCCCGCACCCAAGCCTTTGGTAATGCCGGTACCCAGTTGCAACTGAGTACGGGCATGCAAATGTTTTAGTGCCTGCGCATCCGTGTTGGCAACAATAAATTCAACACCCTCAACATGGCTGTTGAGCATGTGATTTACCGCATTACCGCCACCGCCACCAACACCGACAACCTTAATAACCGCATTTTGTGAAGCATTGTCTAATAGTTCAAAGTCCATGACTCTCTCCTTTTCTCTCTCTAAGTCCATTTTCTTGTATTGACTTCCAGTTAACAATCAAAAGTTACTCTGCAACCACTTCTTAAACCGGTTCGCAAGGCCACCATTCGAATTACGTTTATCGAATAAATCCACAGACATATCAATGTGCCCTTCCTGCAGACCGTGTTGTGCATATTGCAACAATCCGACACTGGTCGCATAGATTGGATTCCTGATAACATCAGTAAGCCCTTCTATATTATGGGGCACACCAAGGCGAACCGGCATATTGAAAATCTCTTCAGCCAACTCGACCACGCCCTCCATCTTGGAGGTTCCGCCCGTTAACACAACACCTGCCGTCATTTGTCTGTCCAGATTATTGTGACACAACTCTGCATCTATCAATCTGAACAGCTCGTCGTAACGGGGCTCAACCACTCTGGCCAGATCCTTGCGCGGTAACTCCCGCACAGGGCGATCACCAACACTTGGCACTCTGATGATCTCTTCCGCTCCGGCAAGACGGGTCAGAGCGCATGCGTACTTTATTTTAATATCTTCCGCATGCTGCAGAGGTGTCTGCAAAGCATGGGCAATATCATTGGTCACCTGATCACCGGCAATCGGAATAACGGCTGTATGACGAATAGCCCCTTGAGTAAAGATAGCTATATCTGTCGTACCTCCGCCAATATCGACGACACAGACACCCAATTCTTTTTCATCTTCTGTCAATACAGAGTAGCTGGATGCCAGCTGTTCAAGAACAATTGCCTCTACCCGCAGCTTGCTGCGCTCAATGCATTTTTCAATATTCTGTTCTGCATTGACCGCACAGGTAACCAGATGGACTTTTGCTTCCAGACGCACTCCGGACATACCCAGAGGCTCCTTAACGCCTATCTGGGAATCAATAATATATTCCTGTGGCAGGACATGCAGGATCTTCTGATCTGCCGGAATAGCAACAGCGCGTGCAGCATCCGTGACGCGATCAATATCATCCCTTGCCACTTCACTTTTGTCCCGTATCGCAACTACACCGTTGGAATTCAGGCTGCGAATATGATTGCCTGCAATGCCAACATAGACTGAGTCTATCTGGCATCCGGCCATCAGTTCAGCCTCATCGACAGCACGTTGGATCGACTGTACGGTTGATTCAATATTGACCACGATACCCTTGCGCATCCCCCGAGAAGGGTGTGTGCCAATACCAATAACCTCAATAGTTCCACGATCAGTGATCTCACCGACCAGCGCAACGACCTTGGATGTGCCAATATCCAAGCCGACTATCGTTCTTCCTCTACCAGAGCCAGTCATTCGTAAACCTACCTGTCGTTCTGTCATCTAACGTTGATCTGCCTATTTACCGGAAACCGGTTGTCATTGCTTGCAGTCATCGTCAATCGGTTCTCGTCCAACGCCCAACGCTCAACCATTACCCGCGCCAGCAACCCTATCACCAGATTTAATCCACTCGACGGCGGCGCCATCCCGGTATCGCAAATCTATACTTTTCACTTTCGACCACTGCTTCTTCAGGGAGCCGGTATAAAGACGGGCGAAGCGCTGCATTCTTTCAATCAGTTCATCCCCACCCAGCTCGACCCTCACGCCATCAACAGCAAAGCTCCAACTACCGGTTCGCGAAAGTATGACTTTTGTCACTTTCAAGCCCTGTGGACGAAGCTGATGACTTAAGGTCAAATACTGCTGCATAACTTCTTGTTCAAGTCCTTCCGGACCGCCAAGCGCAGGCATATCTGAAAAATCATGTCCTAACCAGGAGCGTAGTATCTCACTGTCGGCATTGATCATATCTGTCTTTTGCCAACGGGCAATAGGAACCTGTTCCGCAAGCACAATCTCCACTATTCCAGGCCAGATTTTGCGTACATCGACGCTGCCTATCCAGGAATCCTGCTGAAGATGTTCTTGCATGGCCCCAAGATTCACGCTGAAAAAGGTCTTATGGACAAATGGCATCAGGGTTTCCTTCAGCCTGTCAAGATCAAGATACTGAATGGCACCACCGACTCTGACTTTGGTAATGGGTCTGTCCAGCCAGTCCCAGGCTCCAGGAAAAAACCACAGCATACCGCCCAGCATTACGCCAATCAGCATCCCTTTCAAAGCCAGAAAAATACGCCGCCACCCCCGCGACGACGCTCGCTTCGTCCTTGACGTATTTTTAGGTCTGGAATGTCTGCTGTGGTCATGTTCTATTGTTTCACAGTGCCGTTCTGCCCCACTCACCCGGTCACTGTCTTCCTGTCTGAAGTCTCGACGGGCATCCATGGCCGCTCCTTATTCGCTGACTCTTGTCTCGCAGAAACGTGCAATAATTCCAACACCAGATCATCAAAACTAAAGCCCACCTCTCTTGCCGCCATGGGTACAAGACTGTGGTCAGTCATGCCCGGAGTCGTGTTCACTTCCAGCAACCAGAACTCACCATTGGCATCCTGCATCACATCAACACGACCCCAGCCTTTACAGCCAAGACTTTCGAAAGCCTTTGCCGCCAAAGTCTGAATCTCTGCCTCTTTTTCTGCACTTAATCCGCTGGGCAAATGATAGCGGGTATCATCAGAAATATACTTGGCTTCATAATCATAAAACGTATTGTCTGTCTCCAGACGGATCACCGGCAGCGCCTGACCGTCCAGAATGGCAACCGTAAATTCCGGGCCAGTAATCAGCTCTTCAACCAGAACCTGATGGCCGTGTTCAAGTACCTTGGCAATAGCGGTATCAAACTCTTCCCGGTTATAAACAGGGAATGTGCAGATACTGGAACCTTCACTATTCGGTTTAACGAAGCAAGGCATCGGCACATCAAGTGCCTCCAGATCGGTGCTGGCATCAACAAGATGAGAAGCCGGTGTTGGCAACCCCAAACTGTTCCAGATCAATTTGCTGCTGCGCTTATCCATCGCCAGAGCGGACGCTTTGACACCGCTACCGGTATAGGGAATCCCCATAAAATCCAACACTGCCTGAATCGTACCGTCTTCTCCCTGACCACCGTGCAGCGCGAGAAAAACACGATCAGGTTTGACGTTGTTCAACTGCTCAATCAGATCGCTGCCAACATCAATTAACATCGCCTCGACACCGCGATCCTTCAGCGCTGTAAAAATACGCAGACCCGATTTTAATGACACCTGCCGTTCAGAAGATGTGCCACCACAGAGAACTGCAACACGTCCGAAGTGTTTGCCGTCCCCGAGGTTTTCTTTGTTGCTTGTTTCACTCATGGGTTTATTCAGATTACTCATTTTTTTAGTACCAGCTTATTTTCCGCCAGTTCACTCGCCAGACTACCAATATCACCGGCACCCTGGGTAATTAACAAATCACCATCAACTATTACATCGGCAAGCACCGCTTCAACAGAATCATCCCGCTGAATAAAAATCGGATCGATACGACCACGCTGACGTATACTGCGACAAAGGCTTCGACTATCGGCTCCTGGAATGGCTATCTCTCCTGCCGGATAAACATCCATCAACAACAGAACATCTACCTGAGACAAAACCTCGACAAAATCCTCATAAAGGTCACGGGTACGCGTGTAACGATGTGGCTGATAAACCATCACCAATCGTTTATCCGGCCAACCTTTGCGGATTGCGTTAATAGTCGCAGCCACTTCTCGCGGATGATGACCATAGTCGTCGACAAACATAACTTCACCAACGCCAGTTTGGTAATTGCCATATACCTGAAAGCGACGATCAACACCATCAAAATTCGTCAAACCAGCACAAATACTATCATCATCGACACCCTCTTCTGAGGCGACAGCAAACGCCGCTAATGTGTTCAGAATATTGTGCTCACCTGGAATATTGAGAGTCACCGGAACAGGTTCCCGACCCTGACGAACCAGAGTGAAGGTATTCTGCATGCCTTTTTGGTGTACGTCGACGGCTCGATAATCCGCATCCTCAGAAAAACCATAGGTCAGCACCTGACGCTTGATATTCGGCAGCAGTTCACGAACAACCGGATCGTCGATACAGACAATCGCCAAGCCATAAAACGGTAAATTATGAAGGAAATCCAGAAAGGTTTGCTTTAACCGATCGAAATCACCGTCATAGGTACTCATATGGTCAGCATCGATATTGGTGACGATGGAGACCATCGGTTGCAGATGCAGAAAAGAGGCATCGCTCTCATCCGCTTCAGCCACCAAATAGCGACTGGCACCCAGACGGGCGTTGGTACCCGCAGCGTTGAGCCGACCACCAATAACAAAGGTCGGATCCAGACCGCCCTTCCCAAGAACAGACGCCAACAGACTGGTTGTGGTGGTCTTGCCATGGGTACCAGCAACCGCGATACCGTGGCGAAAACGCATCAGTTCGGCCAACATCTGCGCACGGGGCACCACCGGAATACGTTTTTCCTGCGCCATCAGCAGCTCGGGATTGTCTTCCTGAACCGCCGTGGAGACCACGACAACATCAACACCTTTCACATGGCCGCCATCGTGGCCAATAAAAATTTCAATACCAAACGACTTCAAACGTTCAGTCACTGAAGATGCGCGAATATCGGAACCAGAGATTTGATAACCCTGATGACAGAGAACCTCGGCAATACCGCACATCCCGGAACCGCCGATGCCGATAAAGTGGATGTTTCTGGTACGACGCATTTCTGGTACGGCAAACGCTGGTACCTGCGCACTGAGCCGCCAATCAGACATGGGCAATCTCCAAACAGTGACGTGCAACGGTTACCGTGGCATCGGGAAAAGCACAGTTCCGAGCGTTTTGCGCCATGCGGTGCAAACGTGATTTATCGTTTATGCAGGACACTAACAGCTCCGACAGGGTTTGTTCAGTCATATCGCTTTGTTCAAGAATGATCGCCGCACCATTATCCGCAAGATAACGACCATTACGTAATTGTTGCTGATCCTTATGCCATGGGTAAGGCACCAGAATGGCCGGCTTGCCCACATTGGCCAACTCCGCCACGGTCAAGGCCCCGGAACGACAAAGCACCAGATCCGCCCAGCCGTAGGCAGCGGCCATATCATCCATAAAAGGTTCTACACGCCCTTCGATCCCCATACTCTGATAGAGTTCACGGGTTTTCTCACAATGGGCGGCACCGGTCTGGTGCCAAACATCGATTTCGGCACCCTCTTCGGCACGGGCAAGCAAAGCCAGTGTCTTTGGTACACATTCGTTGATAGCAACAGCACCACGGCTGCCACCCAATACCAACAGACGTAATGGATGACCTTCATCGTCGGGTTGAGCAGGAACAATCATCGGTCGTACAGGGTTGCCGGTACAGATAGCCTTGGCACCGGCAGGAAAGGCACCGGGAAATGCTTCTAATCTACGGGTTGCAAACCAGCTGGCGATCTTGTTTGTCAGACCAAGCACCGCATTTTGCTCATGCAATATCAGCGGTTTACGCAACAGCCAGGCGGCAACACTGCCAGGACCGGAGACAAATCCTCCCATACCCAGCACAGCTACTGCCTTTTCACGACGCATAACCCGAATCCCATGCCAAAGAGAGAGTGCAACACGGAATGGCGCTTGCAGCAGCGCTTTCAAACCATTACCACGCACACCCTTGACCGGCATGAAGGTGATATCATAGCCATATTTCGGCACAAGGTCGGCTTCCATACCGTCGCGGGTACCCAGCCAATGAATACGATAGCCCTGTTGTTTCAGCTCATCCGCAACAGCCAGCGCCGGGAATATATGACCACCGGTACCACCAGCCATAACGATAAACACTGGTGACTGAAGAGGGGACTGAAGAGGTGCCTGAAGAGGTGCCTGAAGAGGTG
>SAMEA5043665__coassemble_106_pt1 | contig 27133 bp, 20 predicted proteins | sample SAMEA5043665__metabat2_low_PE_004 | metagenome-assembled genome bin SAMEA5043665 (sample SAMEA5043665) | Gadus morhua | reverse complement strand
GCCTTATCTCCAGCCTTATCTCCAGCCTTATCTCCAGCCTTATCTCCAGCCTTATCTCCAGCCTTATTGTCCATAAGCTTCAGTCTTTCCAAATCCGCATTCAGGCGACCATGTTCTAACCTGACCCGGTGCAGCAGCTCGGAAAACTCTCCTACCGACTTAGCCGCCTCTCTGCGCATCGCTCGCCAGTCTTCTTTATCAAGCGATTCGACCTCGCTGTCAAAAGCGACTTCACGACCATCTTTATCCTGTCGCTCACGGCGTATTTTTTTCAATCGTAACCGGTTCCAGCGGTTATTGAACTGCTCCATGACTTTGCCTCCAATAAAGGAGACCGCCCAGAACACGCCTATCGCCCTGGTCGGGATAAGGATAGGAATAATATCCCACCGATCGGGAGCAAGGCCTTCTTTTACCAACGACAAACTGGTTCTGGCGAACCTTCCGGCATGCCAGGTCAAGGTGGTAAACACAAAATGACCAGCCACCTGCACACCGTGTATCAATATTTCTTTTGTCGTCTTGCCAAATTGACCCGATGTATCGTTCATGGCGTAATGGCGTAACTCTTCGGTGCTCTGCGCGTTGAAATCCTTGAACGACTCCCGTAGGAGACGATCCGAAACCCGATGGCTATCCTTACCACTATCCAGCAGCCCCTTTACCCACTGCTGGTTATCCATCCACAACTTCCCCTTTAGTAAATTCTCTTTACCTCCCAAGGCAACTTTGGTCTTTTTTTCAGACCGCACCCTGCTGGCCGCTTCATTAAAAATTTTATATCTGCGCTGTTTCGACCTCTCGGGGTTGGCGCTGCTTTCCACAAAAGGAGCCCATAGCTTGTCAAAAGCTTTATCAAACTGTTCTTCATATATGGAAATATCAGTGACCGTTTCGGTCATAAGTCGATCCAGATCACGGAACGTCTCCCCAAGCTGGGTAGAGCGTAACTGCTGTAACACCTGATACCGGCGAAACTTGATCTGGTCAGCAGCACTTAACGAGGCATTGCCTTTCAATTTTTCCAGCCCTTCCAGCTCGCTCTGTAGATTAAAAAAAGCATTGAAGCTATCAGTCAGGGTTTTTTCTGCAACCAGACTGGAAAGGGAATCATGAAAGTGCGCTCTTCGGTCAGCATTGGAGGGCTGACCGGCCTGATCATATTCCTTGACCTTGCGCTTGTACCACCACTCTTTGGCCTTACCCAGCCCTACACCAACACCCGCCATTATTGGCATTGTCACAATGGCGGCAGCCAGGTAGACAGCACCACCAATACCCCCGGTCATTGCACCAATGGTCACCGCTGTGGCTATTTTTGACATAAGCGTGACCCCAACAACCCGTTTACTTCGGCTGACCCATCGCAGCAATCGATTCGTCATATCCCGTGTCATCCGCAGGGTATAACTGCGCTCGACCCGCTCATTGATCAGCCAGAGTTCATCCTCATTGCAGGTGTAAGTCACTTCTTTTTTTGGCGGCTCTAGCTGTGGACGCTTTATAACCACCAACCTCCGGGATTTCGTACTTTTGACCCTGAATGTTTTATCAGGCTCCACCCCTCGCCGTTTAAGATAGCGAACAATTTTTTCCGGTGGCTTAACATTGGTCGCTCTTATCTGACTGACCATGCCGAGATAGGCGTCGATCTGCGCCTTTGACACATGGGATTTGTATAGGGAAAGCTTCCTGCAGAGCAACCGATACTGTCTGAAAGTCAGCAACTTTCCCCGCTTAACTTTTTGGCCCTCAAGGGCCGATACCACTTTTTCACGAGCCTTGTCTGCGGGAATTTCCTGTCGTCTGAGCTCCTGAATCAGGTAGTCCCGAACATCCTGTCGGGGTGCCATTCCCCAACGAACCACCTCAGCCACTGTCACTTTTTTTTCACCGATCGGTCGTGCTTTCCTCCGCCTCTTCTTTTTGGGCAGATGAGTCGTTTTCTTTGTCACACCCACCCGACGCTGCTGAAGATTGACCCTATGATCCAGGGAATTGCGCATATCCATCAGGGCTTCAAAGGTGATATCTCCTTCATCCTTGAGGCTTTTCTGTTCCAACAAGTCGGTCAACAACTTGCGAGCACTCTCTTCGTTCATACGACGATGACGGGTCAGTTTATCCATGTAATGGGGAATTAACACATGGTCGAGATAACCATTCGGCAGACGCTTGTTGTCGGCCATAAACTCGTAGGCCAACCGGTGCGGGTTGAGATTGACCAGATGATCCAGTCGGTTGATCACTTTGCCGGTGACTGGCCCGCTTTTAGGTTTCATCCTGATCCGACCACCATGTCCCCGTTCCATCTGATAGAGACCAGCAAGGTCCATAGCGGTAGCGATTTGAAAACCAAGGGGGGTGCTTAACGCTTGGGGAAGATCCGGCTGGTTATCTTTGACAGGAACGGGATTGACACTGGGCAGAACAGCTCTTTTATCACCCTGATCAATAAAACTTTTGGTATACGCGGAGAGCAGTTTGTCATTGATAGCGCTGGCGTGCTGACGACAAAACGGTGAGGAAAGAGACCCGCGAGAACCCGCCTTGCTGACGATCTTGGCCTGCCACCGCCCCTGCTCCTTGTGAATATCATCAAGCAGAGTGGTCTTATCCTGTAAGCGACGGTGCTCGCTTGCCCCAAAAATACGGGCAAACCTGACCGGTTCGGTCTTCCCTGACACGCCCGCAAGCTCCTCTGCTTTCCCTGAATAAGATTATCTCCTCAGTATAGAAAGCATTGGAGCTCTGCTGTTACAAACAGCTATAACGGTCAGATACGATCAAGAACTACGTAGCTATATGCCAGACCATCGTCAGATTTATGGTCTTCCCGGGCAAACTCTACCCAGTTGTCTTTATCAATCGTCGGAAAAAAAGCGTCACCATCAAAGGCCTGCCCAACGCGGGTGAGATAGAGACGATCCGCCTGAGGTAACGCATGGCGATAGATCTGCTCGCCACCGATCACCATGATTTCAGAGATACCATTGATTTCAGCCACGCTCTCCGCCAGGCTGATCGCCTCATCAAGGCTGGCAACCACACGGACACCCTCCCGCTGCCAGTCCGGATCACGGGTTAGCACAATATTGGTGCGTCCCGGCAGCGGTTTGCCCAGAGATTCAAACGTCTTCCGTCCCATAATAATGGGTTTGCCCATGGTAACCGCTTTGAAGTAACGCAAGTCACCCGGTAGATACCAGGGCAGTTTGTTGTTGATGCCGATGGCGTTGTTCTCCGCCACGGCAGCGATCATGGCTACTCTCATTATTCTATTTCCCGTCTGGCTGATAGACGCCCACGTTCTCATGACCTTCGTCGCGCAGGTGCATGGCGTGCAGCTGGCTCATAATGCCTTTGTCACAATAGAGCAGGTAGTTGCGGCTTCGGTCCAGCTCCGGGAACTTGCTCATCAGCTGGTAAAAAGGCATCACCACAATCTCGCGCCCAGCCATCGTCAGAGGCTTGATCTCTTCCTCGGTGGGATGGCGGATATCGATAATCACATCATCCTGCGCCAGCTCGACGACAACCTCAACCTTTTCACGGGTCAGATCGTCGGCAATGATATCGGAAACAGAGACTGAACGACGGTTCTCAATCGCCGCGTCCAGCACAGCAAAATCAAAGAATCCTTCCTCCTTCTCAACCCTCTCTGGCTTGGCGCGGGTGGTTGGATTCTTGGAAATCACCGCACAGTACTCGGGAATATTTTTGGCAAACTCCTCGGTACCGATACGGGCTGCCGTGGCGATAATATCCTGCTTATCCATGGTCGCCAGTGGTCGCAATACCAACTTGTTGGTGACGGAATCAATCACCGCCAGGTTGGGTAAAGTCTGGCTGGAAACCTGAGAGATCGCTTCGCCGGTGACAAGGGCCTGGATATTCATCAAGTCCGCGGTCTTGCTGGCGGCACGCAGCATCATCCGCTTGAGGATAACGCCCATATAGCGGTTATCCACCCTGTTCAGAATCTCTTCCACCACCCCTTCAAAAGGAATAGTGACAAAACGCACCCGGTGGGAAGAGCCGTAGCGACTCCACAGATAGTAAGCCACCTCCTTGACCGCCAGCTCATGGGCGTGACCACCAAGATTAAAGAAGCAGTAGTGGGTGTTCAGACCCCGCTTCATCATCAGGAAGCTGGAGACCGTGGAGTCAAAACCACCGGAAATCAGCGACAATACCGGCTCCTGAGAGCCCATTGGATAACCGCCCAGACCGGCATGACGGCGGGTGATCAGGAACCAGCGATTCTGCTTGACCTCGATCTCGACCTTGAGATCCGGGTTCTTCAGTTTGACACCAGCAGCATCTGTCGTCTGGTTTAGCTCACCTCCGAGAAAACGCTCCGCCTCTATGGAGGTGAAATCGTGATTACCGGAACGCTTTACCCGCACGCAGAAGGTCTTGCCCACCAACTGATCAACAAACACCGGATGAATAATTTCCAGCATATTGTCCAGGGATTCCAGCGGGTACTCGGCCACTTCGAGAATCTGATGAATACCGGAAATACAGCTCAGGCGACTGGCAAGCGCAGCGATATCAGTCTGTTCATTGCTAGACGATTCCACCTCGATCATATCCCACTTGCCGGTCACTTCGATCGCTTCGTCCAGGGAGCGGCAAACGGTACGTATATTACGACGCAACTGTTTAACCAGTTGCTTCCTTACCGGAGAACTTTTGATAGTGATTTCCGGAAACAGCTTAATGATAAATTTCATGGGGGGAGAGTAGGATCAAGAGCCAATAAATCCAGTGATTATACAGAACAGACACTCATAGGTGTCAAAATGCAGCACAATGGCGAAACGGCGTATAAACTGGCACTGCTGTGGGCATGACTTACCACTGACTTACTGGTACTCTCCGCAAAAAATCGTGATAATATAGTTCATGTGTCGTATACATGAACGATTGCATTGGTTGTTTCGCTCACACTCACCCGGTAGAGCGAGACACAGACAAAAGAAAAGAGCACTGCCATACTGCCCGGCCACACATCGGAAGATGGCTCAAAAAAAACAAGGCTCACAGCAAACTGTGCAACATTGAATTCGAGGAATGCTCATAAATGTCCGACAAGACTTTATCCCTGATCAAGGAACACGGTGCCAAATGGATCGACCTGCGTTTTACCGACACTATCGGTAAGGAGCAGCACGTCTCTCTGCCAATCAGTGAAATCGACAGCGATTTTTTTGAAATCGGCAAAATGTTCGATGGTTCCTCCATCTCTGGCTGGAAGGGCATCAACGACTCCGACATGATTCTGATGCCGGATGACAGCACTGCCGTTATCGACCCATTCACCGATGCTACCACCATCAATCTGCGCTGCGACATCATTGAACCTTCCACCATGCAGGGCTATGGGCGCGACCCTCGCTCCGTGGCCAGACGTGCAGAAGAGTACCTGAAATCCACCGGCATAGCCGACACTTGCTACTTCGGCCCTGAGCCTGAGTTCTTCGTGTTTGACGACGTAAAGTGGAAAGTCGACATCTCCGGTTCCTCCTATGAGATCAACTCGGAAGAGGCTGCCTGGTCTTCCAACCGCATGTTTGAAGGCGGCAATCTCGGCCACCGCCCTGGCATTAAAGGTGGTTACTTCCCCGTTCCTCCCGTTGACTCCCTGCACGATCTGCGCGCCTCTATGTGTGAAGCCGTGGAAGCCATGGGCGTTGCCGTAGAAGTTCACCACCACGAAGTCGGTACGGCTGGTCAGTGTGAAATCGGCACCCGGTTCAACACTTTGATGTACAAGGCTGACGAAACCCAGATCCTGAAGTACGCCGTTCACAACGTTGCTCATGCTTTTGGCAAGACCGCAACCTTTATGCCAAAGCCGCTGGTAGGCGACAATGGTAGTGGAATGCACTGCCACCAATCCCTGAGCAGGAATGGTGAAAACTTGTTCGCCGGTGATGGTTATGCCGGTTTGAGTGACACCGCCCTGTACTACATTGGCGGCATCATCAAGCACGCCAGAGCGCTGAACGCTTTCACCAACGCCTCCACCAACGCCTATAAGCGACTGGTGCCCGGTTTTGAAGCGCCGGTTATGCTGGCTTACTCCTCTCGCAATCGCTCTGCATCCATCCGTATTCCTCACGTGAGCAGCCCGAAAGCGCGTCGTATTGAAGTGCGCTTCCCTGACCCGACAGCCAACCCTTATCTGGCTTTTTCTGCCATGCTGATGGCGGGTCTGGACGGCATTAAAAACCAGATCCACCCCGGCGATGCAGCCGACAAGGATCTGTACGACCTGCCTCCTGAAGAAGCTGCTGAGATCCCAACCGTGGCTGCCAGTCTGGAAGAAGCGTTAGCCGCACTGAACGCAGACCGTGAGTTCCTCACAGCAGGTAACGTATTCAGCAACGACATGATCGATGCCTATATCGAGCTGAAGAAAGAAGAGTGCATCAGAGTTAGCCAGACCACTCATCCGATTGAGTTTGATCTGTACTACTCTTGTTAATGGTTAACGACTCTTGTTAATGGTTAACGACTCTTGTTAATGGTTAACGACTCTTGTTAATGGTTAACGACTCTTGTTAACGGTTTAAAAATAAGACCGCCGTATGGCGGTCTTATTTTTTGTCTGTAGTCGGCATGATTGGTTCTTGCTCCAATACACATTAACATTGGCATGGAACATCAAAAGGTCTGGATCATTTATGTCTTCCCCTATTCCGACAAGAAGAATGCCTTTAAAGAGAGTGCCCGCAAAAGCACAACGCCTTATCGCCATCACACTTTTGGCTTTGGCAGCACATTCGCCAGTTCATGCCGAGATTTACCGCACCACGGACGCCAACGGTAACGTAATCTTCACCGATCAACGACCAATAACAGGTAATATTGAAGCGATTGATCTTCCATCAGTGACCATATTTCCATCCATAGAACCAAAGAAGTCTTATAAAGCTAATTCCGACAAAGCGTCGAAAAAAAAGAAAATTGAAAATCCCTACATATCGCTAAAAATCACATCTCCCGGCAATGACGAAACACTCATCAATCCCGAAGTTATGGCAGTTGAAGTGGAATCATCGCCAGCGATTCAGGAAGGCGACACCTTTTGTCTGTTAGTGGACGGTCTGGTCGTTCAAACCAGTCATGAACCAAAGCTAAGCGTCAGCTGGCCTGACCGGGGCTCTCACACTCTGCAAGTTCAGATCGTCAACCGGGACGGGGAGGTTCTCAAGAAAAGCTCAGCACAGACTGTCTATGTGCAACAGGCTATAAAAGGTGTAAAGCGAAAATCAGGGAATGGAAACTAAAGTCACTTCCTTCCCATAAAGAGCCGTTAAAGTGATGCACTCCCTCGGTGCATCACCACATCTGGTGCGCCACAATACATTAGGTGCAGATACCCAGGCGCAAATATTTTATATCCCCATGATCAGTGACAGAGTGACAAAAGGCGGTCTTTGACTCTCTATCACCCAGTCTGTACTCAACCTGCAAGAACGAAAGCAATCCCGGGCAGACAAGATGATTGCTATCAGGATGGTTGCTATCAGGATGGTTGCTATAGTTGGAACACCCCGTTTTTAGTACCCTTCCCATGTCCATGAGTCCAATACACGAATCCAGTCATTGTCTGCGCTGCACATTGGCCAGCTGACTGCTTTTAAAAATCACTAATGATGCTAATCCAATGACCATGCATGAAAACGACATCGACCTGCTCTGTGAAGAGGCCAACCGGCTGCTTGGCGTAAGCCTGAGTTTGCTTGATATTCTTCAGGAAGAGTCCAGTATTCTGATTGACAGCACCGATGGTAAGAGCCACACCCTTGACCAATACTCTTTTGACAAACGCTCCGTTGGCAAGGCTATTGAGGTATTTCAGGGAGAACAGCTAAAGCTGGATCGACTCGAGATGGTTCTGGCTGTTGTTGGCACGATGAAAGCGGGTAAATCCACCACCATCAACGCCATCGTGGGTACAGAGATTCTCCCCAATCGCAACCGCCCGATGACAGCGATACCCACCCTGATTCGTCATACACCGGGTCAGTACGAGCCGGTACTGCACTTTGAGAACTCGGAACCAGCCAATAATCTTATCCACAAACTGAGAACCATTGTCGCCGACCAGTCCAATACGGAAAAACTGGACGCCTTTGAACATAACGATGACATGAAAACTTTGCTGTCCCAGATTGAAAATGGACAGACATTGTCTGATGTTTACAAAGGTACAGATGAGATTTTTGAGTTCCTGTGCTACTTGAACGACCTTGTGCGTCTGTCTGCTGCACTGGGTGTAGAGTTCCCCTTCGATAGCTACGATGAAATTCACGAAATTCCGGTTATCAATATTGAATTTTCCTCCCTGAAGAATATCTCTCTGGCCAAAGGTCACCTGACGCTTCTGGATACACCGGGCCCCAACGAAGCGGGTCAGGAGCATCTTCAAGTCATGCTTACGGAGCAGCTGAGCAAAGCCTCTGCCGTACTGGCAGTTCTGGATTACACCCAGCTGAAGTCCATTGCCGATGAGGACGTTCGCCACCAACTGGAAGCGACGGCCAAAGTGGCACAGGGCAGCGTTTACGCGCTGGTGAATAAGTTTGACCAAAAAGATCGCCATGGGGACTCCAGAGAGCAGACTCGAAAATACATCGCCCATGATCTGATGAGAGGCATTCTGGAGGAGGGACATGTCTTCCCTGCATCATCCCGCTGGGGTTACCTTTCGAGCCGCGCTCTAAGCGAGTTATCCCGACACCAACAGCTGCCGAAATCCGATAAACAACCATGGGTTGTTGATTTTGCCCATGAAGCTCTGGGGCGGCGCTGGGAAAATAAAATATCCAATCCTGTCGAAGTGAAAGAGGCGGCAACTGAACTTTGGCAAGACTCCTATTTCAGTGAACCACTGGAAAAAATCATTCACTCCGCGCACGCCAGAGCGGCCATTCTGGCCGTCAAATCGTCATCCGATAAGCTGGTCGACTACACAGGAAGACTCGATCAATTCCTTGGGATGCGGGAGAGCGTACTGACTCATGATACTAAGGAGTTACAACGTCAGATCGAACAGTTGGTCAACGATATCAAAAATATCAGTCACTACGAGCAAGAGACCCTCATCACCATCGAGCAGATGCTTCGGGATCTGACCAACGCTGCCAGACAACAGTTCATTGATAACCAGCATGACCTGACAGAGACCCTGGTCGAGTATTTTCAAAACGGAACCCTCGAGCAATTCGACAGTCACATCGTCGACTTTCCTTTCGACAGCACAACCATCCGCTTTGACAGTCTGGATGATGCCAACGATCTGCTGTTCCTTATTGAGGACAGAGTCAATCAAGTTATGGATATCTCAAATACCGATATCTATAACACTCTGATGGCTGTGGTTGATCATTTTGAAACAAAAACAACAAACAGAATATTAAAGACCCGCGACCTTATTGATGATATTCAGCATCGTACATCCGGTGACGTTTTTTCCATTGGCTGGCAGATGCCTAAACTCAATTTGGATGAGATAACCCTATCGACAGCCAACATGTTTGATGGCCTTATCATCAACCTGGAAGAGAGCAAAGTGGGTCGCCGTCGTCAGCTTGGCATCTGGGGTAAAATCTGTGGCTGGCTTGGTATCAGAACGTGGGGATGGGAATCCTACACCAGTACCGCGAGATACTATGAAATCAGCCTGCCCAAGGTACAACGCAGCGTATTGACCGGGGTTAAACTGACATTTAACAAGCTGGATGAGGCCATCACCCGATCTATTGAGAACCCCGTTAACACGAGCGTTACTGACTTTTTTTGTACCTTAAAAACCAGCATCGAAGAGATTCGTGATGATCTGATAAGACGTTGCAGGGATAAGAGAAGGGACCAGATCATATATACGAATCTGATCAAACGTGTGACAAGCCTCAAAGGTCATATTCCTGTAGAGGAGAGCCAGGTACTGAAAAAAAGTATCTCTTCCCTGTTGTTGGTTGAAGCCCATTCCCTAGCGCCAGTCGAGACCTCTGCGGCAGGAAGTAGAGCAGAGAGCCTTGTCAGAAAAGCTCTTGCCGAAAAAGCTGTTGCCAAAGAGTCGATCGAAGAATAAACCGCCAACGCCTGCTACTCACAGTGGCAGGCCGGCTTGATAAAACGCCTGTCCGCTATAAAAAAACAGGTTTCTCTGCAAGAAAGTCAGACATTGCAACAAAACATTTCTGACCAGCTGAAAACAAACACTCCTGTTGTCTCTTAAAATTCTGTTTATTTTTTCCTGAGCATCTAGACTTCCGTTGCCGACATTCACAGGCAGCGGGAGGTTTACGATGTTGTTCCCGAAATTCGGGTTTGCTCATTGCCGGTTCGTTCATCACTGGGTCGTGTATCACACATGTATTCGTTATAGTCTGGGGGCTGTTCTGCTAACCGGATTTGCTGACTCGGCATTAATGGCCAGCATGACGGTCACACCTATGATTATCCATTTCGTACCCGGTGAGCCCCCCAGACAGGATATTACCGTCACCAATCCAGATACAGAAACACTCTATCTGGAAACAGAAATCTCGCGGGTAGAGAATCCCGGTACCAGCGAAGAGAAGAAAGTCCTGATTGCCAATCCGGATCAGGTGAAGCTACTGGTAACCCCACAAAAATCCGTAATCTCTGCCGGTCAGTTAAAAAACATACGGTTAATCAGCTTGGAAACTCCCGAAAAGGAACAGATCTATCGCGTAACCTTCAAGCCTGTGATTGGCAATGTGAGAGCCAAACAGCATGGAGTGAAGATTCTGATTGCCTACGAGGCTTTGGTATTTGTTCATCCGAAAAAACCAACCTGGCAGATCAGCGCCAGTCTGGACGGGAATGAACTGACCTTTGCCAATAGCGGAAATACCAATGTTACGATCAGAAATGTCAGGTTCTGCTCTGGTTCGAAGGAGTCCGATTGCCAGAATCTGGATGTCCATAACCGACGAGTATACGGCGACCAAAACTCGAGTTCCGATATTCCCAAGGAGCTGGCCAGCAAGCAGGGCGTGCTTAAATATGGGGTTTATGATGGCAAAAAAGAATTACCCCAGTCGCTTAAAATCAACCAAAAGCAGGTCACCCAAAAACAGGGCAACCAACAGCAGGTTCGTCAAAAGCCAAAAAGAGCCGAGTAAAGGACACAGCGTTGAAAAACATACTGACTTACCGCCATTTCTACGAAGGCAGGAATCTATGACGAGTAACAGAGATCCCCACCGACGCAGTGACGACGATGGCATATTATTATCGACTACTCCCCTAAATCTACTCCCCTACCCCTAAATAGAGTCGGGTAACTAATGCGCACTCACGGTAATCGTCAGTGTATCTGCGTAGGTATCCGTAGGAACTTTGTAAAGGTTTGACGTATAGACCTCCACCCGCAAAGTGGCATCATTGACCCCACCGCAATCAATAATAGGGTTGCCACGGAATTTTTGCGACAGTGGCCCGGATTTATTGCTGACCACCCATTTGTGCTGCTTGTCATGAAAGCTGACATGGTAAGGCAGCCGGTTTCCAGTTGCACTTTTCAGATAAAAATCTCCCCCCGGATTATTGCCTCCGTCAAATGTGATCCGATACTCCCCACCCTGACTGGCAAACACGCAGAAATTTGTTTCCCGCCACAACCCTCTGCCGGAAACATCCTTATAATGCAGATCAAGATCCTTCAGCCCACTGATGCGTACGGTAGCAGGAATATTTATCTCGACAGAAACCTCAGTAGTATCGAAGTAAACAATGTCTTCTACATCAATTCCGGCGAGCCAAAATTTAAAATGGTGCTTTCCCGGATCAAGTGCACTGATCACATCTTTTCTAAACGTCAGTTCCAGATCACCAAATACCAGACCATTGGTTGTTGTCTTCAGATGCTGAGGACTCCACTCACCAGGCCGAAAGAAGGCTTTGCATCCGCCTTCACGCCACTGAATCGGGCCGTTCAGATAAGTACTGAGCCGGCTCTGATGGCCGCCTACTAAAGCCAGGTGGGGCTTAGAATCAAAAACAGCCAGACGATAAGGCTCGCCATAATTGCTCCACTCGCAACACCAACTACGAAAGTCAACACTCATAGTGACTTTCAAACTATCGTCTCGATCCGGATGCCAACTCAAAACCCCACGACTAACGTCGTTAAATTTGAAACCAGCCTGCCCCTTTAGAACCGTGAATGACAAGAGGCCGACTACTAGAAGGAAGGGCAGTCGACTCATAAAGCGTCAGGGCTGCTATTCAAATCACCCTCCCGAAAAAATGATTCTGACTCAGGCTCTTCTTGTTTTTTGGCCGGTGTATGCACAGACTTAAGCGTTGTAATGCCAAGATTGATAACTGGCAACCATGTCTCTTTCTGATCGCCGTCAGTCGGTCCGGCTCCAACATCAATCACCTCCTTCCCATCGCCCACCACAAGTTCTGAAGCATCACCCGGAATTTCCAGTTGATAAATCCCCATGGAGTCAGTGACGGTTCGGCTCTCTCCAGCCCTGACCACGATATTTTCAAGTGGCTGACCATCACTGTCCCGTAGTTGACCAAAAACCAGCCTTACCAATCGGGCATTAAACGACAATAGAGCGACATTGCCTGGATAGAGGGTGACCTGTCGTTCAGTGTCACGATAGTCGTAGAGTTTAGCACCGGCACCGGTGACACGAACAACGTATGTTTCAAAGGGGGAGAGCGGTACAACTGTAGCCAGCTGTCCTCTGGTATAGGCAACCACCTGACCATTGACGAAGACATTAAAAACAGCACTTTTGTCGACACCGCTCATCTGCACAACCAACATACAGCGCCCGACATGCTGCCCGCCAAAAGCAAACCCACCCCGACTAATGGAAAACGTTGTGGAGCTACCTGCTGTCCAGGCTGTTGTACGAACGACCTCATTACCAATACGATTGCTGGAGTAACCAACACTGCCGTTGAACGCAGCCTCCCTGTTTACGTAATTGAAATCCCCTCCTCCCCCCTGATAGTTATCCATCGCCTCCAGCCAGCCACCAGCGTTCAGACGATTACCCCCAGAAAAGCCCCAAGCATCGGCGATACTGTAGCGCACCGATCCCTCTCGTTCCTGCCGCTCACCGGCCCGATGGGACCTCCCATAACGCACAAAGAGTGATTGATGCAGAGCATCCTGTCTAAAACGAAAACTGAGACCGCAAAGAATACGGGCATTTCCAGCTATTCGGGATACTTCCAAACTGCCATCCAGTTCAAACAGTTGGTCCTTCAGGAGGGTTCGGGAATAACTCAAAGCATGTTGACCACTGCCTTTTATCAGTTCACCAGACCTTGTCACACTACTCGTCCGTACATAACGGTACTGCAGCTGACCATCCCAGAGTTTTCCAAACCCGCTGACATAAAAACTCTCGGTATTTCTGCCGAGTAGCACTAAATCAGGCGATTTATTCTCATGGAGGAGTAACTTGCGATAGCCAAAACTCAGGTGCCAGAACTTCCCGTATAGACGTCCATCCGCACGCCCACCCCGATCTCGCTGACTACTGAGCATCAAAGCAGGTGAAAACTCAAAAAACTCACCAAACCACTGAGCCCCAAGCTCCGCCAATCCTGCCTCTCCGGTAGCCGCGGCTGCAATAGTGCTGCCCCAACGGTTACCTAAACGACGGCTGAGCCCTCCACGCACTAGCCTGCTATCAGCTATCGAAGGCCAGAAACCTTGTTGATTTCTATGCAGAAGACGCCCGGCTTCAGCAAACCACAATGTTGCCCCTGCCGGGGGGAGACCGGGCTGGCTGACAAAAAAACGAGCCTCCTCGTTAATGAGTTGGCCATCTTCGCTATAGATTTGAATGGTGAGTGTATAGGCTCCTGTCGGAAATGTGCGGGTATCCAGCTGATGGCTTCCCGCATCAAGCAGCCAGGCTTGCAGTAGCAGACCCTCTTTGTATACCTGTACCCGACCACGGGTGGGTAAAAAAACATCCACTGGCGTTGTTCGCCAGCTCGACATATCCAGCCGTGTATTCTCGGAAAAACTGGTATGTATTCCCAGAATCGGCTGATCCGGAGAAAATGAAAAACCAAAACCGGAGGTGTGCATATAGCCCGCACGCAGCTCCATCCCCTCGTAATCACGCCCGGCAAAAAAACTAGAAATGCGCCCTCCGCGGCTATTGGCTACATCCCAATTAGTCTCCAATTCATCCGTTCCCCGAGAGAGCATGGAGAGACCATAAAGAACCCTGTTGCTGGTACCTCTGCTCGCTCCGGAAGCAGTGGCATTCAGCGTCTGAATAAAACCCAACTCTTTCGAGGTTGGGGGTGGAAGATACTGCCGATCCGGAATCCCTGTTGTTTCAATATATTCTGGTGCCACAAACACCGTCACACGGAAGTATTGCTCATCAAAGATAACCCCGGCGACTTCCGGGGTTATCCAACCGCAATCGCGGCCTCCTGGTTGGGCGGCTCCGGTTTTCAAGCAGAGTCTGTTAGCGTTGTCTGCCAGACGACCGGAGAGCGCCGCCATTACCGCGACTGAATCACGCAGACTGGAAATTTTCTGCACGACAGCTGACGGATCATGAAATGAAATAGCTCCCGGTGACACTGTCGCATAGGTAGAGACCAGATAATGGCTACCATAAAAGACATCAACCATAGTCTCCCAAGGTTCTGCCAAAGCCTCAAAACCACTCGGAGGTCCGGTAGGGGCAAGAAAGAGCTCAGCACAAACAGCCACCGTAGCATTCAGCCCTATCACCCATAGCGTCAAAAAAAATGGGTAGCACGACACCCGAATTCGTAATGAAAACAGCGGTATCCATCTCATAACCTGTCTTGACTCATTACATTTCGGGACCGACAGTCAGAACCAGTACATCGGAATAGTCACCGACTGCTGCTTTGCTTATAGAGCTGGCCAAGTTTGCATTGATCATCACATTACCTGAAGCACAGGTTGCGCCGGAATCAGGATTAGAAGCACAGCCGTTATTGAATGTCACAGCCCCTCCGTAGCTGTTTACAGGCTGCAAGGATGACCCGTCTGCATCACTAAACGCCAGATGATAGGACAAAGGCTCTCCCCCAGTATCACCGTCTATGCCCATTTGTTTGGTGAGGGTGAGACCACCACCGCTCTTTGATTTATCTACCGATCCGACGGTGAGTCTATAACCACCATCAGCCGCATTTGAGAAAACACAAAATTTCTTCGATACAGTCCCAGGATTACTTTGCAAACCAGCGGATGAATCTGAAAAAATAATATTTTCCAATCCCCATATCCGGTATGCAGTGGCAACGGAAAGACCGATACAGACTCGTCCGGATGAGCTTGAACCTAGCTGACAGTTATTATCACTGTCACCACCCTTACAGGGAAATACTGATGAGCAAGGCGCCTCCCATCCGAGCGCTGGGTTTACCAGACAACTGACCACTAGCGAAAAAAAAGGAGTTCCATAACGTAAACATACCGAGGTTAACTTCGTAATAACCAATTTCATAGCAATGATGACTCATACACAAATGAGTCCCTAGTCTAGTAAAATTTCTCTGCAAGTTGTAAATGCTTGCTGTAAATAATTTATTGAGGGGAGAAAGTCAGAGTAATAACATCCGTATAATGTCCCTCTTGCGGGTAGACATTTTTTATGAAGACTTCCGCTCTCAGTCTGATGTTTTTCTGACTGTTGCAAGGCTCTTTCGGATTACCGCCTTCAATCTTGATTGTCAATGGTTGAGCACTGGTGAATGGCTGCCAAACGATATCTGACGTATGACTTACCCACATGGTGTAATCGATCTGCCTGCCCTCAGCATCTGTGATATTCATGTTGTTACGGCTACTTAAAAATATACGACCATGTCCTGCTGAACTGAATACACAAAAACTGATTGTTGCCTGATAGGTTTGAGTGTTGACTTTCTCCAGAATCATATTACTCAACCCCCATATTCGCGCCTCTTCATTCGGATGCAGAGTGATGCCTATCTCTCCACTGGAAGTCTCTCCCTGCTGGCAAGTGGTTGAAGTACACTGCGCATAAACTAAAACATTAACCAGCAACAGCTGTACAACAGATACGGTATGAATAAAAGCGCTCATCTGTAGCCTAAATACTCGAGAGAAAACTACCAGTAGATATAGATGCTTTTCATAAAGAGTAAAATTTGCAGCAAGCGTGCAAATTTGCCATAAAATACCCCGTTAACTCACACGGCCTTTAAACTCTATGTTCCACATAGCTCTCTACGAACCCCGTATTGCCGCCAATACCGGAAACCTTATTCGTCTCGTTGCCAACAACGGCTGCCATCTGCATCTGATTGAACCACTGGGTTTTGATCTGGAAGAGAAAAAGCTGCGCCGCGCAGGACTGGATTACCATGATCTGGCCAGAGTCACCGTTCATCCCAATTATGAAGCCTTTGCGGCGACAGTAGAGGGGTGTCGTATTTTCGCCTGTACCACCAAGGGAAGCCGCCCCCACGATCAACTCGAATATCGAAAAGGTGACGTATTGCTGTTCGGTTCCGAAACCAGCGGCCTGCCCGATGCGCTTCGCAATAGCTTTCCATTGGAACACCGCTTACGTATTCCGATGATTCCGAACAGTCGCAGCCTCAATCTTTCCAATGCGGTTGCTATTGTTAGTTATGAAGCCTGGCGACAACTTGGCTTTACTGGGGGAGCCTGAACTACAACTTTAAATGGCCAGTTTATAACCGAAAGTGATTAGCTTCGTGCATTTGATTCGCAAATATTCACCCTTGAAGTGGTCAATCAAGGGGTATTTCCCCTTCAGCCAGAAATCGACACGCCGATAACTAATTCGTTGCAGCAATTACAACCGTAACTGCTGCAGCAACAGGTAGTACAAGTAGTACAAGTAGTACAAAGAGCAGTAGGAATGAAACCATGAAAAGTAGTCTGGCAACACTCCTTCTTTGGTGTATCGCTGTACCCGTAATTGCGGTCACCCAAGGACGATTAGGTTCGGAATCCTCCGGTTCCTTTACCATTAGTCTAAGAGTTCACCCGAAAGTAAACCTGGAAAATCCCGTCACGGAATTGACCAGTGAACCGACGGCACTCTGTATTTCCGGCAATGGTGTCAACCAATTCTCCATGTCGGTTATGCCGGATCGAGGGACAGACGACATGCCGTCAACGATCCCGGTCCTGCTAACAGCATCAGGTGAAGAAGTTCCTCTTAATGATTCGGTCTTATCGGATAACAACGATTGTGATCAACAATCACTGGTTATGCCTAAGACAGAAAATACAGAAGATCATCTGACACTACTGATCGCACCGGAATAATCACTTTAAACAGCCCAATGCAGCCTCCCCACGAACGATAGAAATGGGGGGACTGCATTTTTATGTTAAATAGTATTGAGTGATAAAAAAATTCCAGTTATAACCAAACCTTGGTTTACTGGAAAATGCGCATAATTATGAAAACATGCAGATCTAGCCTTTTACGACTGGCTTTCAGTGCCGGTCTCGTTTTTTTGGCAGCAACAGCCTCTGCCGGTGTCCAGCTGGACAAAATGATCGTCTACTTTAACTCGAATAAACTGCCACGGCAGGATATTTTGGTCACCAATCCGGATAAAGACGTGCTCTATCTGGAAACTGAGATCTTCAAAGTAGAAAACCCGGGGGCGGACAACGAAAAACGCGTTCAAATTACCGATCCGGACAAAATGCAACTGCTGGCGACACCGGACAAAAGCATTGTGCCTGCCGGTGGTCGTAAGACTGTACGGCTTATCAATCTCGACAAGCCGCCCAAGGTGGAAGAGGTCTATCGCATCACCTTTCGCCCAGTGGTTGGCGATCTGGAAGCAAAACAGACCGCAGTAAAAATATTGATAGCCTATCAGGTGCTGGCCTTTGTCCGTCCGGATAAGCCGTTCTACGATGTCGCGGCAAAAAGTAATAAAAATACAATGACGTTTACCAACGGCGGCAATATGAATGTTGTACTGCGTAATGGTCGTTATTGCCCGAAAAGTGTTTCCCGAAAAGCGTCCTTCGAGAAGAAAAAAAAGCAATGTATAGAACTAACCGAGGGCAGCCGTATCTATGCAGGACAAAACTGGAATCTGCCTCTGACCAAAGAACAGAAAAAGCGGGGCGGGTTTATCGAATACGGCCTGTTTGATGGAGAAAATGAAGAGGCAAAGCAGTTCTCTATTTAACGGCATCATCCCCGCTTGCGCGGGGATCCACTCAAAAGCAGGATGACTGTACGAGAGCTGTACATCAGTTGGCCGCCACCGTGAGCGTAACGGTATCGCTGTAGTCTCCCTCTTCCAGATCGTAGTAGTTGAAGTTATCCCCCAGCGTGATCGCCACATCAAGATTGGTGCCATTGCTCTCGGAGCAGTCCAGCACCGGATCGGGCTGGTTGGTGAACAGCCCGGCGAAGAGATCCCCGGAGACAAATGTCGGCCCGCCACCGCTGCCGGTAATGGATACCTCACTTGACGTGTCGTTCTGGTCATTAAAGGCGAGGGTGTAATAAACAGGATCTTTGTCGCCATCCACAAGCCCGAATGCATTCGGACTCTCCACCGTCAGCAGATATTCACCGGTGTCGGTATAGTTAGCGTAGACACAGGCGGAGAAAGCCGATTTGGCCGGTACGTTCTCCTCATCAGGCGTCAGATCCAGACCTTCCAGCCCCCAGATTCTGGCCAGCGGTTGCTGCCGAAGGGTAATGGCGAATTTGGCATCGGAACTCTCGCCCAGTTCGCCGTTATAGTCGGGTGCTTCTGCCATGCCGATGGAGGCTCCAACAGCCAGAGTCAGTACCAAAGCCTTACGGGTTGTGCGTCTCATAATTATCGTCCTGTTAATTATTTCCAGTCATTACACAACACATCACTTGTTATCTGCACTCTTCGAGTCCCCCGCATTCAACACCAACGCCCCCTCAGAGACAGGCTGGCAGTCCGCTTCAGTGAGATTAATTGTCCCCAGTCGTACAATGTCCTGATTTGTGTCATTACCCAGATCAATGGTGCAGGCCCAGCCGTTGTCCATCTCCAGACGCAGTTCAGGGGTATCAGCACGCACCTCTATCTGGAACAGGCCGGAGTCCGATACCTGCATTGGTGCCTGACCTCCCATAATCCGACCACTAAACCCGGCCTGGTCATTGAACAGAATACGGCCAAAGGCGAGCTGCATGGGGATTGCCTCCACCTCCATACGCATCACATTGCCGGGGTAGAGAGTAATCCGCTGCACTTTCTCTTCAAACTGATAGATAGCGGTGCCCGCAGGAACGACACTGATCCGATACTCCCGATAAGGCGACAGTGGCACGATAGATGGCTGACCGACTACGGCATATCCGTTACGCTGACCGTTGACCATCACATCAAAACGGTCGCCATCACGCCCTTCAATATCAACGACCACGGCACTCTGGGAGCGCTGGTCACCACCAATAGAGACAAACTCACCATCGGTAATCAAACTGGTGCTCACATTAAGGCTATAGCTGGTAACCCGGTTACTGCCGGAACGCAGATGGGAAAGAGCCAGGCTGCCAGAACCCCGATGGTCAGCATAGCGGAGGGTGCCGTTGGCACGCTTGTCATCCCCCTCAAGGGAGAGACCGCCATCAAAGCGCAAGTCACCTTCAAAACGCTCACCATCGTCCCAACCTGCGCTTAACCGGGTGCGCTCACGACGACGACTGTCGTTAGCTGTTTTTGACCATTCTACGGCGGGTGTCACCCCGAAACGCCAACGGTCACTGCGGTAACTGAACTCCAGAGTAGCGAGGACAATCCGGTCATCCCCGGATTTACTCACGCCCAGGTCCAGATCAATATCGTAATCCGAAGTACGCCAGACTCTGGTACGCCAGTCCACACTATGGGTCTTGGTTGTGTCGTCATCCCGGTGGTTGTAGCTATAGCGGTAGTTCAGACTGCCCTGTAAAAAAGGAATGCCGGCTGAAGCCGCATATTGTTCAAAACTCTCACCGACCAACTCGTTTTGACTACTGTTCTCCCGCGTGGCCGGGTTCTTCTCCCCCCATAAACGACGGTAGTTACCACTCAGAGAGAGTTCTGCCACGCGGGTGCTTACATTCAACCCCACCGCCTTGTCTCCTGCCGCAGAAGCCATGGCGGACGGTGAAACATCCCCGTAGCGGCCGACATTAAGCAGCCCCAGTTCAACTAACTGTTCATCATTATCCATCGCTGCGGCCAGAGTGCCTGACCATGTATCAGACAATCGTCGTGCAACGCCACCACGCCCCAGATACTGTTTTGTGGCTCGTGGCAGAGTGTCGTCGGCGGTACGGTTGAGAATATTTCCCGCCTCGGCAAACCACCGCCACTCGCCGGGGGCCGGCATGCTGTACTGTTTGGCGAAGAAGCGGGTCTGGGTACTGAGTACATTACCCAGCTCGTCTACCACCCTAATTTCCAGATCGTAGGCACCATCGGGCAGTGATGAGCTGTTCAGCTGCTGATTACCGGCCTCAAAGAACTCGGAATAAAGCAACCGGTCGTCACGACGCAGTTCTACACGACCCCGGGTCGGTAAAAACACATCAAGGGGAATACCGCTGCTAAAATCATCATCCAGTCGGGTGTTATCGGATGTGGCCACTCTTCCCCCCAGCAGGGTCTGGCTGGAGGTAAAGTTCAAACCAAAGCTGCTGCCGGAGACCATCCCGCCCTGCCAGGCCAACCCTTCAAACTCCCGTTGGGCATAGAGGTTATCAACGGTAAAGTGTCGATCTTTGGTATAGTCCCAGCTGGCATAAACGCTGTTCTCTCGCCAGGAGAGCATACTCAGGCCGCTCAGGGTGTAATCCTCGCTGGAATTATTATTCTCACTGGAGCTGTTACCACTGGCGGCGACAGAGAAGTTCTGCAAAAAGGCAACTTCACTCTCTGAGGGCGGCAAATACTTGCGCACATCGGCGGGGCGGGCCAGCAGATAGTCCCGGTTGATAAACAGATCAAGCCGGAAGCTGCCTTCATTAAAAATCACCTCGACCACCTGCGGAGTTAACATGCCACAGCCCTGTCGCTGCCCAGAGAGACAAATCTCATTGGCATTATTGGGTAGCTCGCCGGTCAGCAGCTCGGTGACCAGCGTTGGCTGAGTAATATCAGTGATTCGTCGTACAATTTCTGCTGGCGATGCAAGCTCAATCGTTTCAGGGGTAAAGGTCGCCAGTTGGGTGGTTATGTAGCGGTTGCCGTAGTAGATATCAATCAGAGAGCGCTGGGGGCGGCTCAGGGTTTCAAAGCCAGCCGGTACACCGTTAACGGCAAAAAACACTGACTCTGCTCCCTGCACCGAGCCGGGTATTGATGCTGCTGAGATCAATCCGGAGAGTGGCAGCAGTAGAGTGCGTTTCATGGGCGCCAAAAGCATACCTTCAGGTTGGTGCGCTGCTTTGAGAGACTTTTAGGTGAGACTGTCTCCCGGTTTTAGAAAAGGACATCGAGTTGATTGCGATCAACCCGATGCCAGTGCCTATTAGATAGGAGACACAGTCAGAGTAATGGTGTCAGAATAGACGCCGGCATTAACAGCGGGATTTGGGTTTCCGCCATTAAGAGCAACCGTGATATCCAAATTTTCTTTTCCAACGTCGCAGCTTTGTTCGTTTGCATCAGGCTGCACATTAAAGAGCCCAGCCTTCATATTGGTCGCTGATCCGTCAGCAACGCTATTTTCATAGTGGTCCTCAATTGTGAGGATATAAGGTACCGTGCCCTCACCAGTCACCCCGGTTACCAATTCAAATTCATTGGCAGAGTCAATTTCCAACTTGAACGCACCTTCTATACCAGTTGAGAAAACGCAGGCTTTACGTGAATCAGTAGCGGTTCCATCTTTCAGATGAATATCTTTCAGACCCCAAATTCTTGCGGAATCAACTTTGGTATAGTAAATATCAAATTTAGCCGCTGATTCAGCGCCCAGTGCACCATTATGGTAATCCGCAACAATAGGGAGAGCAGCCACCGTCCCAGTAGCCCCAACCGCCAGAGCCAGTACAAGTGCTTTATACGTCATGTTTTTCATAGTTTTGCTTGTTCTCTCTTTTTTTTATAAGCGCACTACTCACTACGTAACGACATCGCCAAACTGACACCATTGCCAGACAATCCGTTCCGTTCCCTTCACACGCCCTGCTAACCACTTTGTTATTATTTTGTTACTAAAACCGGTGAGTTACAGGCTACCATAAAAAAAATGATCTTCGACAATAATTTATATAATTTTTCAACGTGAAATATTTAACATATTCTGTAGGAAAACCATTTACTTATTGAATTAAATAGAATTTTTTTGAAAAAATATGTTCTTTAAAAATCCCGAAAAAAGGGAGTTAAGATATATTTCATAAAAATCAAACGAAAACCATGGATACACTATGAGCTACAAACGATTGCTGCCTTCAATACTATTTTTCCTCTCCGTGACAACGGCACAAGCGGACATTTCCATTGATCGTTCCATTATCGAGTTTGAATCGGAGGGGGAGTACTCGACCGATGTGAACGTCTACAACGACGACAGCAAAAATAAAGCCTACGTCGCCGTATCCATTTTCGAAATCACCCAGCCAGGCACCGAAAACGAACAGCGCCAGCCACTAACCGACCCGGATAAAGCGCTGCTGCTGGCCACCCCCGCACGTATGGTTCTTGAGCCTAAAGAGTCCAAGCGAGTACGCATTCTCAATCTTGATGAAAAGCAGACCACAGAGCGGATCTACCGAGTGCTGATTGAGCTAGTCAGCGGCAAAAAACCCAAGGAAGAGAAAGAGGAAGAGGTAATCAAATTACTGGTCTCCTACGAGATGCTGGTTATCATTCGTCCACACAAATCAAACTTTAGAATACTGGCCAAACGCACCGACAACAACATAACTTTCTACAATGCCGGCAACAGTAATGTCTACTTGGAATCCGGACACCAGTGCAATCCCAAAAAACCCTCAGAGTGCGGTGAGATGGAGGGAAATCGGCTCTACGTGGGTGCACACTGGACTACCGATCTACTCTACCCGGCACCGGTTAACTTCACCATCAATATTGGCGGTGAAAAGACTATTACCCAAGTCTTTGACGGCAATGACACTATTACTGAATCCCAAAAAGAAGGTTCCGGGAAGTCAAAAGTAGAAAGTACGAAGCCTGTAGAAAGTACGAAACCAGAAGTAGAAAGTGCGAAACCGGAAGTAGAACGTACGAAGCCGGAAGTAAAAAGTGCGAAGCCGGAAGTAGAACGTGCGAAGCCGGAAGTGGAAAGTATAAAGCCAGCATCCTAAAGGCACGGCATCGTACCCAGTATGACCACGCCCCGTCGTAAACGGCGATCATCCGGTAGTTTGGCTTTGCATTTACTGCCATCCGGCAGCGTGACTTCCAATGTTGTGATTGAGGGCTTTAATCTTCCCTGGAAAAGACCATTGGAGTCAGTAAACGAGGGATCATGACTGCTCTCAATCACCGCATCGGCTATCGCTTTTTTCTCTCTATCTATTAGACGACCAAGAACCGGTTCAACCTTTATAATCGAAAATGCCATATGCACAACATTGCCTGGATACAAAGTAACCGGCTTTATCACTGAATCGTAATCGGAAAAATTATCTGTCGCAGGTTGTATAGCGAGTCTGTAGTTGCGAAATGGTGCCAGCACAACGGGAATCGCGTCACCGGCTCGCCCACGGGTAACCATTTTGTCATTAACCAGAATGTCAAACCATCCAGAATCAAAATCAGAGCCAGAATCTGTCTCAGAGGCTCTCTCGGCAAGCTCCTCCTCCCCGGCAAGCTCCACAATAACGGCGCTGTCACTGAGCCGCCGTCCTCCCAGCGCCACGCCTTCCGGTCGTGCCAACATACTGGTGCTGAGGCTCGCCGTATAGCTGGTCTCGTTAATACCCTTGTCCGGTACGGTTCTGTTGATCGCCATCCGTCCTCCCGCCCAGCGACCGGAAAAGGTCATATCTGCTCCCACTGAACGTTGCTGACGCTGATTTTCAATAAAACCACCCGCCGTCACGTTCTGATCTGCCACTGTAAGCTCTTGCCAGCGCGCCCCAGCCCGGCTGACCTGCTGCAGCTCACGACGACTGCCTGATGAACGTTTCTCCTGCCGACTCTGGCTGAACGTCAGTTGTCTGTCATCGGCCCTGTGTACCAGAGAGATACTGGCCAGCACCTGGCTGGACTTGCTGCCGTTACCAACCCCCTGAGAAGCATCAATACCAAAACGCAGCTCATAGGCGGAGTCCCTGAGCAGGAGCCATTCAATCCGTACATGGTCTGTTATCTTGCTGCCTTTATCGCTCTCATCCTCGCGCCATTCCCTACCAAAATTGACCGTCGTATCACCTAACGAAACACCGGCACTCAGCTGCCCGTTGCGGAATCCGGAACCGAGGAGACCCGAATCGTCGTCCTGGCCACTGGCAGAGAGCTCCCGGTAAAGCGCCTGCAACTGCCAGCCGCGGTATTCCCACAACAGGTTTCCAAACCCGCCTGAACGATGGTGACGCCCCACCATTAAACCCGCGGACCATTCCAGACTCTCCCCCAAATAGACCAGCCCGGTCTCTGCCAAAGCATCACTGTTCTCGACGGTTGCGGCTAATGTCAGGCCGGTCTGGTTACCCACCAGACGGCTGTAACCTCCACGCGCCACCCAGCCGTCGTCTATCTGTGGCACCTTTCGTTCAGTGGTGTTGTGGACCGGTCGCCCCATTTCAAAAAAATAGATCGGTTCATCCTTGCCTGGCAGATTGTTGCTTTTGACAAACAGTTTCTGTTTTTCAGCGAGCAGACGGGGACCGTCGTAAACCTTGATCGTCAACTTGTACGCGCCCTGCGGGAAACCTTGCGTATCCAGCTGCTGTCGCCCGGCCTCCAGAATACGAGCATCCAGCAACTTGTCATTCCGGTAGACTTCCACCCGCCCGCGCACCGGCAGATAAACGACAATAGGGGTGGTGTTAACGGCCGTATCGCTGCTCATGGAGTCTGTGGAGTGGGCAAATCGTACCCCAAGTAACTGCGGATCAGCCGAAAAGCTCAAGCCAATACTGTTGCTGTTAAACAGCCCGCCCACCATCTCCTGTCCCTGCCAGTCACGCTCCGCATAGAGGGATGAGAGACTGAAGTGCTCGGCTTTGTCATAACTCCAGTCGGCGAAGAGGTGACTCTCCCCCAGTGCGGCCACAGACCGGCCATACCAGGAGAAGTGATCATTATTGTTATCCTTAGCCCTGGAACCAGAAAGACTCAGGCTCAACCCCTGAATGGCGGTGAAGCCGCTGCTGCTCGCCTCGCCGAGATAGCGTGAGCGATTCATCTGGCGCACCTGAAGCTGGATCGGTGCCACAAACAACACCGCTGTGAAGTTGCCGGCATCAAAGATAACACCGGCAATCTCCGGCTCAATCAGGCCACAAGCCTCTTGCTGTTCTGTTCGGCATATCTGCTGTTTGTGGGAGGAGATCTCACCGGAAAGTGCTGCTACAACATGCTCTTTCGCCACCAGACCGGGAATCAGGCCGGCCACCTTGTCCGGCTGTCGAAAGCGAATCCATCGGGAAGTAAACTCGGCTATAGCTCTCCCCCGCAACCGGCCACCGTACCAAACCTCAATCTCGGTGGTACGTGGCGTATCGATATTTTCAAAGCCGGGAGGAACATCGTCGTCAGTCTGGTCGTCAGCAAGCAGGATCGGAACAAAAACCAAAAGAAACAGCACGCACACCAGAAAAACAACGCCCGGTGGGTGAAAGGTACGTGACGATAAGTCAGGCATACTGTCCTTGTAGCGGTGGGGTTTGAGATTATTCTTTATTATCGGGCTTGAACGATGATTCTCAAGCGCCCCCGATAACGACCACTCGCTGCTTTGCGGGCCTCTTCAAGTGGAATCACCACATGAACCGTCGCGTTATCCGCCCCTCGGCAATCCCGAAAGGTTGAGCCTTGATAGGTTCGACTCTGCTGCCCCGGCTGCGGGGATTCCCACGGCTGACCATTAATCTGCCAGTGTGGCTGATACGCGATGGCGACCTGACCTTTCATCAGTTGAAACTGCCCTCGTTCACCATCGCCCTGAAGACGGACGGCATAATCTCCCCCCCCATTACGAAACAGGCAGAGACCTACTGAGCCGACCGGTGTCGTTCGACCATCGAATGTCGGTAGTGAAAGCGATGATTCATTCAGTGTTGCCGAGATCAGCTCCCTGACCTGCAGAACCAGTGGAACTTCAATGATCTGTGACTCCATTCCATCCACCAGCAGCGCCATGCGTAGCCGTTGCTGGTAGCTACCACCCGCGATCAGTTCGGTAGCCATAGTCGGCTGAACCATGAGCTGAAACGACGAGCCATCAGTGCCACAATGGCTGACCAGCCTGTCACCGCTGAGCATCACCTCTTCTGTCCGCACCCTGGAGAAAGGTGCCCCCACGTGCCGCTGAACCAGAATCTCGAAGGGAACCGGTGATGCCCGATGACCAGCGGGTCTGAGCAGCATTCCGCCATCAGGCATCAGTAGTTTGACACGCCAGGATCTGTTCTCCGTTGTCTGCTGTTTAAGCCAGACACAGTAGTTGGCCGTTCCGCTGAACTCCGCCCCACCACGGATGGGTAAAAGCATAATGCGCTCATCTCCGGAGAGATGTACGTCCGGTTCATCAGCGAATAACGGAACAGACAGCAATGACAAAAGCAGATAACACACGCCTCTGCCTATTTTTTGTGTTTTTGCAGGTCGGGGCATTAGTCAACGAATCAGGTAGTGGGCCTACTGATCAGTGTAAAGCGCCTCTCAAAAAAAAGCTTTATTTACTATGGAGATGCAGCCTCCCCATTCCTTAGGGTGTAACTATTTGGTAAAACCATTCAGTTTTCCCAATTACCAAGGCCTGTAGCCATATTGAACAGAAGGTCATTTCCCTGTAGCCCTTGATATCCAAGGACTCATATGGTTTTACCAAATAGTTACCTTGAGGGGTGGGTGGCATTTCCCGCTCAGGGCTATCTACCCGCTCAGGGCTATCTACCCGCTCAGGGCT